>Ga0209611_10003315_pt1 | contig 27983 bp, 20 predicted proteins | sample S1TSphgellanicum_3_FD_187693 | JGI IMG/M metagenome (GOLD analysis project Ga0209611, IMG submission 187693) | Host-associated microbial communities from peat moss isolated from Minnesota, USA - S1T2_Fc - Sphagnum magellanicum MG (SPAdes) (version 2) | ecosystem: Host-associated > Plants > Peat...
TTAATTTAAACTAGATAATAATATTAAAATCATATTTTCATTAAGTAATCATAATTACTAAATATCCTATAATCACCTTTGAAGTGCAAAAGAAAAGGAGTAATGAAAAACTAACAAGAAGAAAAATTTTAAAAATAAGTTTTCCAAGTTGCAAAACGTTTGTTTTTTTCTTAGGACCCCTCCTACTTTCAAAGCTCATAACTTTCTTATTTTTTATTCATTTTAAATGATTTAAAGTGTTATAGGAGCACCATCTAAAGTCCTACAAATCACATTGGAATTTTAATAGCAAAAAAACACATAAAATGAACTTTTTGGGTGTTTAAAAACCGGTCTCGATAGTTTCTTTTTTTGAGTTTTTTGACCCCCTTTACTTTGGGGGCCATAACTTTCTCATTTCTAATTTGTTTTCAACGATTTTTAATGTGGTAGATGTGCCAAAAGGAGGCTTCAAGATTTGTTTGGACACCAAAAGCAACAGAGCCCTCCTCTAGCTATTATACTTTAATATAGTAGTTGCATTTAATGTGCAACTAGGTTAGTTCATGAGGTTTGCAATGGAATGGTTTAACCCATATCCTTTGGCTTCCAATTCTATTTGGCTCAGTATATAACTAGGAGCAATAGTTATGTTGAAACCAAATACCAAATGCCATTGGGGATGAATGAATGAAAAAAACTTGACCCTTATGAAATGGTCAAAACCTAAAAATAAAATTGGAATATTTTAAACCTAAGCCTAGCTATTTTTCAACCTACTTACATACCTAAATAAACCTACTTAATAGGGTTTAATTATTATCTACCTATCTAGGCACCATGTGTCAACATCTTATTAGCCATAAATTGGATGACTTAGATTTCATTAATTAATATTTAAAAATATAAAAATAGGTGGGCCTTGATTGCCATGTGTCACCATATAATTGGTGTTAAAATATTGAACACGTGTCAAATGGTCAATGAACGTTCATCATCCACGTGTGCCACGTGTCATCATCCTAGTGGCAAAACTTTAATGATTGAGATTAATCCAATGAATTTTTAATTTTGAAAACATAAAAAAATTAACTAATGACACGTGTCCACAAGCTAGTTGCCTAATTTCTAAACATGTGTCATATTTTGATTAGTTGCATGTAGTTACAAGGAAAGTTACACATAAGGTCCAACTACATTGGATTGGTATGTATGTATGAACGTGTATACTAACATTGTATATACATGTTACATACATAGTGTCGCATGCAATTGCATGTCATGTGCAACTTGTCTTATGCAACTACACAAATTTGCAGTTGCATGTGTCGCATGCAACTAAATTTTAGTTACAAATGACAGTGCAAAACCCAAAATTTCTAGTAGTGTATAATATCTACTTGTGAAGCTAGTTGAGGATTTTTTTTAGTTAGAGGATACCTAAGGACTAAGTAGGAGGTTATTTAAGGTTAACTCACTATCTCGATATAAATCTTTAAATAATTTTAAAAATAGTTTTTCGGTATTTCCTAACTTAGGTAGGTCCTTATGCAACACTTTAAATAGTCCTTATGTAACTTCCTATGTAAGTTTTTGATAACTCTTATTCTAAATAACCCATAACCTAGGTAGGTATTTAGGTGGTTTCTATAGATAATTTTTAAATAGCCTCCTAGCTTATTTAGGTGGGCCCCCCAAATAATTGTTATGTATACCTTAAGCTAGGAAATGTTTGTATAGCCTTGTAAGTAGGACTTTGGTATCCCCCAACCTTGGTATGTTTTATATAGTTTTCATGTAAGTTTTTCATTGTCGTTATGTTATGTAAGTAGGTGGGTAAAAAGGTTTAAGTAGATAGCCCATGGGTAGGTAGAAAGGTAGGTAGGCCCTAACCTAATCAACCCCTTACATAAATAGTCTCCTAATTTAGGTGGCTATATTGATGGACTTTATGCATGAACTTATGCATAATTCAAAAGGGAGGATTATGAATGAATACAATGAGGACCAAAGTCAAGCTCAAAATAAGGATTATTTTTAAATTAACTTTATTGGGTGAACCACATTTCTAATGCCTTATCAAAGGAATAAAATATAGATTTTGGCACAGGCCTTGATCAATTTCAATTGCATCATTCAAATGATTTTTTTGTTATTGATTTTTTTTTTGAGTGGGAAAAGAAATTATTACTTGTTTATTATCTCTTCCTTTAGATTTGGATAAAGGAAGAAATATTTTACCATTTTTTTTGTCTTCAAAGGAAACATGTTTTTCAAAAAATGAAAAATACATGAATTTTTTTGGATTTTAGAACTCTTTTGGCCATTTTTTGAAATTGAAAAAATAAATTAACCACTTCTAGACCTAGGCATTTCCTAGGTCACCACTTGTAATAACACTTTTGTAAAAACGTTACAACCCACCAAGGATAATCACCATTTAATGTTAATTAATGTTGGGGATCTTTGCTTGTGGACCTACTTAAGGAATTTGAAAAATCAAATTGTAAAGTCAATGTTTCTTTTTTTATGTTTTAACATTTGTAACACAAGTGGCAAGGGAATGTGAAAAAGGAAAGCTTTTATGTTGTTTGAAAAAAAATGGGGACTATAAATGGTTATATGGTGAAAGTAAAACACAACACATTTTAGGTTTTTTGACTGGCCTTTACAACTATATACTAGTCATAAAAGACATATGTGACTAATGACTAGTGAGTTGAAAATCCATGTCGTTTCACCCATTTATTTACAAAGGATGTCTAGTTACAAAACCTAGTCGTTTTAATGATTAGTATTTTAAAATTTTCTTATAATAATAAAATTTCATGTCATTATTAACCTTGTTATGACGTGTAAAGTCATGTCATCTCAATCTAATCGTTTTATTTGACTACGTGAAAAAACTCCTTGATGGATGAATGACATGTGTCAAAAATGTATAAACACATTATGAGTCATTGCACATGATCAAAAATCAACCTAATTTAACCCATGTAATTAGCATAGCCAAAAGTCAATTTAGCCCAACCTAGCTAAACAACCTAACTTAACTCACCTAGCCAACAAATCAACCTAATTTAATGTAAATAAAATAGCTACCTATATTAAGCTACCTAACCTAAGCCAAGTCACCTAGGTATCATAGGTTGCAAAAATGGGGACTTGAACCCCTTTGCCTTCATTTGGGGATTCAAGTTTTCATCCATTACACTACCACATTTTTCGATTATAATTATATTTAACACAAAATTATAAAACTCAAAATGTTTAACCTTGAATTAACCTTGGCCACCTTAGGTTGACCTACCTACTACCTACCAACCTAGCCTAAACTTAAACCTCCTTAAGTTGACTTAATATGAATTAATTTACTAACTTATATTATTTATTAACCTAGCCTAGGTTAACCTAAGCATTTTTAGGTTAAAATAAAAACCTAGGATAATTTAGTCCCATCATAGTCACATCTAGTCGCATTTAATTGCACAAACTTGAGGTGGTTACAAACTTAATAAAATATTTTGTAATGAAGCTACCTAGGTTGATTTGGGAAAAAACCTAAAGCTAAGAACTTAAGCAAGCCTACTTAGGTTAACCTATTAGTAGGGTAACCTATTCTAGGTATATTTAAACATACTAGATGATAATTTATTTTTTATGTCTAGTTAAATAACTTACAAGATAACCTATATTACGAAATAGGTTTTTACTAAGTAGCCTACATACATAGGTTAATGTAATAGGTATTTAAACCTTAGTTAGTGTGTTAAATAGTTAAAAAATCAAGGAATCATGTGTCACATTTTTCAAAACGATTATTAATATTGTAATCATAATTACAAATTAACAATGTATTGTTTAATACACATACATATGCATGTGAATTCATGACTTCAAAAACCCCATGGCACATAAAAAAAAATGGCATGCCATAATTTAAAAACAAACAAAAATTTATGGTGTCATGGATTGCCATGAAAATTTGTAACACTTTGTTGCCAAATGGCATGCCATGTCATCATCACATAGAAGGTTGAGTCGTTATTAATTGCAAAGGAAAACAATAATTTCAATTAGTTAATAAATTAGATTAATTCATCAAATCAATGACATGAATCATGATGTGAAATTAGTGTCATAATTCATGAGGTGTTGCGACTACTAGTCAACTTTGTTGCCACGTGGCATGCCATGTTAGCATCACACAATTATAAGTTGTTATTATTTATCAAAAGTTACAAGAATCAATGGAATTTTGTTATTACCTAATTTTGGATGATTAAAAATACCTTAAAATACATTTTTGAAAATTTGATATTTGTGTAAAAACCATCAAATTATGTATCAAGTACAGTCGCAAAACCATAATGCGACGTGGCACTAGAATGTCCTTTACAACTACGTAATCATTAACATGAACTTATAGTTACAGTTAATATAAAAAAAACAATAGTAGTTTCATTAATCAGTTGTAAAACCCAAGATGTGTTGTTGTGGAAATGTACATTAGGCACAAAGTTTTGAAGTTGTGGGGTCCTTGGGAGTTCTTATTTGAACGTCTATGTGTACAAAAGTAGGTTTTATTCTTTTGTTTCCAAGAAACAACTATGATATGCAATTTGGTAGCATATGGCAATTATCGATAGGTTTTTTAATTATAAACTCTAACTTTAGACACTTTGTGAGGGATTTGGACCTTGGTCACAAGGACCTTGCCCATTGTAGCACAAAGTACATGTAACAATTGACAATGTTAGCATTATAAAATATAAAAACAAAACATGATTGTGCAATGAAAAATGCAATTAAAATTACATCTTTAAACCTTGCATTCAAAATCCAAACTACAATCCAAATGTTCATGCATTGATTCCCACCCTTGCCTTGTCTCCATCATTCCAATTTGTAATAACATGTTGGAAAGGAAAAGTTATTTTAGTGAAGAAGTCCTATGCAAACATGTGTATGGTAATATTCAAATGCGTTGCCAACTGATTCCTCAACTTGGACTTCATAAAATATAAAAATGTGTTTTCATCTTCCAAATTACCAATGATTTGAACAATGGCCAATTCAACAAGCCTCATGAACTCAAAGAGATGAACAACTAGCAAATTATTTGTCACAAGTTAATGCCATAATTTTGCCACTAGATTATCATCTTTAGGTTCGACCATAGTTTTAGAAGCTTGATTCTTCATAATCAACTTGAAAGCAAAGCTCTATAAATTCAAAATCTCCTTTGAAAGTGGCTCAAAACCCAATTGCGATCATACCAATGTTTTTGGAAATGCAACAATGCCATTTGATCAAGGCCAAGTGGTCCACAAAAGTGGACTCACAATCTAGTTGTAACTAATATTGTGGGTAAATAATCCCAAGAACATTCATCAATTCAAGATTTGGACACCTCCATTTTAATTCATGGACCAACAAAATCACAAGAAATGATAACTTGATCAAAATCTTTTTAGGTAATTACAAAATGGAAATTGGTTAAAGAATTAACAAAATGGACCATGTAGGATTGTTTAATGATGGGGAAAGTCAAATTTGCTTAATGCCATTATTTAAGTTAATCACCCAATCTTGGTTGAACCTACAAGATGTGTGTGCAACAACACCCATGAACTCAAGAAAATTCTCATGTGTTGTGATGAAATGTATGGTTCACTATACATATTTGTATATATAATCAACTTGGTAGAATTTAATAATTACAATATAGTCACAAACAAAAACAACCTTGTCATGTGGAAACTTCATCAAAATGTTGATAGATTCCAATGTAAGCAATATGTACGGCAAGCCCAAGATTGTATCAACATCACACAAATTCACCAAATTGACTTTCGTTGCCTCCACATATCCACTATTACCTGACATATTAACAATTAGGTATTTTTAATATTTTCCAACTTGCTTTGAAGGTGCCAAACACTAATCCACTTCATCTTCACATTTCAAAAAACATTCAAACCTTTTATTTTCACAATTTCAACAAGTTTATGAGATTCAAGATGGTGTGTGGGAGAATTAAAGACCCATAAAACAATTGAAAGAAATCTTTCAATTTAGAAGCCATTGACATCGAAGACAAATTTTGCACTACAAGGTTTAATCTATGCACCATACAGTGGATCCCAATGAAGTAACATTTGTTTATTTAGTCTTCATCAAAGTAATAACACAAGATATGACTAGCTAAAACATGGAGACTCCCATTAGCTTTTAAACACACAACGCGTTCAACAATTGTTTTATCAATTAGGCCACCATATGTAATGAAAACAATGAGGAACACATGTGAACAACAATTCCACCTTCAAGAAGCAAAAATGTGAACAAAATTGGCATTTTTTCCAACTTGCCACCACATAATAGTGGATTAAATCTAATTCTAATTATCTATCATAATCATTTCATCTATAGATGTAAAACAAAAATTGGAAGGTAGAATAGCCTCTTTAGTGGCACTCAATACCACATTGTGTAAATATTCAACAATCTCCCATCTAATACAATCTTTAATGCTTGGATGAATGGTAATTTGGCACTTTGAAAAATGCAAACAATGACTGTATTTTCTCATACTTAATCATGGGTTTGCCTTGAGAAAGCAAATGGAAAATGAATGCAAACTAAACCAATTTGTTTTTCCTTTCCACCACAACCCTTTCAACAACCTATTGCGAAACAAAATCCCTACCTATTTACACATAAAGCTTTTCATTCAACACATGTTGATTTGATTTCAAATAGTAGAAATCCCTTCTTGCCAAACCCACAAATGCAATTGGGGCCTTCCTTTGGCTAACATTTTTCCACAAAGAATCTAACTTGGGTGCAATTTATTTTTGCTTTCAATGACATTACAAACCTTGCATTTGACTTGAGTGACCTTCCATAATAGATTCTACCCAAGGCAATTTTGCTACCCATGTATTTTGGAAATGATGACTAAGTTCATACATCTTCTTCCTCTTTTTGCTATCAACAAAGTGTATTTGTATTTGTGTTAGATCAACAACCACAACATTAAGCATAGGGTTTTGGCTAAAACGTTGGAAAGATTGACAAAGATGTAATCAAAAGAAAAGAACTCTTATAATTGAATTTTTTTGGGATAATTAGAGTGGGATGCCATTGGAAGAAACATAACTTGACAATTGCTTCCACAAAATAGACCTTAACAACATATTGAAACCAACTACAAAATATTTAGACAATAAATTTCAATGTAGTCAATAATGTATTTAGACAATAAATTTAAGTTTCAAGCAATTTAGATCTTGTTAAAAGTTTGTTGTTTGTTACATGTTTACATCCTAGTTATTGTAAGTAAATTGGGGTAAGCTAGTTTGGAACTAGTTCTAGTGTGAACACATTCAAGATATTTTTATGTGTTATAATCCCAAGTTATGTGATTCAAATCACTTTTGGTGATTTGAGATTCCAAAACACAAGCTTATGTTTTTGTGGTCTTTATGATTTTTTATGCAAGTTGTTTGTGACATGGTTTTTGTGGTTTTAAGTGTGTGGTTTTTGGGCTTGGATTTCTATATGTTGTAGGTGAATAATATATTTTGAATCACCAAAAAGGACTTTTTGGGTTTTGTGCAATTCTAGTTCATGTGGTTGCATTGGATTTGGTTAATAGCAAATGCCATGTGATTGCATTTTGGCAAGGTTTTCATTTTGTTTGTTATGTTGTAGCTAGGGGGCATTTTTGGTTTTGCAATTTTGAAATGATTTTTGATGTAATAAGTAATATTCCTTTCGGAGTTGAACCCAGACAGGGCTTTGGTACCCTAGAGTTATGAAATTTTTGTTTTCAAAAACATAACAAGAAGACCCAAGTTGTTTTTGTCATGGGAGCCCTACCCCTTTTTATTTTATTTTATTCCTTTATTTCTCTCCTTCATTTTTTCTCCCTGTGCTTTTATGTAATCATCATCCAAATGTATAACAATGGTAACAACAAGGAACACTACAACCAAGACCATCATTGGGAGTTCAAAACTCCCAAGCTTGGTGTTTTTAGCAAGCAACAAGGAAAGGTAAGAATGACTTGTTTCATTCTCATTGTCGTCTTTTTCTTCACCTTTGTGGTCTTTGTGGTCATCATTATTAAGGGTGATTAGTATTGCACTGTAATTTTGAACCGATTAGGATTAAAGAGAAATTTGAATTATGTATTTGATTCTTGTGTTGGTTTCAACAAAAGAGTGTCAACTTGAGTTTAGGTCACAAGAACCAAAAGCTAAACCTTTGATTTTAACCTTACAAATTAGCTATTATCACAACATTGGTTTTAACCGTATTGCACCTTGTGGTTCACAACTAAACCCTATGCCTGTTAATGTTATTTTCAATTTTTAAGATTTTAAGATTATCTTAAAAGATAATTTTTGTATTAAAAAAATTCACAGAATGCATTTTGTAATTGTTTTAACCGTTAAACATTACAATAGGAAAATTTCTTTAATGTTTCACCCATCCAATTGCCCAACACACATGTCAAATCCATCTATTTAAAATTTTTGGTTCAATCATGTAAGCAACTTCAAGCTGAATCTTTTAGGTTTGAAAAAAAAGAAATTTGACTGTTTTTGGGCACCTTGCAAAGGTGTAGCTTCTACTATTGTCCTGGAACTAAGCACTCCATAGTATGATACAACTCACGTTTTCAAAATGTAAAAAACATTACGTGGCAAAACATTTCATTGATTCTCATGTTACTATTGCATAGAATTATTTAGAGTTTCCTATCATGCTGGGTAAAATGCTAAAATTCCTATAATGTGGGTAGCCAGAGACAAGAAACTCTCATTGGATGAGGGAGCCTTATTCAAATGATGTGAGAGCTATAACCCATGAATGTTAAATTTTGAAACCATTGCTCCTAGCTAGGGGTACTAGTGGAGGGGCAAACCAAATTGGCACTCTTTGATGTTTAAAGGCTAAGGTTGCTACAGAATGTTTCCCAATATATTTCACTTGAAAATTTCATCAATTTTTTTTTTGTTTTTTACACTCTTGACAGGAGTTTTGACAATGCTTCTATCCCAAGTTTGGGAGGGAGCCAATAAGGATTCCTTTGATGATGAAACCCTGCCAATAAAAAACAACAAGGGGTGTGTCACACTATGGCCTTGCCATTTCCGTTAAAAAGTATCTTAATAAGCCAAATGAAGAATTATGGAAATTCAAATACTTCACCATGGAAAAATATAATCGCCTAAAAAAATCCTCTAAAAGAAACCAAAATCCTTCAAGATACCGTAACTCTATAACTAATCTCAAGTTTCAACGCAAGCCAAAATATCATGTATCAAAAATCCTCCTATAAAAATAGAACTACTACCTAGGGGTCAAAATCCATTAAGCTACTATACTCTAAAAGGGTAGGGGTGTTGGAATTTGATTGTTCCCGAGGTGTTCCCATCAAGCTCTCAATGGGCTCTCAAAACTTTTATCAAGTTCCCAAATTGTTCCCCCCTATGTTCACAATAGCTCCTCACTTACCTCATATCCTTTGCCCTAAGTTTCTATTCTTGTAACCTATGTAACAAACTAAGGAGATTACAATATATTTATTTATGGACTGTCCAAAGATTGAATTTTTAAACTTTATTTTATTCTTTTGTGATAGGCCAATCAAAGATGTATATAACAAAAGAAAAAAAACTTTGAGGGCCTCATGACTAATTAATATGAGTCACAGTTTGTACCCCCCAAACTTTAGCCTGGGCCAAAAATGGTGACAAATGGTTTTGTAAATAAAACTTTCATGTAAATGAGGAAGATCATGAGGAGTCCATGTTTCTTCTTTTGGGGGGGTGGGGGGGGGGATGGATTCTTTCCCCCTTGTTCTCAATGTGTTCCCGTCATGATCTCATAAGATTCTCATTAAGTTTGAAAAGGGTTTCCCAAGTTCCCAAATTTTCCCTCAAGACGTTCTCAATGGCACCTTAGATTTATTCCATATGGTGATTTTGCACAAAGTTCAACTCTTATGTCTATATACTGAAAAGGTGGGCTGCAGAGGAGCAAATCTCTTTCTAGTTTGGTACTGGAGTCAAAGAGGTGCTTCTATTGGGGAGTGCCCAATGTTTGAAAACATTGATGATATGCCAATCAATATGGCTCCTTTGGAAATTTTTACAAAAAAAATCAATTGTGAAGGCTCTCATGAATATGAGTTGTAATGTCGGGTATAGTAACTACTGTTGCCCTTACAAGCTGAAAATGTGCATAAGAGTCCGGTAAGTCAAAGTATTACCTGCAAAAATACATATGTGGGTACAAACTTGGGTACTAACTGTAGTACCTTTTCAGGTTCGGCACTGAGGTGTCGAATAATTAATTTAATTTTCAATTCTTAATTCGGTGGTTAAAATTTGAATCCCGAAAATTTCAGCACTTTGTATTAAAAATTATTATAACCAACTGCTTATAGAGGAGAGATTTAGCGCTTTTGTGGCAAGGTGGCTCAGTACATTACTGCTGAAATCTACTCCCAGTGTGTGCACCGATCAAACTTGGTTAGCTGCATGAATTTAAAAAAATTTCGTCATAACTCAACTATTAACATCCAAAAACTTGGACAAATTAAAAAATAATTTGATTTATGCCGAACCTGAAAAGGTACTATAGTATTCTGTATCATATTAATTAGTTGAGGGTGCCTCACAAGTCTAACTTTTTTTTAAATTGCAATGAGCCAATTTGATTGGCCCATTGCAAAAGAATATTGAAACTATGGATGCTTCTCAAAATTGAAGATTCTTTGAAAGATGAAGTGCCTTCCCCTTTGGCCCACCTATATAGGTGAGAAGGGGAGGACTTTGGGCAAAACATATGGGATTAAACTGAGTTGCTATTGGGAACACCATTGGGGAACACCTTAGGAACCTGATGGGAACCCATTGAAAACTTGAAGGGAACATGTTGGGAACAAAAAAAGAGGAAAAAAATCATCATCCCTCACACACTCCCCCCCCCCCCCCCCCCAAAAAAAAATTTAAAAGAAAAAAAATCAAGGCACTTTGAGTGCATGCTCTTCCCATTGGGTGCATGAAATTTCTATGTTCCAAAACTGTTCGTCACCTTTTTCGGCCTGGGCGAAGAAACTGGGGGTACTTATTTATTCACTGGATTGAAAGCCTGCTGTCTCTGGTGACACAAACTTCGGAGGAGAAGTACTTGTGAAGCTGTTGGAAAACGCACATAACAGTTGGAGACGTGTCCTTTGGAATCAGTTGCACCCTGAGTCAGTGTCAGAGGATACCAACTACGAAAGGACCCGCGAAACTGCCGGAGCTAGTTCTGAATATACTCCGAGATTCCAAGTTTCTCTCATGATGCGCGCGCCAGAAGCGGCCACTGATCTCTAATCTCAAACTTTGTGTTTCAATTAGTGAAGCTTACCACGTTGTGGCGTTTGCAATCTCACGTCATCTTAGCTGCGATGCAACTGCGCTCCAGGTGCCCACATGGTTGTACTCACACTTATCTGGAGTCTCATCATGTGAATGTCAAAATATCATCTCCACACATGATTTCGGGCTGACATTTTAATTTTGATCCTTCTAAACTGCATTCTCTTTGAAATGGGTAAAGCATTTCTTTTCTTGTCATTATTTTTTTCGAATCAGTTGAAAATGTTTTCATTTTACTTTTGTTCTCTTTTAAGGTTATTGAAAACGTGCAACTCTTCCTCAATCCTCCTTCCACACCCTAATTTTTAAATGAAAATTTATATAAAACATGTTAATTTGTGTTAACATTAAATAATCTCATTTGAATTTTCTCATCTTTCAACTTTTAAATATGTGTTTAACACCCCTCATTCATGAAATCATAAGCATCCTAACTCATTATATTAAAATGTGTTTATTGACTATGATTAGTGACTTGTGTAAAATTAAGCTTTTACAACTTGTTTGAATAATTCATAAATTTTTGTCATTTATTAATTTTAGTTTGAAAACACATTTAAACCCGAGTTTTCACACATTTTAATTTATCATGCTTATTCAAATGTGTGCTTTTGAAATAAACTCAATTGAATGATGATCCAACAATGCATATGTAATATGTACCATCCATGTTGAGAATGTTGAGTAAAAGATCATGAAGTTTTGTATATATATATATATATATAATTATAAAACAACAACAAAAAATTGAACTTAATTCTCATTAGAAATGTTTTCAAATGAAACAAGTTTAACATTTTCAAAGTTTTTAAATTTTTAAATCATTTTGATTGTTTAAGAGTAAGGTTGCCAAGGTAAGGTCTTGAAAAGACATCCCAAGATGGGATGTTGATTTACCAAACATATTGAATCAAAATGTCCTTAATAACAATTTGGATTGATGATATTTTGATTCGAGGAGAACCTAAGTTTGGTCAGTGATGAAAACAAACATGGACAACACCAAGGATGACAAGAGATGGTGGAGAAAGAATGTTAACAAGGAATGATGAAAACTGCAACAAACAATAGTGAAGGCACAGAAAAAAAAAACAAGCTAGAAACGCCCTAAAGGTTGTTAGGGTGGATAAGAATTTTATTTTGGGGGATGCCATGAGTGTCAAGAAATATGGACAAAGTGTTGGGGGGTCATTATGGTCTAAAATATTTTATACCTTTTCCAACCACAAGGGGTGTCAAAGCCCTCTAGGAAGCATGCCATGAAAGAGCCCCCAAAAAATGTTTTTGAAGCAATAAGGGGAACTCAAAAGGACATTGGCAATAGTGGGGGTGCCAGGCAGGTCGTTGAAGGACATTCGCAATGGTGGGCATGCTATGGAGGTCGTTGAGGGACATTAGGGGTGTCAAAAAGGTTAATTATGTTTCCAATATGTGAAGATTAGATTTCATGCTCTAAAATTAATAGAAGTGGAAATGGTTTGATGGACAATTTATATCATCATGGATTACCAATGTCTATTAACGAATTATCTTTCTTTCAAAATCATTTAATTTTGAAACATATTAATATTTTGATTTTATGTCAATTGATTCTCATTGGTGGATATACTTGCCTTTTAATGTAGCAACTTGAAAGTAGGGGGAAAAAGAAAATTCACAACTTAAACTTGAATGGAACTCATTAAAAATTACAATTTCTATCCATTTTGATTAGGATTGCCAATAGATTTGATCCATAATACAACAAGATTGTTTAATTTCCAATTTGTGACCTCTCTAGCAATAATGTATACCTCATCATAATAATAAGTTCTCATGTAAGAGTTAAGGATTAAAAAAAACACAATTATAGATAAATGTTTTTTCCTATATGCATATTTTATACCCATTGTAGACTATATGGTCATGGTCATTGCTTCACTTCATGGAAATTTTGTGATTGAATAAAAATATTTTGTGAAATAGGCTATTCATAGTATTAGGTAATCAAATTAAATACTAAACAAGGTTCTTAGTTAAAGCCAATATGTATTGTGACATTGTGAATGTACGATTTTAGTCCTTAAAAACCCTATATTATGTGAGTTTCTAGGTGATTTTAAGGACATGTTTGTAGCCTTGAAAATAAAGGTATTTAAAAAGACAAGCATTGAGTGTGGTGTGTTACAACAATTAGGGGGTGTTTCTTGTGATGCAGCCACCTGGACGACCATCCCAAAATAGAATACGCCTTCGTTTTGGAGCACATTTGTAAAGGACTTTGATGAATTTTCATGAAAAAGGGAATTTTCCACCGAACAATTAGCTTATTAATTTTTAGTGTGTGCATGAAGGAAGACTGATTGGAGGCTCGAACATTATATGTGTACATACTTGTTATTGCAGGCAATTACAATAATTGTACTGGCATTGGCCATCACAAAGCCCAAAACGTGCATAACAGTCAGGGAACAAAAAGGGCGCCGCCAGTACTATGTGCAGATATAATGTTGGGGGTTGTTGGTGGTAGGCACTGGGTAGTCATATATACTCCCTACCTACTAACAGCACTTACCTATGTCTAAACCCTAAACCATCTACTTACTAAGGTGCATTCACACAGAATGTTACGTCAGTGTTAAGTGAAAATCTAGGTGGCATCTTAGGTGGCACCCAATGTTAAATGGGTGATTATTTAATATTAACTGAATGTTAACTTAACATAAATTTTTTATAGTAAATAGGTGTAGGTTCTAAATGACTAGCTTGGTGTTAGGGGATTTGATATTAAAGTCCTTATCACCAAGTGTGAATGCACCTTAAGAATCCTACTTACTTAGTAGGTACCATTTTCTACCTATCTAACTATATATGAGATCCTTATTGCAGCCACTACTAGTACCTTACCTTACCCTAAGCTCAGATTCGTCATTAAATAATCCTCAAAATAGTTAAATGAAATTTAGTGAAAATAGGAAGTTAACATGTTGAAAAATCATCATAAATATCATAGGCTACACTCTGGATGATTTCACCACTCATATCACAATATTAGAGTAGATGATGGAAAAAATTATAATTTAAAAATTTAAAAATGAATTCATTTTTTGAAAGAAAATAATTATTCGTTTTGTCAATGCGGAAACTGACCCTAGGCTACTGGAGTCAGAAATGGATCCTTATTGCAACCAGTACAAGAAATTATTGGCACACACGGCTTCTTTTTCCAGGCATCTGATAATTTATGTTGGGGAAAAAGAATAATTATTTTCTTTCAAAAAATGAATAACTATTTTTTTCAAAATGAAAATGCCTGCACTAAGGACCCATAACTCATTTAACGTCCTCCCTGTATGATTGGATGATCAGTGCTTTCTTTTTCTTTTTGGTGATGTGGCACAGGTGGCGATCATCCCACAAGAGATTTAGCTTTAATGGCGAAAAGATTTCAGAAAACTGTTGAAACAGTAAAAAAACTAGCAGAAATCTGGCAAAAGTTGCTTTGTCACTGGATGCTACCTGGCACATTAAAACCTCATCTAATAACAGTGTCTGGCGATTTGAAGCAATAAACTCGTGTTGTAGTGGTTGCGCCTCCCCCAGCTGAGCGTGAAATTTTGGCCCCCAGTTCGCCAGAAAATAAAACACTGGTGTGGGTCCCTGTGTGGATGGTGATTCGTGAAGGTTCTAGAGGCTTCTAGTAGTGTAGATGCTATAATTTGAAACAAATCATTTTCCACGCTCCTAACGTATTTGCATGCACCATTTTGAAATACTCCGGTGTTTGTTTTTTTTTTGTTTTCAAAGATTTTCAAAATATTTCATACTTTGTCTTTTGCAACCTTGATTGAAAGTTTCTCTGGATGATGTGCACACCATAAGCAGTCACTGGTTTTGAGCTGTTGAATTTTTTAGAAATTAGTCTCTGAAAAACCTGCCTACATCTGTGTTTTTGTTAAGGATTTTGTGATGTACGAAGGTGGTGATCATCCAAAAACTAATTTCGCCAAATTTGGCTACATACTATACATGAAAACTAAAAAAATCAAAATCCTTCTATATTCTTGGCTACCTACTTGAACTTATCATAAAATTTAGTGATTTAGGATTTTTTTGCCCTCAAAATTTGTCGAATTGGGGCGTTTCGTCCAAAGTAATCACTTGCCAAGGTTGAAATCATATTTTTGAGGTTGAAACTTGGTAAAAAAAGTTGCCAATAAAAATAACATTGAGAAGCATACTATCACCTTAGTAGAAGCTGAAGGGGCAAAACTTTAACAAACCAAAAACATATTATGACCTTGAAAACATAGATTTCTTTATACACTATACACACAAGGTTATATAGTTAGTGTATTGTAGAGGATGTTGAATAGGCTTGTGCATAGCTATGGAAAAAAATTGTTTTGATAGATGAAATTGCCAGATTTGGTGATCTGAGTTTTTTTTCTAGTTATCTTGATTGAACTAAGAATTAAATGTGTAATAAGATTTGATAGTCCTTTAAGAATTAGAAAGGATCAATGAAAATGGCACAAGGGGACCCTTACTTTCAATGTTTAGCATAATAGAATTATGTGTTTGAAGCTTGAAGTTTTTGTTTTCAAGCTAATGAAATTGATGAACTAACTCATATCCTATTTTGATGTAGGTCCCCTATCAAGAAGGTTATATGTTGGGGACTTGTGTCAAAATAGGATATGAAAGTGGAGGAGGAGGGGTTTGTTGTCTTGATTGAACTAGCAATTTAATGTATAGGTACTAACTATTTGCACACATGGTTCTTGCATATTCCTTGTGCACATTGTTTTCCCAAACAAATAATAGTATACATGGTCATATACAACCTATTATTATGAAATAAGGCTGTAACTTGATGTAATTACACAATTATTTAGGTAATTGTTTAAAGGGGTAAGTTGAGTGATAGGATTCCATAATTTGGTCATGGTGCATTAACTTATGTGGAACCCATGTGCACCATGTGATTATGTTTCCTTGTGATTAATTGTGGAATCACATGTGCACCATGCGATTATGTTTCCTTGTGATTAATTGTGGAATCACATGTGCACCATGCGATTATGTTTCCTTGTGATTAATTGTGGAATCACATGTGCACCATGCGATTATGTTTCCTTGTGATTAATTGTGGAATCACATGTGCACCATGCGATTATGTTTCCTTGTGATTAATTGTGGAATCACATGTGCACCATGCGATTATGTTTCCTTGTGATTAATTGTGGAATCACATGTGCACCATGCGATTATGTTTCCTTGTGATTTATTCTGGAATCACATGGGGAACCATGTGGTGGATAAACTTTAGGAAGTTTCTTGATTAATTTCCTTTTGGTTGGTATATGAGTGGGTGTTTGTGACCTTGAGAAACACCTTCACTAGTACAAAGTTATGGTATGAATGCAAAGTTTGTTAGAATTGAAGTTTTGCTTTTAAAAGGCTTTTGGTTTTGAATGGTTTTGGTGTTTTTTGTGTTTAATTCATGGCAGGAGAATGGTGAGGCTTGCATAGATAATAGAAGGGTGAAAGAATAATTTTGCAACCAAGAACATAGATTTCATAGCTATGTAGTAATCATACATAGTTTCGGTTCCAAATGCATTCGTGTTGTATAGGGCCAGTTAGTAGCCTAACATGCATTAAATGATTATTTCAGGAGCTTGTAAGCATGCATCATGTTCCAACTACATTGCCTAAAAATGCTTATATGAATATCCATAGAATTTTTAAAAAATTTGGCTTCTAAATAATTTTCAGAAGCGACCAATTATTTTGTAATTGTTAGCCTCAATATTTTAACAACCCAACCACTACTTTCTCATTAATGAAATTTACTTCACTTTTTGGTAGGCAATTTTTCTTCAGAATCTTATCGTCATTAGCATACAACTTCGCTCCACGTATGCACATGGTTGGTTGTACTCGGACCTCCCTGGAGTCTCATCATGTGATCATCGATATGTTTTTGTGTAGTAATTTCTGAGGATTTTTTCACAAGTAAATCAATGATCTTGGAATTTGAAGTCTTTCTTCTAGACTTGAAATCCAGAAAGAGTTGAAATTTTGTTGTTCCCAATGTGTTCCAATGAAGTTTGCACTATGTTTTCATAAAGTTCTTAATGAGTTTTCAAAATGTTCATCGAGTTCTTAATGTGTTCCCCAATATGTTCCCAATAGCTTTCACTCGGGCCATATTTTTTTTCCTTGAGTTTTACTTTTCTAACTTGTATTACCAGCTCAAAGGAGGAGATTACAACTTATTGGTTTTAGGTGTGTCCAAAGATTGTTTTTTGTTTTTTTCATGGCCCAATCAAATATGCTCATCACAAGAGACAAGAATTTGAACTTTGACTGTCCCCACAATTAATTAATATGAGATTACTCCCCAAATTTCTACCCTTGCCATTAGAAATGGTGACAAAAGGTTTTGGAAATAGAAATTTCATGCAGCCAATGGGAGGGCTCAACATGCACTCAAAGTGCCTTGTTTTTTTTTTTTTTCATTTAAGTTTTGGGTTGGGGGAGGTGGGGGGATTTTTTTCATTTTTCCTTTGTTCCCAACATGTTCTTTTCAAGTTCCCAATGGATTCCATCAGGTTCCCAATGTGTTCCTCAAAGGTGTTCCCAATAGCACCTCCCTTGAATCCCATATGTTTTGCCCAAAGTCCTCCCCTTCTCACATATATGGGTGGGCCAAATGGGGAGGCATTGCATCTTTCCATAGAATCTTTTATTTTGGGGAACCTTGATAGTTTCAATTTTTTTGGTGACGGGCCAATCAAAATGGTTTATTGCCCAAAAAAAAGGTTTGGGTGTGAAGCACTCCCAACTACTTAATATGAAACAAAATAAGTACCCCCATTTAAGGTAAGGTGTTATTTGAAAAGGGTATTAGCCGAAGCCAACAATGGTGATGAACTCTTTTGGGAAGAGAAATTTCATGCCCCCAATGGGAAGGCCCAAGGATGCACTCAAGGTGCCTTACCTTTTTCCCTCTTGAGTTTTGGGGAAAAGGGGGGGGGGAGTGGGGTGGGGGGACTTTTTTTCGTTTTCCCCCATTTCCCAATGTGTTTTCACTATGTTCCAATGAATTCCCATGAGGTTTCCAATGTATTCACCAAGTTCACAATGTGTTCCCGAACATGGTCTCCATATGCTTTGACAAATGTTGGCTTGCTTTCACCTATATAGCTACTACCCTTGCTCCTACAAGTTTAAAACATGCATAATAGTCAGGGAAATAAAAAAAAGTAGGAATTCCAGTCTATTCCAAGCTCACCTTAGATGGGCTTATGACCTTTTACCTTCATCTATTCAAGTTTTCATCCCATCTTTTGACCAACTATCAATGAGAGGAGCAAATCATTTTTAGAAGAGTATTTTAAGGAGCGTGCACAAACACTCAGCTTCCAACATCATTTTAGAGTTATCTTTTAATTGTCATTGCATTCTCTGAAATTTTATGCAAGTCCAAGTTTGAATGTTTGACTTTTTGCTCGTTTAATCATCCAATCTTTTAGAATGGACTTTGACATTTTTTCCTTAACACTATGTATTAGATTGGGCTTCCCTCATCCCATAGTTCGTGGTCTTTTTCGATGCATATGCGATTAAACCATAAACCTAATAGGGATACACGTATTTCGTGTGTTCGCAAAGGAGAATGCATAGTCACACATGATGTAGTTCGAAATTCTTTTGCTTCCATTGTTAGGATATTAGATTTCATGTTTTGTGCAAGCAAGCACATGTTCTCCAAATACCATCGTTCTAGACATCATGATGATTAATGAATATTATGCTTGTGACAAATGATATTCACACTTTGGCTAATGTAGTCATTGCTAATTTGACTTGTGCAAATCTTGTTTCAGAAGCCATTTTTTTTCTAGGGAATGGTTACAACGATTGTAGCTCAAGCAAAAGTTGTGTCATATCTTAATCGATGCTTTGAAGATGATTTCATCCCTTTAACATTAAAGATATTTGAATGTTTACACTAACATGCACACAATTTCTTTCATTGTTGTGTCAACATGACATGGTCAACAAAGGGCTTTGGTGGTCTTTCTCTTTCAATCATATGTTCATTTTATAAGCAAAGGTGTTAATGTCCGTGACTCTCCAAAAGTTCAAGCAACCGCTATCTTACGTCAGGTAGTTGTGCCAGATGGAGAGGCCTCTTCTAGGCTTGGTGTCCTTTCAAGTTTCTCACCCATCTCCTTGCATAATTTGTTTAGTGCTTCTAGTCATGGGTTTAAGTCCTAGATTTCTGATTTTCTCCTTTTAGGGCTCCCGGTTATGAGTTTTGCACTTTCGAGTGTGGTCTTATGTTTGAACTTCCGTCCTTTCATTGTTGTTCTCTTGTTCCCTTGCCAGGTGTTTTTCCTTTATTTATTTATTAGGCAGGAGGCAGTGCTTTTGTACTGCGTGCAATAATAACTGGGCGGGGATTGTAATTTGTTTGTGGTCCCCGGCGGGTGATGTGCAACGGTGACACTGAAAGTCTGCTGTCTATTGTTACACAAACTACGGAGCACAAGTGCTTCTGAAGCTGTTGGGAAACGGATGACAGTCGGAGCAACAGCATCATAACATACCAACTTCTAGGTTTTAAGAGCCGCGAAACCTCTAGAGCCAGTTGTTTATTCCTGATTGGAAGTTTCCCCCGATGATGCGCGCACGAGAAGCAGCCACTGATCTCTACTCTCAAATTTTGTATATAAACTAGTGAACCTTATCACATTATTGGGTTTGCAATCTCTCTTCAAAATCTCATCTTCAAAACAGTGTAGAACTTGGCTCCAGGTATGCACAATGTGGTTGTACTTGGACCTCTCCGGAGTCTCATAACTCCCCCGGAGTCTCGTCATGTGATGGATCTGTTTGTGTGTAGTTTCTGAGCATTTTTTCAATCTTCAGGATTTATGGAGTTTTTGGGGATTGATCTCAAGTCTTTTTTTGGGGTCCAGTTTGATCCGACTGATTTGGAAGATTGATTTCGGTTTTGTAGTTTGTGGCTGGTCATGATCTGATTTCTGATCTGGAGTACATCAATGCAGGTTTTGAAGCAGATATGGGAGAAGTAAATGTGTCGAAGGTGGAGCTGCCAGTTGCTGATGAGGAAGAGTTGGTAGTAGGCAACGATGTATTGTATTCTCTGTTGTTCGGGTTTGTAGGTTCATTTGTGTTAAGGACTGCTGTTGTGCTGGGACTTCCAGACATCATTGCCAGAGCAGGTCCAGATGGAACTCTCACATTGAAGCAAATAGCCGCACAACTGAAGAGCAAATCTGTGAACGAGTTTGAACTGCAAAGAGTTTTATCGGCCCTAGTCACTTCTAAGATCTTCAGATGCTCCAAAGTGGGAACGACGTTGGAGATGCAGTATGGATTGACACCAGCGTCCAAGCTACTGGTGACAGAGAACCCTCATAACCAGGCACCTATGGTGTTGTTTCAGACTGACCCGGCAGCGCAAGCCCCTTGGCAACAGCTTCACCGCTGCGTTCTGTACGGTGAACAGCCCTGGAAATCTGCACATGGAAAAGTAAGGCAGCTATCTCTTATCGGTGCTTACACTATATAGCCCTAAGTTGTCATCTTCATGCCCGGCATTGTCTGGTAGCTCGAATGTGTTCATAGTTTGCAACTAATTCAGCACTGCACCAGCTTGTTGCCATTTAAAAAGGAAATTTACCTCTAGGATTTTCTGTAGAATGTGCTCTACCAACTGTAAATCCTTGGGGATTTTTTCACCTTGCAATCTGCAACCAATCATCAAAGGTTCTGGTTCTCAATCTCGGCTTGGATCCAGTTCTTACTAACAGGAATTCTTAGTGGGTATCCACAACACTGGTTTTGATTGTGTTACTTATGTGCTGCTTTGTAATGGATATGTGACATGCTACTCATGGTTGCTTCTTTGGGGTTCAGGATGCTTGGAAGTATTTTAATGACAATCCTGAACTCAGCAAGTGTTTCAATGATTCTATGGCATCAGCCACTACAGTGGAGTTAATTGCTGTGAGGAAGTATGAAGGGTTCAAAGACATCAAAACTCTTGTGGATGTGGGTGGTGGCATTGGGAGAGCCCTTGAAACCATCATGTCATCTTATCCCCACATTCATGGGATCAACTATGACCTTCCTCATGTCATTGCTGATGCACCGACCATCCCTGGTAATCGAGATTTCTTTCATGCTAAGCTGCTTTTGTGCATTTCACAGCAAAGTGATGATTTCTGAATATTCTGTCTAAGTATTCTGTTCTACTAAAGAGTGGAACTCTATGCCATTTGTTCCTCTATGGTATCTGCAAAATGTCCCATTTGTGGGATCTGAAAATGTCCTATGGAATGGTCAAGCCCCTGCCCATTATGTTGGGTAAGGTTCTAGGCAAGCTCATTAGGGAAAACTAGGCAATGCATCCAACTTGGTGGATGGGTAAGGGAGATGCTATTCCATGACATGGAGGTCTGGGGTGGCAGAATCAACGATTAAAAAGAAAGATTCATGTTCAATAGACACATTTTGGTTATTATTATGGAGTATATGATCACTACCAGAAGATTACAATGTGATATAATGTGGTCAAGAAAACGACATAATCTGCCACCCCAAACTGTAATGTTGCCATATTAAATTCTTCCATGTCAGGTGGTTTTTCACTTACACAAGCTCATGAGTGGTGATTAATTACTGCTGGATAGGTAGGTTAATGTGTGGGCAATAGATACACGGAAAAATGGTATGTTCTTGGGATGTTTAGAAAACTATGTGACCTCTTCAACTAAGGTATAGACTTTGTGTGTTGATCAGGAATTGAGCATGTGAGTGGAAGCATGTTTGAAAGTGTGCCAAGTGGTGATGCCATCTTCATGAAGGTATGATGAAAGAATTCATTTTTGCAGAAGTCAAAATTTCAATGAAAGGAAATTTCTCTCCTTGGATGTTGTATATTGCTGGCTGCTATAAAGTTCTATGTTTAAAGCTCCCAAGTTAAAGTTTTCATTACTGAAGATCCATCCATGAAGGTTCCAACTCTACACCCGTAAGGCCATAAAATCTAAGAAGGTTTATGATTGGTGCCTAGAAGCAAGCTTCCTGCAATTATGCCATCTATTCAACATCTCTAGATCCCAGAAGTACTTTCAGTAAGCCTAGTTTGGATCTTGACAAGTCAGCCAGTTTTTTTCCTACATTTGAGCATAGTAGAGCTGGACATTGGAAAGTTAGATGTGGGAGGTGCAGATTGTACATTGACATGCCATGTCATGTTTTTGATGCAGATCTAGACTGCATCTGTGTTGCAATAATGCTTTTACAATTATTTCATGCTTTGATGTGGATTGAGACTAATTGGTGTTACAATAATTTTGAAATTGACAAGAATATGAGACTTGTATTGTGTTTGTTCCAAACATTTGGAGTTGTGGTTGTTAAGATGGTTGTTTGGATTGTGTTTTGTAGCATATTATGCACGACTGGAATGATGAAGACTGCCTTAAAATATTGAACAACTGCCAGAGAGCACTTCCTGAGAAAGGGAAAGTGTTGATTTTTGACTTTGTAGTGCCACCAAATGGCGGAATACCTCAAACATTTGATATGGTGATGATGGCCCATACTGATGGTGGCACTGAAAGAACAGAAGAACAATGGAGGAAGCTGCTTACGACTGCTGGTTTCTCAACCATCAACTATATTGAACTATTGCAGGAACAATGGCTAATCGAAGCTGTCAAGTAAAGCACTGAACATATTTGCTGTCAGATAATGCATGTGAACTGACAAACATTCTGACTCTTCCAATAACCTTGGTCATCTTCAGTTTAGTAGATGACAATGAAGCTTGATGGAGTTTTGAGTGCATCGGACAATAGTATTGTCGGTAGTTATTAATCCTGATGCTCTGTTTTGTGCACAAGAGTGTTACTGTCTTTGACTGGGTTTGGGTGGCCATAAAATTGGCTACAAAATGTCTTTTGGGAAAATGCTCTTACACTCAGTGATATTTTTCCCTGCTTGGAAAGGACGAATTCTAATAAGGTCAAAAGGCAGCAATCAGAGCAGGAAGATATACATCTGTCCTGGGTTTGATTTTACACAGGTGATTATAAGTTTGCATTTGGAGAAAGGAAAACATTATGTTGATTTCAGGAGTCTGAACCTTTTCAAATCACAACTTTAGTGAAGATAGAGAAGCATGAAAAACGTGTATGTGGAGCATTGCCATTTCTAGATGTGTGAACCAAGATTGTGTCTGAAGAAGAAAGATGAGAAATGCAAGGTCCCTGTTTCTGATGGGTACTAAACAGCAAAGAACAGAATGTCTACAAAACTCAACTCACCGCATGAGGACAAAGGAGAAACTACCTACAAAGGCAGCTGAAATCTTGCACAGCCTATAGATGATGTTATCAAGCTCTAAATGAATTCTCATTAAAGGTAATATGTAAGGTCTATTGCTGGGGACAATATGTGAACAAGGTGTGCTGCACACAATGGCCCTGCCATGGGCACTTACACTTTTATTAATTTACAATAGAATAAAAACTAGAAAATTAGAGATGAGAATAAAGCTGTGGATCTTTTAAAAATGTGACATGTTTTTTTTTTTCCAGGAAACAAAAGGGAGATACATGATTTGGTAGTCTAAACATGAAGCAAAATGATTTACTAACAATCCAATAAGCTTTTGTAATTGATTGACCTGTTGTCAACATAAAATTCCTCCATATATGATTAAAATGTGATTTGTAAATTGTTGTGTTTTTCGGAAAATTTAAAACAAATGGATGTTGTTGTTGCATATAATCTAGTAATTGTTTTGATGATAAAGTATTTTCTTACATGTTCACACTAAAATCAGCTATGAATATTGTAGGGCAATAATGTGGAGCTTTTGCATAAATATTTTCTAAGTAATTGAAGGGAAATTTCAATAAGTGTTGTGGGAGGTTTATAGACAACAATAACATAGGTTGCTCTTTTAGCGTTAAAGTTGAAAATTGTTGTAATAATTTCAATTCCATTTTGGATAAATATTTCATGTGTATGTAGTGTGTTGTTTAGATCTTATAGTCTTGTGTTCATTATAACATCACAAAATTGAAAACTTTTGATTTGTTAACATCGTTATACATTTGATTTCGATATTTTTTATTTATGTTTCATTAATGCATCATATATGTGATGCTTGTAAATTAGGATTGACTATTATATTTTGGTAATGGTGGTTAAGAGACTTAGCATTTAAGGATTGAATAATTGAATAAATTTTTTGAAATGTTTCAAGAGTGGTAAACATAATTTTTATTTGCATTTGTCTATTTAAGTTTTCTTTTACAATTGCATGAACATTGAATTTTTTTGGTTAGAGTGAATTGAGTAAACAAAGGTTTTCTTTTGTACATATCCTAGATAAAAGTATGTATGTTAAACCATGTCTAAATACATCATGAGGATCTAATGTTAAGTTGTCCATTGATAAACCTTAAGGATGAGGTATTGTTTGTGTCACTACTTATTGAATTGGAAATTGTACATGTGTGAATAAGTGATTGGAATTATAAACAATTTGTATTTCTTGCACTTTTGATATGATGAAAGTTCAATCTTTTTGATTGGTAGGATAATTTTCATATAGGTTTTGATTTGTTATTCTTGTGTGTTGTCAAGTTTTGGCGTTCAAAAAATGAATCCAAATTTTAGATGTTGAATGTGATTTTGTTGCAACTTTAAAAAATCCTTCAACACCATTAACAAGCCCATCATTGGTGCAATAATTGCTTGCATATAATTCAATTAACATATGTGCTTTCAAATGGAGTTCATACAACAATCCACTATTTTTGGATGGATTTATTTTAAATAATGTGAAACAAGATGGACACATGTCATGTTTAATATCTTTTGTTTAGAAACAATAAATTGGACCAATTGTTTGTTCAGATTTTTTTATATTATGTTCTTGAATTCCTGTATTTGTATAAAAGAGGAGAGGAAATCTTGGAATTTATGGTGCAAGTTTTAAGCATAATTTGTTTATGGTATCAATATCTTGTTGTGTTTGAAGCACTTTTCTAAATCGATAAAGGATTTGAATGAATTGTGTATCTTTTTGTCACGTAATTTGACATAAGTCAAAACATTTAACCTTTTCTTGCCAAAAATTGAGCAAAAATTGCTTACCAAAGAACTAATTTTATTGTTTATTGAATGGAACACCCACGAATCACGAATTGGTGGCATTTGGCAAAAATTCCAATTATCAAGACATTGAAATTTTCAAATTTTTTTTAAAAAACATTTTATTAGTTGCAATCTTTTATCATTGAATGAGAACATTTGATTACCTATTAATGATGTTTCATCTAATATTAATAATTTTACTTGTGCATGTTTTTTTATCAAAACATCACGTATTTCATCGTCAAGTGCTTTGAAATCATTGATTGACTTATTCAATGGAATGGATAATGCTGAGTGTATAGTAAATCCACCAATATTGTATGTTGTTTTCCTTACATAAATGCCATTTAAAAAAAAATTTGTTTTGATGGATCCAACAAAAAAAAATTGAAGAAAAAATGAAGAAGACCTTCATTAAGGTATACATTTCTCATGTTCCTACACCACCAATTAAAAATATAGATAGTGGTTCATTTAGATTTCTTTGTTTTCTATACATAATGTCATAAAAAATTGAACATTGTTGGTCATTTAAAGAACAAACTATGTTTGAAAAAGTGGCATATGAATGAATTTCATCTTTCATTAGGAATGGATTAATTAAAACTTAGTTATTGCAATTTGATTTTGGGTCCTCATGAACATCTAAAGATATGTTGTATTTTTCTACCTTGTGGAAATTTGGGTTGATAATGTTTAATGAATAATTTATATATTTTTAAAGAATTATTTTTTATTTGATTGTGTTTTTTATTTTAAAATATTTTCATCCATACATTATTATTGTTTTCAATAGCCAATTTATTAGCTATATCATGTAATTCATTACAATCAATTTTTTTGCACCACTTATTGTAGATGCATTGAATACAATGACAAACTTGTTTTGAATTTTAAAAATAGATTCTTTGTTTATTTTATAAACATCATGTCAAGTTGAACAAGTTTGTTTTCAAGGGATATTTTAATTGTTGTAAATGGTGAAAATAAGAGTAGTAGTACTCTATAATGGGGTGAAAACACACTAAAGTGGAGTATTTTTCGACATATGTGGAGTTCATATTAGTGTTACATAAAAGTCCATTTTACACTGTAATAAATTAAATTGTATTGCACAAGTCATATGGCAAGGTTAAAATTTTTTTTTTTAACTTTAAAACTTTATTAGTTGTAGATAATTGTATCAAAAATTTACATTTAAAAAATGAGAAGTTGTATTATTAATCCAAATGAATGAGTCACTTTATAAAAAAAATTCATATTTCGTTATACATCTTAATTTACGATTTTCAAAATCTTTCAAAATCATCTTCCTTTGTATCAATGGCATCACACTACTTTCTATGTCAAGAAAAATCACTCAACCAAGCATTTTAATAGATATCATGAATCCATAATCATATGATATGGACTGTGACGTTAGGCTTTTGGCACTTTAAAAGTCCAATATGTTATGATAATTCAAAATTTATTCATGAAATTCATACAATGTGATTATATCACATATTTATTTTTATTTTTGAATTGTTTTCATATATTCTTCATTTATATTTTGCTCCATGACCCATGATTGACAATCCAACAAGGTGCGATAGGATTATGTACTCCACCTTAATGTCCTCTCACCCAATGGTTATCAGGATCTTTATGTTTATTAAAGCCAACCCATTGAATAATTTTTTATTTCTTGTATTTTTCTGAAATTTATAAAATCATAATTTGTTACTAATTCATAAAAACTTGAAGGGTTGTATAATGAAATAGGTTGGTTAATGTATCAATTGATAGTTGATGGACATTAAATGTTTGTAAATGCTAATGGTAATTTTTTTAGCACATGAAATGGTTTTTAAATGAAAGTTATTTCTTCTTTTAAAGATGTATTGATGAATTGGAATGACCTTGATGCATGATGTAATGGTCATGAAATTTTTACTTAAATAGCCAATTGTGTAAATATTTTTTGAACATTTAAAAAACATTTCCCATTGTTGAATATGTTGAGATTTTTTTGTTTTTTCTTCTTTACACTTTTGAAGTATGGTTTGTAATTCTTATGTGACATTTTTATCTATTTTAGTTAAATATAATGTGCAATAACTTATTGCTACGTATGGATCAAATATGAATTATGCATTTTTATTTGCTTGCCAAAGTATCAATAAATTTTCCATATGAACTTGTTCATATGTCTATTGGATTCTGTTTTAGAAACATTGTAAAATTTTGTGATTTAAACTTCATAACATGTAAGTTTTTTCATCCATATCTAACATCTTTAAAACATCATCAAATAACATTTCTTGTCCCATGTCCATTTCATTTCATTTTGTAAAAATGAATTGTGTTTTTAATTGT
>Ga0209611_10003317_pt1 | contig 27977 bp, 11 predicted proteins | sample S1TSphgellanicum_3_FD_187693 | JGI IMG/M metagenome (GOLD analysis project Ga0209611, IMG submission 187693) | Host-associated microbial communities from peat moss isolated from Minnesota, USA - S1T2_Fc - Sphagnum magellanicum MG (SPAdes) (version 2) | ecosystem: Host-associated > Plants > Peat...
GGATTGTGATTTGGTTGCAATAATTTATTGACAATCTTTTCCGAACATACCTATCACTCTTGGCATATAGGAGAATACACACAACTTTGTCATGTTGTGTTGTTCCTTTTTGTGATGCCATCTTTATTACAAATTAGTGTGCAATTTGGGGTTTAAAGTTAGATTCCAAAGATGTCTAAGGAAGTGTGGGCATGAAAATGGAAATGAATATGGTACAATCACTCCCAATGGAAACACCCAACATTTTGTTTCAAACATGTGAAACATACTTTTAAATACATTTTGTTGTTTCCATGTTTATGTTATTTATTTCCATTCATTTTGTGCTTTATTTCAAGATCTATGGTCTTCAAGAATCAAATTTCCATTGTTCTTTCTTAGTCTTTAATCATGATGCACACGAATTAGTCTAGTTCAATGAGTCTTAATTTCCTTTTAAATATCATCTTTAATGAATTTCTTACATCCACGTGGTCAACATCAATTAGTGCACCATCATAATTTTTGTCACCAAAGGTGTCAAACCACTAACCTTTTTAGGCACCAAGGTGTGGTTGCAAGAATTAATAATCTTCCATAAGTCTTAGTACAAGACCTTATATTTTTCCAAATATAAAAATTTGGAAGAAAATGAATTAAATCTTTTTGAATTGGGAATATGAATCCTTGATTCATAGGAACATTTACTACTTAATAGTTTAAAAAAAATTGGATCCATGATTTAAGATCCTCCATTCTTCAATAGGACATGCAATCTTGTGTTAGGAATTGGATACTTAGATTACAACTCCACTTTTGTTTTATGACATCCAATCTTGCATATTGAGCTTGATTAAGTTTTATATTCATTTCTCAATCCCTTCAAGAGCGTGGATTTTAGATTAACAATATTATGTCCTATATTGAGAAAAATTCATTCCATTTGTTATCGTTGTATTGGTAGGGAAAGTAAGAAACATCATTGGAAATACAATAGAAAGTTTTGGCATTAAAAATGTTTCACCATTTGTCTCCAAGGTTCTATAAGACTTTACCAACATCTTGCCAAAACAAAGCACAACAATTCATGGTAGGGTAATGTTTCATGAACTTTTACCACATTCATTCCAATTAACATAAACACAAGAAATCATGACAAGCTTTCCAATGTTGCATGTGAGTATGCTTCAACAAACTAGTGATACTTCTTGAACACTTGCAGATGGAGCAATGAACACACCCATTTCTACTATTAAATCATGTGATCATTTACCAAATCAAACCCAATTTATTCGCCCAAATGCCCCAATAATGCATATATTGACTATATTTCATCTAAAATTTGATGTATATTGTGTATGTGGAGTTTTTATAATAAAAGGTTTCACCCTAAAAAGTGAAGGTGCCGATATGTACTATGTAGGTGATGGTCATTGTTCCTTTTTAAGAATTTTTGTTTGTAATAAAAATAACTATCATCCCTAAGAAGATTTAGCCAAATTTAGTTGGCTAGAAATAAAATATGAATACAAATATTTAATCATCTTTATATTTTTTTGACTAGACACATAAAATCAAATATTAGAATGCTGATTTTTATTAAGTTTTTCCTTCCTTTAATGCCTTTGAAAACCTCCAATATTTATCTATGAAAGAAAGTAGATTATTTGATTTGTTTGTCACATTGAAATCTCCCACACCATGGTGTGTCTTGTCATGCTCTTAGTGTCGTTGGAAAGTTTTCAATGAATAAAGGTGTATCAAGTTGGTTTCATAATGTTTCAACTTATAGTGAAGAAATCATTGAAAACAAAATTTTCATGAAAATTCATTTCAATGAAACAAATTATAATGGAATTTGGGCCCACTTTTGGTATTGTTACAAAACTTTCAATTCATAGGACTTAACGAAGGTGTTTGGATTTGCAAAAGTCCAATGATTTGTGAAAAATATTGAATTTTGAATAGTTTTTTCTATTCAAAATTTAATTACATTACAAAAAAATGGTTTTGGAAGGAAGAGATGGGTAACCAATTCACATTCAGGTTAATGGCATAGGCTACATTAATACATTTGAATTATATTGTTTCATTAGCAATCATTGTGGAAGAAGCAATGGCAAACTTCTGACAAAATCTAGGTATGGAAAATTAGACTACCTTAGGAAGGGGGATGAAACCTTAGGACTTAAAAATAACATATTTTTAGGTTATTAAAATTTTGCTTTCATTTTACATGCAGAGGATGTCGGTGGCATTGTAGGGAGCATAGACAACTTTTATTTTGAGGTGTGTTGTTATTATTGGTGAAGGTTTGTTTAGGCTAGGCACTTTTTTAAGTGTTCCTCCCTTCTCCTTATTTAATATGTTTTTTGCAATTGGGGGAGGGAGGGTTCAAGTACTTGATTTCTTTTCATTCTCGTTGCAATCTACCCTTTTTGGAGTATTTTTAGCTTGCTAGAACTTGTCCTTCCATCTTGTACCTTTTTCGCCCCCTTTGTTAGGCTCTTTGTTTTATTGATGATTAGCAAGTTTTCATCATTTTTTAATTATTTCGCATGATGTAATGGTGAAATCTAAACATGCAGCCTACTAAAAATTTCTATAGTTTTTTCTGTCATGCAATCATGCATACATTAATTTCAAGTTTCAACCCAAAAAAGATGGAGCCTTTATTACAATTTTCTTAGGTCTTTTGCTTGGAAAGCAAGGGTATTGTGAATCCAAAGTAAAAAAGTTTATTGTGACGTATTTATCACATCTTTTGCAGGAAAAGAAAGGCAAACAAAAATCCAAAAATATACTCAATTATGAAATGTCATTAGCGTATGGAAAGTCACCAAGATGATCATCAATTAAAATGAAACATATAATATCATCAATTAAAATCCAACATAATGATCATTAATCTAAAATCAAATCAGGCATTGCAAGTTAAAAACATAAAAGCAAATTCAATTTTGCATTGGTAATGGCTAGGAATGACATGGAAAAACCTTTTTTTCTACATTGTAGCAAAGGGATCCAAGGCCATTAGAAAGGTTGATAACATTCTATGATTGTGACCTTTGGATGCAAGAAAATCATCACAAGAGGGAATAAATCTGTCAACCTTCTGTTGCACCAAAGAATCATCAATTAAGGTTTCTTATTTTCACCAAAAAAATAATTCCATCACCATTTTCAACCTTCATCCTTGATGGACCAACTTTCTAATCCACTTGATATAACATTTACCAACAATCATAAAACTCGAATTGAATGACAAAAATTCAAGTAACATTGTGGCAAGTGTGGATGTTTTTGGCCCTTGAAGGCCTTATGACAACCACTCAATGAATGCACTACCTAATGTACTCAACTCATAATGGGAATATTTCATTGCAAGTCATGGTTATAATGATTGTTCGAAATAATATTCTATTAATGGTTCTAATAATAAACAATTAATGTTATCTTCTTTTCAGTAAGCTGTCTCATGAAGGTCCCTTGTGGATATCATTAAACATCATGTCAAGATCGCATTAAATTAGATTTCTCCTAGACTTTGAAATCATTTCCATGACTAAATAACTCAAATTTCAAACACAATAGTTCCAATAAATCATTGACATAAGGTCACCACCCACACTAATAAGACATTCTCAAAAATTCGACTCCATGATTTTCAGCCCATATTTCAAATGAATAAATTATTCACCTCTCTCTCTCTACACATAATTTTGACAATCCAATACACGATATTTGACATTTTTGGGACTTTTAAATGGTTAAGATCTTGTTCCACCTTGAAGAACATTGATAATATCTAGCCTAGTTAAGAAAGGAATATTTTTCTTGATGCCTAAACTCTGGCTGCCTTTGGTGGTAGTGCTCCAAAATTATCACCATCCTTGCATAACATGACACACCCAACCTAAAAACAAACCATACAAAATTTCACCCATCCACATGAAGAAAATCTTGCACAACTACCAACATTCAACATATTCAAACAATTGTTGTGGATGTTGACTCCAATGGTGTATCCACTAACAAACACATAAAAGTATTCCCCGTTGCATCCTCCACACTCAATCAAGGTTTAGGGTTCTAAAACATTTTTATGTTTAGTGACACTTGTAAATCGGTATAATTCGGATCAAATTGTAAATTTATGTGGAATGTAAAAAGGCCCAAGCAAGTTCATTATGAAATGTTCCATTTGTCATATTCAATTCAAAAGAAATTGAAATAAGTAAACACCATTAACAAGCCCATGAAACAACCAAACAACATTGCTATGATATCAAAAAGGGGAATATGGTAGTTTAATAACTTTGGAATGCTTAAGAAAGTATAGAAAGGATTTTGACATATTAGAATAGGAATAATGCTTGCCAATTTGGAAGAGCCATCGAAAGTTCAGTGTGTCCATTCTGCACTTGTAGACCACCCACATTCTCAATGCACAAAAAGATGTGGCTTAGGGTCTAAAACTCCTCACCAAATAGCCTAGCTACCTTTTCTTTGTCAACTTCATTTTTGAGGTTTACAACCTCTTGCCAAAGCTCTGCAAGCCGGTGACATGTGAAAATTTTCTCCCCATTAGGAACACCAATTCAAGCTCTTATGATCAAACGAAAATCCAATTGAGCATGAACTTTCGCACATTTGCTTCTTCTCCTTGCCCATGTGCAACAATATTGGATACTTCTCCATTAAGTTCCTAGTGCCTAATACATGTTAAAGCAAATCACCCTTCAATTGGTTGAAATGCATGTCCACATCTTTGCTTCATGAACATACATGGAATTTTTAAAAATATTTTGTTTGAACTAATGTTACCCAAGGGGGTCATAGTTTCTAGCCTCCACATACTTGTTCTTGTCTTGTTTTCCTTATTTGCCACAATTGGTTGGAATCAATGACTAAAATCCTCAAAGGCATGTTTGGCTAAGGTTTCTTTCAAGCATTGACATAGTACAAGATCAATCGATTAAGGTTTTAAGTTCTTATGGATGGATATTGATCTTGCAATATCGTTTTGTGATTTGTAAGCTTGTTTATAAATTCTTAAATTTGACACATTTAGTGTTGAAGCTTTAGTGTTTTTTAGTTGGGTACAAAACTAAATCAGTGTTGTTGTAGCAACTCCTCACTAGAAAAGCCAAACATAATTCCAAGAACCCTAGCTAGAAAATTATTCCAAATTTTTTGCTAGGAACCAAGCTCCCAACTGTTTTTACAAGAAGCTCATAAAGTGGAAATGATGGGAGTTTGTTGGAAATAAAAGAAGAAGAGTTGTGGGTGGGTAGTGGATACCTTTCCATTTGCTCACATGTTTGTTTATTTATTACACATCACGCTTTACCAACCCACACACACAGTCTCTCTTGTTTACTTTTTGGCCCCACCCTTTTTTTCTCCCTCTTCTCGGGATGATCAATCTTTCTACTAAATTGTTGTCATAAGAATCTAGTTAATTAAGTAGCCAGATGATCTAATTTGAACTCTTGCCTATAAGTTTTTTGATGTTTTGTTATGTTATTACTTGAGGTAGTTGAAGCATATGAGAATTGGTTGTTGTGATAATCAAGGACGGAAGAGTTATGTGATCTACTGTTGTTGTTATGTGCATGGTAATGCTTTCACATGTATAATGCATTTTGCAATATGTATGTATATAGGGATTGCAAAACAAAACGCCAGGGTAGAAATGTACTCTTGTTTCCATTATAATATTATTGTTAGTTGCAAAACCTTTGTTGAGATTAATTTCATTTTCCATTTGTACTTATTTTCTAGGGATCATGTTTCTTTAGTTTCTTGTTGCCTCAATTATCCATAATACAAGCAATATCACAACCTAGTCTTGGGCTTATGACCAAGATGGGACAAGACAAAAGAGAAGTAGGGAAAAAAATATATTACGGTAACCAAACCACTAAAACACAGTTTCTTTGTGGGTTCTTTTCATGAGAAGGAAGTGTGTGGGAGTGCAAAGAATCCCCAAGACTCCCAAACTTGCATTCCCAATTTTAAAAATTTGAACTATTGAGGTTTCCTTCAACTTTAAAACAAGGTTTAAGGCCTTCCTTGTCCAAATAATTGGACCTTTTTTTAATCATTGGAAAAGTCATGAAAAATAAATATTTAGAAGGGGGTTGCATTCTTCATTTGAAGATCTAAAACACAAGTTATGGCCAATCAAATGGTTATGAATTGAATTGATGTTTCAAGTCCCAACCTCTAAAATGTCCAACAAAAGGGCACTATGAAAAATCACATCTACAAAACCTCATTGCCCTACAACTAGATGTATGTTATAATTGGTGTGTAATTATTTTGTATCTATGCCATGTTTGAAATTCACAAAACTTTATTGTAGTCACACATGAATTGCAAAAGGACTCTTGGGTACATTCACAAAATGACAAGCCATAACAATGTAATCCATGCTTAATCATTCATGTTTTAGTGTCAAAATTTGTACAAATATTGTAAAATTCTTTAATGTGTTTAAATGATGATTTTTTACATATAGTACAAAAGCACATGTGGAATAATTTGCAATGAATCTAATCATGAAGATAGAGTCAAACACATTCATTAATGTGTTAAATAATGTTTTAATTACTTATCCAAACTCTTAAGTGGACTTAAAATTATTTGAAAATGACATAATTTTGGGGAGATTTTTAAAACATATAATTACAAAATAGTATAATGCAAAATATTTTTGGGTCAAAAGGATTTTTTGAATTTCTTTACAAATTATGTAACTTGTACAATGGATTATGCAATTTGGATATTATTTTGGATTTTCAACTAGGTTCTAACTACCCACACAAATTTGAAATTTGAAATTTATGCAAAATATGCAAGGGCATGTGACATATGGCTATACCTTTCGGTAGATCTTAGGATTTACATCAATGGTTATCGTGCACTTGTGTTTAATTTTTTAAAATTATAAAGAATGAATAAGAAGATTAAGGGCAATGTTTTTTTAAATTTTAATCTTGTTGGTCTCTTGTGAGGCAATTTTGAAACATGTTACACAAGATTTTTTGCATTTTTGGCTTTTAGTTCAAAGAAGGAGATGTTCAAGTTAGGAAAAAATAAATTTTTTTCATTTAAATAACATGGAGTGATATGTGTGATTTATTATTATTCATTTTTAAAAAAATTCATTTTCTTATTGATTAAGTCCCACAAAATCTTATTCTTGATGATTGTGTGAAATTACAATAGCTCTTAATTTCAGTTGTGTTGAATAGAAATATTTATTCAACACCCATGTTATATTGTGCATAAGAATATTATGTTCTTAGGTGGTTAGTTTTTATACAATTAGAATGAATTATTGATTATGAACTTTGATGGTGCAAGTCATATGGCATTCTTAATCAAATTTTATGTTAAAACAACGAAAATGAAAGTAAGTTTACATTTTCATGTGAAGACATTCAAAACTAATGCATTTAAATTTTCCTTATAACACATTACTTTGCACTGAAATAGTTGTGTGTAAATGTAAAGCTTGCAATTTAATCATAGTAGAATTATGATGTGTTGTTTATGTTAGATTTTACTGAGAAACTAAGCATGTAACAATTTGTGTATGTTGCTTATAAGTTGAATTGTAGTTATAAGATACACTTATTCAATTTTCAAAATATGGACAACAAAATATAGACATCTCAAAAGTAAGCAAATGTCAAACCAACAAGAGAGATGAAAAATACACAAATTTGGTTATATGGTGTAATTACAATGTATTTTTCATTTCAATGATAACTTAATGATAATTAATTATTCATTGATGGAATTATTTTGCAACTTATTGATAAGTTGAAATTTAGAACTACATTAATTGAATTCAAGTTGTAACATATAAATACCATTGGCAAAATCCATTAATTAATAGAAAAAAATGTTATAAAATTGGAAAATTTTGCTAACTTTTGATCCTATAAAATTTAAAACAAAAAACCTTGGTGCAAGCATGACAAGGTTGCTCATGAAAATAAAGTTTCAACCAATCCAACTTGAAAAACACTATTAACATACTAGTTGAATAACAAATGAATGAATGAAACTTCAATTTGCTTTTTGGTCCTCTTGAAATTTCTTGGGCATGTTGATTATGGGTTCTTTGGTACATTATTATCAAAATTGTGTAGTGCTTGAAATGTGAAGGCAATTAATACATTGGTTTCACAAAACTTTTGGATTTGTCATCGAAGGTCTTGTAAAGTTGGGGTTAGAACTTGAGGTCAATTTGGTCATCAAATGTTTGTTTTGAAAATTTAAAAGAATTTGTCATTGAAGATTGTGTAATGTTGCAACAATTGTGGCAATCAAGTTTTCCATTACGATGCATCAAGATGCATGACAACTTCACAAGCAATCTTGCTAAAGTGTTAAGGACAAAACAAAGACTTAGTGAAAGTATTATGTAGATTCAACAAAAAGTAATGATTAAATGTTGGACAATGATCAAGAAATAAAATACTTTATTGATGCATAAATAAGATGTGATACAAAACTAAATTGAAGTGTAAGTGCACTACATTGGTCAAAATTAGTCTTGTCTTGTTCTTCCTTTTTGAAAAAACCTTTGATCCTAGTTTTGACACTTAAAAAAACTAGTGGCTTTTTTGGGTGTGGGTTTGAACTTGATTTTTCAAAGTTTTAAACATGTAGTTATGATTTTGACATTTTTTTTCAAATTCAAAAACTTTTAGACTTAGTTTAAAAAACAAGGTTTGGTTCCATGTACACATTACACACTTCCCAAGGTTAATTTTTTTGTAGGTATAATGATTTACAACAAGGTAAAATTGCATATTGTGAAGGTATTAAAATTTATGACAAATTATAATCAATCACCTATAATCAATCTATGTTGGCATTTAAAAAAAATCAAGGTGTCTACATTAAGAACCTAAACATGATTTTTAAAGTTTATTTTAGAAATTCCAATTATGAGTTTGGTCCTAACAAAAGTTTACTTCCATGATCTTATGCTAGGTCCACCAAAAGGATGTTGGGTTAGGTTTAGGTCATAATTGAACTTGAACTTGAACCCTTCAAGCTTAACATTCCAAACTAGGGAACCTATCAACATTGGTTACATCTAGTCTTAACTATTTGCAATTTTTTTATTGATTTTGATTTTAGTTCCCAATATGATCATAAGGTACCCAAACTATCAATTCAATTTTTTAAATTTTTTTGGAACTAGAATCAAAATCAAAACCAACAACCACCCTTCAACTTGTGCTATTAGACCCAAAACCAAAACCAACTCCAAAACTAGGTTTATTTAGATTTCATTTATGAAATTTTAAATTAAAAAAAAATAAGTTTCAATTTTTAAAATAAAAATAAATAAATAAAATAAAAATATTAAATATTAAATTATTATTATTATTTTGTTGTGGGGTTATAAATGTTAGTTTGAGAAAAACAATGAAGGTTTGGAATTATAACAACATTTTTTAAATATTAAATTAGGGATGGAGTGGGGTGGGCATTAAACATGTAGTTTTTATTTTTGGAACATGTTTCAAGTATGCTTAAACCAAAATTGAATTATGCTTAAACCTTGAAATCCTCTATTGGCCTTCAACATTGGGATTGCCACTCAATTAATGATAAGTCTTCTTTGAACCTTTATCAAGTTAGAGGGCATGGGGCATTTCCATAAGTTAAACTTTCAAATGAGGAGACATGTGAATGTGCATAGATATGATGAAAGCATGTAAAGTGAACATTTAAGATTTTTCAAGGAAATTATATTGCATTATTGTTCACATGCAATATTTCTTACATGCATAGAGTTGAAATCACCTTTTAATTTTTTGTTCCCTAGATTGGAGGTTAGGTACAGTTGTATATAGGACAGTATGAAAATAACATTTTGAAGAAACCATTTTTTTCCACATATAATTTTTCTCAAAAAAATGTGTATTGTTAATATGATTAAATTTTTTGGAAAATGCTTTGGAAAATGTTTCAAATATATTTGGATATTTTGTAGTTATTGTAACCTTCTAATATAATCTTTTTGTTAAATGAAGCACTATGATGAGAGCACAAATTTGCAAAGTTACAAATGAATTCTATGTGAAAGCACACTATAGTGACCCCCTTTTGAGCCTTTATGAGTTTAAATATTATAATATATACCTCCCAAACCATGGTGCATTTAATTTTGGGTTTAAATTTTGGTGTTTGGGCTTTAGGATTATGATTTTCACAAAGATAATGCTATTTAATATTGTTTTATTAATTAATTGAATAAAATCATTTAAATTCTAAAAATCATAGGTACATTTATGGCATACACAATATACCATAACTGGTCTAAAATTTCAAATTACACTAGATATTTGGTTTCATCAATCATGCAAACAAATGTTTGAAATAGATTTTGTGTATTGGCCCAACTCACAATACTTGTCACCTTCCATTTCAAAATGATTGTTTGTTAAAATTTCAATTTACCTAATCAAATTTATAATCTTTAAAAATTTATGTATTGTTACATAATACTCCATATATCATAAAATTTCAAAGATTATAAATTTGATGAGGGAATACATTAGTGTGATTCACCTCAACTTGCACTTATTGAGTTTTGGAATGATTGGCAATCACTTGATATCTTGGTCCCAAACTTACACTATAAACGTATAGGTGATAGCCAAGTTACTTGGGACATGCATTTACACAAAGATTATCCATTCACTTGGGTCTACAACACTTTATTACTTGGATTGCTTAAACCTAATGGTGAGATATTGGTGATCTTCCAATACACAAATAAAATGCACTTCATAATTTATAATTGGCTTAAAAGGCTAGAACATAATGATCTAAAAGTAGATTAAATGAGGCGAATGATTTAATATTTCAAAAATTTCAGGAATTTAGTTCAGTTTTTTTTAAAGTATCTTTAAAATTGTTCACACATAGGGGTAGTAGTGTTGATAACATCACTATAAACTAAAAATGTTCACTATACACAAATGCAACTTGATAAGTAGATTATGGGGTAGTATGACATGGCTTACTATTTTAGTCACTAATGTAGGTATTAATGATTGTTGGTAAACTATTACAATGTTTTTTCAAATTTACAAATTTGTAGATTCCTACCATTATCATTGATGAAACTTATCAAGTTCAAACCACATGTTCTAAACTACCAATTTTCTACCTCTAGATCCTATTTCTCTCCTAATTTTTTCTACCTCTAATTTAGCCCTCTTGAAACATTTTGAATTTGAACATTTGCAAGTTCATGAGTCTACTTAAATGTCATGAGCATTAGCAAGCTTGTGAGAGTCTGACATCATGAATGTCTAGTATAAAGACATTGCAATCAAATGTTGTAATCAAAAGGAGCCATAAAAAGTGGTGGTGTCAATTGTTGTTGTAATGATAATTCAACAACTCTTGTACAATGATAGGGTTATGGGTATGTAGGGAGATATGTTCATATTATTCTTGTAATAGTTGGCTAGAATTGTGATAAATAGGAATACCTAACATTATTGTTACCTCTATGTGTGAATGTAACATTATTTTAGTTCTTTCTTATGCAAGCTTTGGTTCAGTCAAATTTTTTGTTTTCAAAAATTCTATTCTATAAGATATCATAAAAATTCATGTAATTTGATGGGCATTGATAATTGAAAACCAAATAATATTAATGAAATAGCATGGCATGCTATATCATATGACCTTGTAAGTTAACATTGTTGGAACACTTTCCATGTTTTTGGATCTTCCTTAAAAGAAGAGAAATGCAACTAACTATTTTGGTTTGACATCTTGTAATCAAAATGTTAAAAAAAATACAAAGTCAATATAAATTTAAATTGTTTCCAAAAAACATAAAAATTTATAATGTATCCTTATAGATTGTGTTTTTAGCTTAGAAGGGCTTAATTTTGTTTGGACATTAGTTTTTAGAGATTTATTTCTGTAATTTATGAATCTTGGATTTTTTGAGTTTTTAAAAATCTTCTAAACTTCTTCCCCATTATGTTCTGTTGATAGATAGCAAGTTCTCAATATGTTTGGTCGAGTGAAGATATTGAATTCAAAATTGGTATAAAAGTTTCCCATGGGGTCCACCCCATTTTCCAAAGAAATCAGGAAACCTCTACCCTAAACTTTAGGGATTCCCAATCTTTTCATCTTCTTTGAAACATAAAGAAAAAAACCATGAATGGCCCTTTCAAACTTTCTTAAGTTTGATTTTTTTCTTAAAAGGAATTTTTGCCTTCGTAATTTATGAAGAAAAAGGGAAAACAAAAAGAGAGGAAGTTGGACCAATTTTCATTAAGATTGAGACATGGGTTGACAAAAAATAATTTTAAATTGACATCTCCCATTCTATTATTAACCTTTTTTATTTTCTTTGCATAATACTGTTCATGACTATTGTTTTGAAATAAAATAAATATTTGTTACACAAAAAAATTCATATGTAAACGATTACAACCCCAAAATTGGTTATATAGGTAAATACATAAGTAATGATAATCACACTATTTTAGGTTAAGAATAAATACAAGTTCATTAATTTGATTTCAATTGGGACAAAACACTAAATTAAATATGGAAAAAAACATCAAATAATATATAAATTCTTCCATGAAAAGGATGAATGTTGTAAAAGACTAGTAGGTGGCATAACATATTGCTTGGCTTAAAATTAATGTATGATAATATCAATTAGATTTAGATGAAAAAGGTGAATAACTCATTCACTTTCCCTTTAAATATTTGAGTAATGGGTGGAATTTTGAGTTCAATCTCAATTTTCATATTTCCATGTTGTTAGTTTATCAACTCTTGTAACATGCCCTTTATGTATAACAAACTTATGATGCAATAAATTTATGTGTGGTTTTGTTGTGGAGGAGTTTAAAAAGAAAAAACTTATGTCTATTTGATGAGTGATATTCATAACACAAAGTTTTTAAGTGCTTGTGATGAAATTTTTTCATTCCGTGTAATTCACATAAAGATCAAACCTTAAACAAAAGGTGTGAATAACTTTTTTTCATTCCATGTAAATTGAATAAAAGTCAAACCTTAAAAAAGTTCAAAGAAAGTGTGATGAGCTCCCCCATTGGGTTTAGTCCACATAAAGATCAAACTTTAAACATGTGGGTGATCTTAACCCAAGATCTATAAGTTTCATCCCTTATATTTTGAATGCTATGTGAAATTTTGGATTATTTAATTCGCCGTGTGTTAGAAAGGAATCATTTTCAAAAATGATTCTCATAAGTTTGAACTCATCCAAGGTTACCTTCCCACACCTTATTTCATTCTCTTTGCAATTCTAATTTTTTTCAAACCCTCTATTTTTATGGACCATTCATAGAACATGAGTCCCCACTAGTGTTTTTTTGGGTGTGAAACTTCACCAAAATGTGAAAAAAAATTTTAAAAAATCTGTCACAATATTCCCAAAATTTGGAGGAAAAAAAAGAATTTTTTTCACCACATTTGGACTCTAATTTTAGCTTGGTAGAATTTTTATAACCAATAAAAAAAATTTAAACATGCTCATTTAATGCTAAATCCCTCCTAAGATGCTAGCCAATGACACAATATCAAAAAAAAATGTTGTAAATTTTTTAAAAAATGATTTTCAGAAAGGGCTTCTTGACAATGCAAGGTTGGTTGGCCAAGAACGACATCGCAAAAAGAGAAAAAATACAAAAAAAAATAGTAGTATGAGAAAGTGTCCTTACCCAAACCCCCAAGATAAAGGGCGAAATGTACAAAAGCATGTGACCCTAATTGGGACAACAAGAAGATAGCAAAGTCTAGTTAGGGTATCCAATTTCTAGAAAGAGTCAAGTGAATAGTCGCAAATTTGAGTGAACATTTTGTGGTCCCTACGGTTACCGTATAAGTGGCTCTTGGGACTAATGGGTTAGGTGGGTGGAGGATTCGCTCAACAACTTGTTGCATCAAAGGGGAAGAACTTACAACAAAGAGGAGTAAGTGAGGGTCTTGAAATGTTTACAAAGTGTGCATACACAAAACAATCGCTTCATCTAGAGTTCCCATCAAGTTCCCAAGGTGTTCCCATGAGGTTCCCAAAATGTTCCTCAAGTTCCCAATGTGAACTTTTTTATTCCAAAATTATTTAGTTGTTGTTCAACTTCCAAGTGTATAAGTTGTAAAGGTGGCTCACAAGGAAGCATAGGGAAGCTCATGCTTCTATTTTGGGGGAGAGAAGCATATTTAGGCTCCTATTAGGGTAGCCTATGCTATTGGACCAATTGTGAAGTGATTACCTAGCTATATTTTTCCTTCCAAAATCGTTTTCTGGTAATTTAATTCAATTTTTTGATGGCAAAGGCTACTCAAAATTCTATATTTTTCACATTTTAGGTTTTAAAATTTTTAAATCAGCGTTATTAAAGTGAAGTAGGGCTTTCACTAAGTGAGTAGGGCTTTCCCACAATATCAACAGAATGCCTAAATTCCTCTATAATTTTTAGTTGTGATTTGAATGAATTTTAAATGAAAACATTGTTCAATATTCCATATGACTTTTTCATGGCATGTCAAAACATTATGAAACCAAACTTGGTGCACCCCTATTCATTGAGGGTTTTTCAACACCATTGTAGCTTTTTCAAGTTCAGCATAAATTATATTATTTTCACTTTTGCCGATTTTTTCAGAAAAAACAGCACTGAATGTTGAAAATTCAATCAAGGAGGTCAGATTCAAACCCACAACCAGTTCACTGAAATAAGAAATCCTTTCATTAGTCTACCCAAAAGCACAATAGAATGAAGAGAATAACAACATTATTGAATTTATTGTTTATATAATGAAAATTTCAAAATCAAGTGCCAAATTAGAATCTTCAAATTATATTAATTATTCAGCACATTAATACCGAACCTGAAAAAGTTTTCGACAATAGTCCTAAGAGTGACAAGAGGCACCGTGAATTGGGAATCTCAATGTGCAACCTTCCTTCATAAATAGACTAATGTAACTTGTGATGTTGACTCTCAAGTGTGAATTAGTTATTCAACTATTTTTTCCATTCAAAATCACTTTTCATTAACTAAATAAAATTTTCAATGACAAAAAAACTTCTCAAAATTCAGCATCTCTAGCATCTTAGGTCTAATTTTTAAAACATCACCTGTATTAAATTCTAATCGCTAAGATCTTTGTAATAATACTAGAGAATGCCCAAATTCCCCATATTTTTCGGGTTTGATTTAAATAAAATTTCAATGAAAAAATTGTAAAATATTCAATAACTTCTCCACCATGGGTGGAAACATTATAAAACCAACTGGATGCACCCCTTATTCTTCAAGGGCTTTCCAATGTTACCAAGACATGTCATGGTTTGGGAGATCTAAAGTGAAAAACAAAACAAACAAACTGCATACCTTCATAGATAAACTAGTGTGTAACATGTGTCGCCATTCAACCCAAGTGTGAATTAATTATCCAACTAATTTCTCTTTTCAAAATCATTTTTTGTAATGTAATTGAATTTCCCTTGACAAAAAACTATTCAAAATTCAATATCTCCCACAACTTAGCTCTAAACATTTCCAAATTGCCTTCATATAATCTTCCTCATCAAAGGGGTTTTCAACAATACCAAGAGCACCCAAATTCCCCTTTGGTTTTTAATTTTGATGTAAGTGAATTTTCATTGTAAAAATGTTCAATATTCAATAACTTTTTCACCATATGTGGAAACATTCTGAAATCAACTCAGTGCACCCTTATTCATTGAGAGCTTTATAATGGTACTAAAAGTGAAAGAGATGCCATGGTTTGGGAGATCTCAATGTGACAAACAAAACAAACAATCTATTTTATGAAAATTTCTTAAAATAATAGAGTTACTGTATCTTAGGGTCAGTTCCTTCATTAAATAATCTTTTCAAACTAATGAAAACAAATTTTGGTGAAAATATGAAAGCCGAGGTGTTGAAAACCATCATTATTTACACAAGTTACAATCTGAATAATTTCACTCCTCATATGACATGATCTGTAGTTTATGAAAAAATAATAATTTCAAATTTAATAAAAAAATAAAATTTGAAAAAAAAAGAATTATTCATTTTGTATATGTGAAAATTGACCCTGGGCTACGGTAATGTCCAAAGCTGCCAAGGTATAAAGATAATGTTGCAAGAAGAAAAGAGAGAAAAAAAGAAAAAGGTAATGATCTTCAAGCAAAGTAATACGTAAAGTAATGTTTTAATTAAGTTCCCAAAAAATGGAACTCATGGTTCTACTTCTCGTCCGTAACACATCACAACTGGTGAACAATTCCTCAAAATGTTGGACTAGGGTTTAGGGTTTAGAACTACATTGTTCCATAGTCTCTCCTTTTTCAAGTAGAGACAATAAAAGTTATCCATAAAGTCAGCCAAAACTGAGAGTGAAAACAAAAGGCCTCAAATATCCTAATGAACCCTAAACATCCAATATGACATACGTGGCACCAAATAAACCCACCACGCAAGCCCAGTCTGAATACCGCCACTAGTCCTTTGAAAAAACCATAACCATAATACTACTCCGGGCCGTTGGATCAAATCTCACCAAGTCATCTTGGGCCATAGATAGTTGATGGAGATGATGGACATCTCTGCTGATCACAAAACCACAACACACAAGACACGTGGGAACACGGAAGTGTTCACACATGGCTGAGATGCTTACTTCCATGGCATGGTGGCAATTTCACCACCCTTTTTAGGATATCTTTTCATTAGGTTGTTGTGATCACACATTTTGTGATGAGAGCAGGTTACCATTATGTTTTTTTCCACCTAGCTGAGCTCACAGTCATCTCATAGCTTTATCAATCAAGAATTGACCAATTGAAAGATGAATCGAACGGTGACTAATCACAGAATGACATTTGTCCTTTTTTCATGAAAACATGTGTTCTTAAAAAGAAATTACATATTTTCAATGTACTTGCTTGCAGAAAGAGACTGTCCTTGCAACAAGAAACAAGGCCCTATGTCACTCACTGGCTTTCTTCGATCTGGCTGTTCTGTTCATACACACAATGTTGTGATGGTAATGTGTTGTGATCACAACAGCCTAATAGAAAAAAAGACCCTTCCTTACTCCCTCACCTTTCCTTGCCAGGATCAATACCTGTGTAAGTGGATAAGTACCATACCTAAATAAATAGGGAATGTAAGTGTTTTACAAAAAACTTATAGGTAGGTAAGTAGGTAAGGCGCTTGTTGACTATTACATATGTACACGTGGATGTATGGTATGGAGCTAACTACTACCATGATTAGCAATGGGACTGTTACATTGGGACAAATAGGAATACAATGAGAAAGTGTTTCTGGTCCACACATCATCCATCCTCCATGGTGCCTTGGAGGATGACTCTGGCCCCAAGATGTGAGACCAAATGAAAACTACTTCCATGGCATGGCCGAGTTCATAGGCCCCCCCCTACCCCTCCATGGCCAGGGTGAACCAGCACCCATGTTGGTGGTACCTTAACCTTTTTGAGTGAGGCCTCTTAGTGAACATTTAAGACCCAAAAATGTTAAATTTGAACTCAAAGACCCAGATTTAGTCTGAACATGAGATATTTATAACATTTATAAATAATTAAAATGAATTTTGGGATTTTTGATATGGTACCAATGTAGCTGAACCCCTCCACTTCCCCCTCACTAACCTCCTTCCATCTTATGTAAAGCACCGGCAGAATTCTTTTTTGTTTTTTCCCGTCACTTCTAGTCACTAAAAACCTCCAAAATCACTTTTTTTTTTTTTTTGTTAAATTTCCCTTTTTGGCAAGTAAAAAAAAATGCTGATGCAGAGGGAGGGCACCCTTGCCTCCTCTCGGTCTCAAACAAAATCACAGCTGCCTGAAAGTCTACCAGCCTGAGTAAGGATCTGGAAATTGGGGGGGGCGGTTCTGGAAATTGAAGTCCCCGGACTGGGCTCACTCACCTCATTCCCATGAGACCAGCCCATTTACAGGTCATTACCTACCCTAAGCTTTTGGACTAGGGGCCCCACCATTTCTGCTGATTGCGAATCTCTTATTACCACCTAACATAACAATACTTTATTTTGCTTGTTTTGTTGGACACTTGCATGTCCGACACACATCCATCCATCCATACATCCATCCATCCAATGCCCCGTCTTTTTTCACATGTCCGATGTATACACACACACACACACCCACACCCAATCCTTCCTTGTTCACGGGGGCGGCGAGTTCCACATGTGGAAACAATTTTTTGGTGACAATTTTTTTGTGACACTATATGCTTGTTGTTGCCCCCCAGATTATTGATTCATGATGACACGCCAGTTGCGTCGTCAACAAACAATACACCACTTGCTTGTTCCAACCCATAGAGAAAGAAAATCACCACTTGGTTGACTAGCTTGTTTAATATAGGTTCTTCTCTCTCCCCTTGCCTTTAATCCCCGCACCCCATCATTTTAATCCCCCCCCCCAAGTTCCCGTCCTTATAGATACCAATAAAATAGTAAATAAGTACCCCCAGTTTATAATGGGGGTATTAGCTAATGGGGGTATTATAATGGGGGGTATTAGCCAAAAATGGTGACAAACAGTTTTTGGAAATAGAAATTTCATGCAGCCAATGGGAAGGCTCTGCATGCACTCAAAATGCCTTGTTTTTTTTCCTTTTAAGTTTTGGGTGGTGTTGGGGGGGAGGGGGAGGAGTTTTTTCATTTTTTCTTTGTTCCCAACATGTTCCCTTCAAGTTCTCAAAGGGTTGTCAATATGTTCCCTAAGTTCTCCATGTGTTCCCCAAGGGTGTTCCCAATAGCACCTTGCTTGAATCCCATATGCTTGCCCAAAGTCCTCCCCTTCCCAAAGGGGGAGGCACTCCATCTTTCCATAGGATCTTCTATTTTGGAGAGCCTCCATAGTTTCAACTTTTTTTGGTGCGGGGCCAATAAAATTGGCTCATTGCAGGAAAAAAAAAAGTTGGACTTGTGAGGCACCCCAACTAATTAATATGAGACAAAAATAAGTACCCCAGGCTGGCCTATGTGACCCAGCACCCACCAGTGCACCATCGAAAAAATCCCGTTCTGGGATTTCATGGATGGGATGAAACTGTCCCCCAGGGATCAGTTTACTTGGTCAGTAGTTTTTTTTCCTGGGCCTTTTTTTGTCTCGTGCTTTTTTTTTCCTCGCTCTCACTCACTTTTTTCCTGTGCCATTTTTTTTTTTCTTGCTTTTTTTTTTTGGTCTCCCCATCCTTGAACCCAAAACTTTTTTCTGGGAACTCCTACCTACCCCTCCAACCTACCTACCTCCCTTCCACCACCCAACCCATCTACCTCCCCCGACCTACCCCACTACCCATTTGTGCTCCCCTCAATCACTAGAGCTTCAAAACCACAGACAATTTGACTAGTTGGGTTCAGGGTTTGCGCCTCCATAGATTGGAGGGAGGAACTTGTGGAGCTTGGGGAGTGAAAAGGGAGCAACTCCAACATTGGGAGCTCACACAACATCATGAGGAGAGAAGCTTTGAAGGTAAGTGTTTTTTTTTCTTGCTTTCAAAACCAGGATGACAAGCTCCATCATATTAGCTAATGGGGGTATTATAATGGGGGGTATTAACCATGACAATGAGCCACACTTGTCGTTTTGGTTTTTTTTTAATTGTGCAACCTATAAGACCAGGATGATTCATCCTAAATTTGTTTTGTGTTACAAGTTTTGAAACCATGGTGATGAGTGTCACGCTCATTGTGATGGTTATTGTGTAGCTTGTAAGACTAGGATGATGAATTGTGCTTGTCATGCTAGTTTTTTTTGTGTTGTAAGGTTTGAAACCATGACAACAAGTCACAATTGTTGTGGTGGCTTTTTTTTAATTGCGTAGCTTATAAGACGACGACAATGAACGCACCTTGTCATTTTAGTTTCTTTTTGTGTTGCAAGTTTTGAAATCACGATAATGAACGTGACACTCGTCGTCATGGTTTTTATTTATTATGCAACCTGTAACACTAAGATAATGAGCGTAACTCGTTATCTTGGTTTCCTTTTTGTGTTGCAAGCTTTGAAACCACGATGACGAGCATTGTGCTCATCATCTTGGTGGTTTTTTTCTACTGCTGTCTAGAGTGACCACAATGACTTGAATGGTGTTTAGGTCGTCATGATTTTTTTCCCTTGTTGTTGCTTGTAGACACACCTAAGTTCTTTTTTTTTTGGCTAGTTCTTATAAAGAGGTGGCCTACTAAGTTTTTCTTGAACTTTTGCCTTCAAGGAGTGGTGTGTTTCTTGGCTACTACTACTATTGTGTAACTACTTTGTGTTTTTTTTTTTTGTTTTTTAGTGCTAGTAAAAGAATTAAAAATTAATCAATTAGTGTTTTTATTTTATTTTGGGCACTTTGGGCTTTTTGTTAGATGCACATTCGAATGAAAATGAGAAATGGTGTAAGAGATTAGTAAGCCCGAACTGAGTTTGCAAGTGGCATTGGAGGTGTCACGAAAGAAGGAGATGTAGAGGTTGGGGTGATTGGACAACAAGTGGAAGATGCGATTGCATTGGCTCCAAATGGGAATATAAAGGAGGGAATGCAAATTAATGTTGAGGTTGGGGAAACATCTACGATACATGTGGTTACATTGGCTCCAAATGGGAATATTGAGGAGGGAATGCAAGCTAATGTTGAAGTTGGGGAAACATCTGTTACCATAGATGTTAATAGAATTGAAATTAAATTGTAGAGAACTATTGACATGATAAAAGATTAAAAAATTATAGTTCTTAGGTAAGAAAATGCAAATGAGGATGTTGAACCACATGTTCAAATTGATGGAGGTGACATATTGTACCTTACTTATTATAATTAATTGCCCCACCCATCCTTTCTACTTGAAAGGATGGGTGGGGTTTTTTTTTGTCAAATTTGTGATTACAATATGTTCCTTAATTGTGGTCCTTAAACCTTTATGTGCCCCTCCTTCCTTCTCCATGTGAGAAGGTGGGTGGGGCATTTTTTTTGGTATAAGTTTGTAGGCAATACTTTTAGGCTTTTAAGAGATATTGTTATTTGTAGGATTTGCTTCTTTTTATGTAAATTTGAACATTGGAGTTTAACAATACCCTCATCTTGTGTTTTTGTTCTTTTATCTTTCTATGCAATACCCTCATCGTGTGTTATAATATTTTATCTATCTATGTAATACCTTCATCACGTAGGGCATAACCTTCATCTAGAATATTAATTCTCACATTAGGTTTTATGTTTTTGTTTTTTGGTTTTAAATGTGGTTGCCCCTCCCTTGGTTGCCATAAAAGATGTGCATTGGGCACAGGATGGGCCCCAATTTGCTTGCAACGTTGATAGGTGTAATGCATCCTATACAGCCAAGTACAACTTGGTGCGAATTTAAAAAGTGCATCACAATGTTACCATGGAGCCAAACAAGCCCAAATGGCCATCTACTTGGGAATAAGACTTGGGGGTTCAAGATCACATGGTAATGAATGCGCTGGTTTTGAACAACTCTTTGGCCCAGTTTCATCACAATGAACAAAAGGCTATTGTTAGGGCTAAGAGGCACACACTCTTGTAGTGGGATAGGCTCCAAGTTGATTTGTAATACACACTTGAGGTGTTTAAGCCTGCACTTGTGAAGTTAGCCTGCAACCACAATCTTCGACTTCTTGGCATGATTACATGGGGTGTGGGGGCCATCCCTTTCAATGTGCAAGCCAAGTTGGAACGTGATGAAGACCTTGCATTTCTGATTTGAAAAACTTGAGCTGGGTATGCAAAGGTTTTCAAAGGTGTTTGGATGGAGCATGATTGGAAGTCTACATCAAATAAAACAATGCAATGTAAGGAGATTGTTCTCCTTACGCAATACCATGATTAAAAAATGATTCATGGTCAATAAATTTTTAATAATGTCATACTTAATTTTATTTGAATTTTTGGTTTTTGAATTCATATGCAATATTTATTGTATTGTGTTGTTTGTTTTAGGGTTTGAGGCACCACTAAAAATGTGTTTGTGGCTGATGTTATGGACGCAACATTGGCCAATTGCAGGGCATTTACTTGATGGCACGCCCATGATGCAAAGGTTGCATTAGCATGGTATAGGAGGGCCAATGGGATCCCATCCCCTTCAGGTAGTGATATAGATAGCCCATAGTTTATCCTAGTTTTGATTATGGTGTTGTTTTGGTCTTTAAGATTTAAGGTAGCAATTTATCTTTGAGGTAACCACATATTTACCATTATGACATGTTCTCCATTTTAGGGTGGGGTTGTTTTTTATTTGGTCATTTTTTGCACATTTTTATAACACATGTCACACATGTTTTTTTATTTTCATTTTACAACATTTTGTGTAAATAGTCAAAAATACATTTTCACATATTCTTAGATGTATGCTTGATGATATTATCAAAAATTATTCTAATCTTGCATTTAAACCAAATAACCTTTTTTAACCCTAAAAAATAAGAAATTCAAACCTATAAGAAAAGCAATACCTTCATGAGGGTACTTTATAAACACCATGGATTGAATTATTTCAGTTTAGGCTATCGGAGGAGTATTGCTTATGCCCAGAATTTTTCAATGCACATGCAATACCCCTATTAGGGTATATTAAAATTCCTTTGGCTCCATAACATATCTAAAAAATCCTAAAAGGGTATTGCATAGCCATACCAAAACTTAGAAGGAAAACAATACCTTATTTGGGGTTTTTTGTAAACACAATGAATTGAATAATTTTGGTCCAAGTTATTAAAGGGGTATTACTTGTGCCCATAATTACACAATGCATGTGCAATACCTCTCTTAGGGTATATAAAAAAAAATTGGGCTCCATCACATATCTATTGAAACTTGGAAGGGTATCACATAACCATACCAAAATTTAGAAGGAAAACAATACCTTATTTGGGGTAATCTACAAACATAATGGGCTCAATTATTTTGGTTTGAGCTATTGGAGGGGTATTGCTCATGCCCAAAATTGTACAATTCACATGCACTACCCCTCTCAGTATATCCCATAAAACCTTTGGGCTCCATAACATATCTTTTGAAATTTGGAAGGGTATTGCATAACCCTAACAAAATTTAGAAGGCAAAACAATACTTGCATCATTTTATGATAATATTATAAACCATGAAACAAAAGAATGTTTTTTAAAATATTTATTCCATGCTCATTGTATGATGCCAGACATATTGATTCAAGAAAATGAGGGCATTGCAAAGTTCTTCACATTGATGTTAAAAAGTTGAAACTCACTTGAACAAAGTTATGGAGTTTAAATGCAATGCTTTCATCATCTTGGGATATTTGCACTCACCTTGAAACTTGGAGGGGTATTGAATAGCCTTACCAAAACCTAAAAGCAATACAATACTTGCACCATTTTGTGACAATATCTTAAATTATGATACAAATGAGGGTATTGTCAAATTAGTCACATTGATGGTAAAAGGTAATGAAACTATCACTAAAATGAGGGTATTGCAATTACACATGAAAATTTTATGGAAATGATTTTATACCATCAATGTGGTCAATATTACAATACCCTCATGTACATATACCATTGATTTTGCATTGGTCCATTGAACAATTCTTATCATTTATGAGTTTGAAAATATCTTTCAACTATATTTAATGTTTACTTAAAATTTCTAACATAATTTTTAAAATTAAAATACTATATACTTAAAAATGAAAATAATTTAATAAACCCACACATTAATTAATTAAGTATATCATTATTTCATATATTGTAAATTAAATTTTACATATAGTTAAAAAAATACATTGACCAAACATACATAATATTGGGTACTTATATTTTAAAATTCAATTACAACATTTATTCTTAAACCTTGATTGAAGGAATTCAAGGTTCTTGTTGAATTTTATTTTTTTTGTTCTAAAAAGGGAGAAAATTGGGTTATTATTGAAGCCAAATATTCAAACAAAAATTAAATGAAACACAAACATAATTTACATCTTTGGAATTTTTAAAAATTATCTTTGAAAATTAAAAACATCATAACCAAATTACACTATACATAATAATGGGTTTATATATATTAAAATTACATTTAATATGATTTTTAATAAATTTAATATTATATTAAATAAATATTAAGATATTATATATATTAAAATGAATAAAAATATATAATTTTATAATATTACTAAATATATATAGGGTTAGGTTACGTAATAATTAGCTTAGAAGCCTATTACTTATGCTAGGCTAGGTTGTTTAGTTTGGTTAATGTCAACACTTTAATCAATTGGACAACCTTGGCTATGAACTTTTGTTGTAACTAGCAATTTTTTGTGTGTTTATGCTTGCATCCATATGTTTATGTTGTTGCAGAAAGAGGAGGAAACTTGGGAACATTATGGAAATTAGTTGGTCTTTTTTGTCAGGCTTTTTTTTGTACTATTTTTTTTCTTTTTGATTTGATGACGATGCTGCTACATTTTTAAAAGAAAGCAAAGTAAGGAAAAAAAACAATATTCTTTGTTGCTTGAATTTTAGGCATTACATTATTAATTTTTGTAGCCATTATTATTGTTGCAGAACATTTGAACTATTGTTGTTATTGTTGTGACTGCTTTAGAAACAAATTGAGGAAAAAATATGTAGGAAAAATGTCAACCACCAAGATGTCATACTCCAACATGTAGTCAATGTACCACATCCTTGAATGCACCATCTTGCAAAGTCAATATCACATACATTTTCGTGGGTGGTGGATGATCCATGGCCCATAATAACATGTCAACATGACTCATCACTTTCACACTATTGGTATTCCCATTTTCATTATACCTTACAAGCAATCCATCGTAAGTAGAATGAGCAAGACAAATAAATACAGTTTAACACAACACCATCACACATGATTATTCAAGTACTTCCATGAAGCTTCCAAAGCATGGTTGATTTTAAACTAGAGCTTCAAACTTAGTTGATTCGAATAAATTGGGTTGGTTAACAATTGATTTGTTTGAAAAAAAAAGTTTTGGAAGAAACTTCAAACTTGGGTTGATTTTATGGAGCTTTGAACATATTTGATTTATTCATGAGTTAGATTTGCAACTTGTAGTTTCACAAGGATCTTGAGAAAAGAAGACATGGGTACCAATTTGTAAAGAAATTGAGAAGAAAAGTTCTTGAGCAAAGAAGACATATGGGAACCCATTTGCATAGAACTTGAGAAAAAGTCTTTTGAGCAAATAAGAGATGGGTATGCATTTGCAAAAAAATTGAAAAAGAAGTTTCATGACAAGTCAAATTAATGGGTGCAGCACATAAGTTATAAATCCTATAAGGCAAGATTAATTGTTGGAAGGAGTGCCTATTCTTGAGTCTACTAAAACCATTCTACGCATCAAGCTCACAATGTTAATAATTTATTTTTTGGAATTTTAAAATTCTCATTAAAAATAAAGTTCATTAAAAAAATTGTACTACACATAACCATGGGTTTATATATATAATTTGATCAATTATTATCTTATTTTAAAGAAATATGAAGATATTATATGTATTAATGTGAATCAAAAATATAATTCCATAATATAATTAATTATATATAATGTGTTACTTGATAAGTTACAAATAACAATATATTTAGACTAGTATTTAAGCCATATTATACATCATAAAAAATAATTATATAAGGAATTATGTTATATATTTATGAAATATAAAATATTACTGATATACTATATAATTATTTTAGCCTAAAAATTATTTATTATATGTTAGAAAAAATTAAAATAAAATTTCAATCATACATAGGATTAATATATGGGAGAGATCATTTTTTATTATTATGTGAACCATTGAAAAAAAAGAAAAATCATGCACTTTAAATTTTAAAAAATAAACATTAAAATTTTATTAAATTATAAACTTTACGTTTTTTTTTTTTTTTTGGAAATCAATTTACAACTTTAAGAAGGAAAAACTTTAAAATGTACATCATTGAAGAAATGTTAAGTATGAACTTTAATTTTTTGATTTTGACAAAATATGAATTTCTAACATTAAGTAGTAAATTTTACATTAAACCCTAAACCCTTGTACCATCAATGTGACAAATTTCATTTTGCGCTCATATTTGTATATGTTAAATCATATTGAAAGGTGAAAAAATAATTTTTAAAACATGAATTTCATGATGTATTGGCGGGGAGTCAAATATTAAAAAAATATTCTTATGTTTCATGGTTAATGGATTATCATAATATGATACAGGTATTGCATTTAAATCTCATAACTTTGTTCAAGTGACCTTCTACCATTAATGTGACCAACTTTGCAATATTTTCATTGGCATGATATATTGAATATGGAATAATTTTTTTTTTAAAAATGTCATTTTGTTTCATGGTTTAAGATATTAGCAGAATATGATGCAAGTATTGCTTTCCTTCTATGTTTTGGTATGGTAATGCAATACCTTTCCAAGTTTTAAAAGATATGTTATGGAACCCAAAGGATTTTTGGGATACCCTACAAGGGGTTTTTTTTAGGTGCATTGAGTATTCTTATCCATTAGCAATACCCTTGTGATAGTCTAGACCAAAATAATTTAACCCACGATGTTTACTAAATACCCCAAGTAAGGTATTGCTTTGTTTATAGGTTTGGTAGGTGAAATACCATTCCAAGTTTGAAAATATATGTTATGGAACCCAATGTATTTTGGGATAGCTTGACAGGGGTATTGTAGGTGTATTGAGTAGTTTTGGCCATGGGCAATACCCCTCGAATTGCGTACACCCATGGTGTTTAATTATAAATTACCCTAATGAGGGTATTGGTTTCTTGTAAGTTTTGGTGTGGTTATGCAGTATCCCTCCAAGTTTCAAAAGATATGTTATAGAGCCCAAAGGATTTTTGGGATACCTTATAAGGGATATTACATGTGCATTGAATATTCCTTGCCATAAGCAATATCCTTTGATAGTCTAGACCAAAATAATTTAGCCCATGGTGTTTACTGAATGCCCCGAATAGGGTATTGCTTTGCTTTTAAGTTTTGGTAGGGCTACACAATACCCCTCCAAGTTTTAAAAGATATGTTATGAAGCCAATGTATTTTTGGGAAACCCTACAAGGGTTATTGTAAATGTATCGAATAATTTTGGCCATGAACAATACCCCTCCAATAATGTAGACCCATGGTGTTTAATTATAGAATACAACTAATAAGGGTATTAATTTCCTTGTTGGTTCTGATAGGGCTATGCAATACCCCTCCATGTGTCAAAAGATATGTTATGGAACCCAATGTATTTTTGGGATACCCTAAGAAGGGTATTGCATGTTTAGCGAATCCTTATGGGCATGAGCAATACCCCTTTAATAGCTTGGACCAAAATAATTCGGTCCATGGTGTTACAATGTAACCCAATGAGGGTATTACATTCCTTCTAGGTTTTGTTAAGGCTATGTAATACCTCTCCAAGTTTCAAAAGATATGATATGGAGCCCAAACTATTTCACGTTATTGAGTATTTTGTTTTATGAACCTGAATATAAAATAAATTAAATGTGTCTAAATTGAATTGGAACTCCGTATTGCTTTGATTATCCACTTGGTTTGCAATACCCCCATGAAAAACATTCTTTAAACAAAACTTGTAATACCTTTATATAGGGTGTGTCAAATGTTTTAATTGTCCCTTTATTTATTTGTTTGAGTGAACAAGACCAAGCTCCATGCAATACTTTCATTTTATTTTTTTCTCATCGTGTCAACCATTGGGGGTCTATTGGAATGGCAACCATGTCGATAGGTGTAGCCATGTAGGTGGGGTTTGATAGGTACCTACTTAAAGTGTTGGTAGGTAAGAAGGTGGAAGGGTAGATAGGTAGATAAATAGATGGGGGGGGG
>Ga0209611_10003320_pt1 | contig 27968 bp, 25 predicted proteins | sample S1TSphgellanicum_3_FD_187693 | JGI IMG/M metagenome (GOLD analysis project Ga0209611, IMG submission 187693) | Host-associated microbial communities from peat moss isolated from Minnesota, USA - S1T2_Fc - Sphagnum magellanicum MG (SPAdes) (version 2) | ecosystem: Host-associated > Plants > Peat...
CGCTCTTAGCATTTTCTAGAAAGACCAGATGTCGAAACATTCCCAAAATAGATAGTTACAATTGGATATCACCTTCTTTTGCGAATGCTCCCACCTTGGGACCTTGCCTTATTAGTAAGTGTAAATAAATGTAGATCACAAGGCTTAGGAGGGACCTTATGCCTATTATTTAGGAGTAGGAATTAGGACCTTATGATTATGATGTGTATGTGTAGTTAGTCCTAGGCCTAAATAGTAGGAATAAAACCCTCCTCTTTCAAGGAAGGATATTCATGGAAATAAGGTGCTTTTCAAATACCCTAGGCAATTTCCAAATGGTTTGCATGAAAAAGCTTGGATTATGTGACCTTATTTAAAAGGCCATGTTATAGTTTTAATATTTTGGACATTCAAGATGCATGGATACACTTTCATTATTTTGTCTTCATAATTGCTTCATGTTGCACTCTTATGTTTTTTTGGCATATGACAATCTTGTAGTCTCCCTTAAAGCAAGTCTTATAATGGAATGACAAACTTGAATAAATTTGATGAAGTTTGTAAACCACTCCAAAGTTTTTATAAATTGAACACTATGGTGCATTTATTTTCTTTATTTAGTCCACCACACTTATGTGAATTTTATGCAAATTTAGTAATTGGGATACCCATTTGTGTGATGTCGTTTGGACTAATGTGGGTCAGTTACTACTTTTTTTTTAAAACCATATAGGGTAGGTTTTTTTATAATTTTTTTTGGCACCACCTAATATATCAAAATTTCAAGCCACTTGTTATCAAATTTCTTATCAACCAATACAATCACAATTACAAATTAACATTTTTCAAGGGCCAATCCCCACCTATTATGCAGAATGGTTTGTTATCAAATATACACCTTGGGAACCATTTAATATACCACCCACATGGGTTCTAGGATTTAAATAATTTAAGGAAAAAGATGTTAAAGAATTTATTTCTATTAATACTTTGTTGATATTTTGAGTAGTCATAAAAAATAATTATAGAAAACATTATCAAAAGTAGTTCCAAAAGAAATGAAAATACCCACCAAAAATAGTTAGAAGACTATGGGAAATATTTATGAAAATAGTTGGAGACTACCAAAAATGATTATTGGACTTTATTTTATTAATGATTTCAAAAGTCAAATCAACTCCAATTGAGGAGCATGATATGGTGTTGGGAAGCTCTTTTTAAGAGTTACAAAATGGACTCTTTAAATGTTAAATGTAGAGTTTTTTTTTGAAGAAATTATGAATTCCCAAAATTTTTATATTGAAATTTGTTTTGTATGTTGACACCGACATAGTAGGATGGCTTTGCCACTTCAATTGGGGCATGAACCTCATAACTTGGTTATAAGCATTAGTTTAGTAACACTAGATGTAAATTATAGTTATGAATTGCCCCTTGAAGAAGTTAAATTAATTCTTAAATAATAAAAGTGGGGGTGGGGGGGGGCTATTCTACCATTTAGAATCATCTTTTTCTTTTGATTTTCTTAGGTGTTCTAAGAAAAATCACTAAGTGATGTATTCAAGTGAGTTTTTAAAAGTTGATGTAATTTTTTCCATTTGAAATGTAGAAATAGACTTTAAAAAAATTAAAAAATCAATATTTGTTTTCTTTTGACCTTTAAACTCAATTGCATAGATTTTTAAATCTATTTGATCATTACCACAATTAGTGGTACTTTTGCAACAAAATTAGATTAATATTTGAGTTACTTATCAAAATTTGTTTTTGTAAAAACTTCCTTGCAAGCTCATTTAGTAAATTTATTGAATGGATTTATCAATAACAACATTCTATTTGCAACAATGTATTGTTAAAAGATATACTAGATTTGTTGGAAATAATTTTGAAAAGACAAAAAATAAGTTAGAATATTTTGAGAAAACCCCCTTTTAAAAAAGTAATTAATAGTTATGTTGTTGGAATGGTTTCAAAGTTCAAAGAAAAGAAGGATCAAAAAATGCAAAATACACTAAATGTGATTAAGGTTTATAGATTGATAACCTACCTAAATTCTAATGATTTAAGTAGGTTATGAAAATTTAACAATTCAATACAAGTAACCCATAAACCCATGAAGGTTTGCTAGTTCTTTGGATGTTATTAACCAAGTGGGTAGATTTCCTAACAAGTTTTTAGAGAATTCAATAATTGGTAGGTAGATTATTAAATTACCTTATTGATAATCGAATTATTTTCAATAACTAACCAACACTTGTTGGGACCCTTTTGGTTTGCCCAATATGTCCATATAGGATGAACAAAACTAGTATACGTTTCATACTAAGTTTTAAATGAATTAACCCCATAATTTGGAGTTAACTTTCAAAACTTTTTATAACATTAAATTTCAGCACAAAACTATATAATTGAATTCATATTTCACTTTTCAATCATTTTCCAATAAATTAGAATTCATTACATTATGACCAAAGATTTTAAAATTTTCCATTCAATTTTGTGATAGAGCCAAATTGGCATTCATCCATAAGAAGATTTAACCAAATCTGGACCATATATGGAAGAAGAAAACATTAAAGATCCTTGTCTATTTTGGAAATCTATTAGAACTAGTTGCAAATTGGTGATTAAAAAAGGTAAAAATTTTGCAAACCCCCCCCCCCCACAAATTGGTAAATTAGTTTCAATTTTTCACAAAAATCCCTTGTATGTGTCAAAATTAAAAAAAAAGAAAAACTCTTCCAAAAAACTAAAACATAGCTACTACTTGACCTAATATGCACCTTCAATAATGATGAATGTCATCACTTTGATTTAGCTATAATATCAAACACACATTGTGAAATAGATAATATTTTTGGATTTTATGAATCATGCTAAAAGGGGTTGTGTAACCCATCAAAATGAAAAGAATTTGGGGCTTCACACATTTTTAATGTAGGTTCATGCAAGCTTGCCTTGTGCTCCCTTTTTAGGAAATTTTATTTGTGTTTTATAATAAAAAGACCGCATCCTCATTGAAAGTGTCTAAATTGAAAAATTTTGACCTTTAGAAATTGGAAGGTAAATGCCTATAAGGAGGATGCCACATAATAATGGGGATATCATTTGGCAAAAACAAATCAATATAAAAAATGTTGTTTTATGGAATGTGTGTATATGTGTGTGAGAATCATGGTATTTCTTCATTTAATTTTATGGTGGGCAATGTACAATCTATTAGGTATTGAATCACCAACATTCATATTAACACATATTGTTTAATTTCTTATATGCCCATTTATAAATTTGAGAAATGCATTAATATGTGAAAAAAATTCCATCATCCTAAATTCTATTCATTTTATGAAAAGAAATATTTGGCTATTCAATTATTAGGGAAAAAATTCAAATTGAAATATTTCACACGATCTTTTCATACATAAATTTAAGTTAACATTATACACCATATTATGAAATAGCTTTTCAAAGTTTTTTATAAACGATTTTGAATTTCCTCCCGATTGATGTTCAAGTTAATTTAAACAAAGATCCTACCTTACAAAATATAATTACTTTAAATTATAAGCAAGAAATTTACTTCAAGAGAAAATGATCAAAATTTTAACCATCAAATGTGGGGACGTGGGTCTAAATTAATCTAAATCATGCGCTTTGCTACAAACAAGATAATCTCATTTTTGATCATGTAGTAAAATGATTATTTTGGTTAATCTTGGTAGTAGTTGCCCTTAACCTTAAACCCTACCAAATTAATTAATGACCCTTTTTTTAGGGGTAAAATTAAAAACCCATTTCAAAGAAATTATTAATTTTATTATGCATCATCTTTTCACCACAAATCTTTGAAATTTTTTCACATATTAGGGATAAATGGTTTAATGATCTTTGCAACAAAGAAACAAAAAAACTTCATGTAAATCATTCAAGGTTTTAGGCTAAAACCTTAGCTCAATATTCTCTCCATACTAGGACATGAATTTCAACTACATGCATATCATAATAGCTAGTTCAATTAGGCACTAATCAATTACTTTTTGGAATTGTTGAAAATTCTATAAAAAAATGCTTGCCATGCCAAAAATATGAATAAAACTTTCAAGCGCAATAACCTCGTTATTAGTATTATGCTAAATTATAAATTATTTTTATTTGTATTGCCTAATATGACTAACCAATATATATATATATGTTAGGCATTGGTTAATTGCTAGGGTTTAGGGCACCATCTGACAACATATTAGGTAACCAAGATGAAGATTAAAAGGACTATAATTTTTCAAATTAGACATGACCTTGCAAACATTGTTAATTATCCAAAAACTCCATTTTATGTCTTTGAAAAGTTTTTTAATTCATTAAGTGGTTGGTGTTTTATGATTGACATTTTGGTTTTTTTCTTCCCAACACCTATTAGATTTCCAAAGGATTGTTAAATTTGTTTCCAAAAGTTGTGAAACTATAATTTTCTAATAAGTTCCAAGGTTTGTGTTCCCATGAGGAACAAATTTGCCAAAATTCTCTCACATATGATCATCATTAGTGCAACAACATGAATGTCATAGAATCATCCAACTTAAATACATGAGAACATGGTGGTTTGGAGGAATTTAAAAAATAAATAAAATGATCCAACAAGCTCTTTCTTGTATTATAGACCATGCAATTGGGGTTTGATAGTTTAGGAAAGTAGGAAAAAAATCATGTTGTTATGGTACTTAATCAAGTTCAAGCCTATTCTAAGCCCAATTCTAAACATTTGTTTGTAGGAGGTTATGTATTTTATGACTTGGCACCCATTAGTCCTTTTTTCTTTTTATTTTCATTGAATTTTGGCATTAATTTGACATGGAAAATGGTCATTTTCCCTACTTAAAATTAGGGCAATTTTTTATTTTGTTTGTCGACATGCAAGTTTTGTGTGAATTACAAGATTTTTGTTAGTTTCAATGGTGTTTCAAAGTTCATGCAATGTCTGTCCCTTTTGAATTAGTGTTTCTTCAAGTGTTAATACTTAGGAATCAAAAAGCTAATTCTAATTTGTTGTTGAGTTTAGTTTTTCGTGTTTTCTTTTTGTTGCATTTTGAGAGCTTGTCAATGTGCAAAGGAGAACAACATGCCTATTTTGAAATTGCTAAACAACTTTAGGTGCAAATGATTATTTTATTATGGTGCACATGAAAGAGGTTTTGGTAATAATGGGTGTTCGTTTGAATCTTCTTGTGATCCTATATTTGAGGGTTCAATTGTCAAGGTTTCAAACTTTATAGAAGGTGTTAGAGGTGCTTTAAATTCAAGTACTACTATAGAAGATTACCTTATGGAAGTTCCACGTGCAAGCGCCCTACACATGAAAGAGCTTGAAAAAAGGATTCATGGAAGTTGAATTGAACATTCCAAGATGTTTGGGCAACAAAATTGCCATGGGCAAAAGCTATGGTCAAGGAAAATTGTAGGTTGAATATGGTAAGGTGCAAGATTTGCATTGTTGTGGAATGTTGTGATACATTGTTTATTCCCAAATTTGATGGTTTGCAAAAGCATGTTGGTCACCAGAAAGCCAAGTTTGCACATCCTAAGGTGCATGTGAGGGAATATTTCATGAATTTAAAAAATCAATATGTTAAAAAAAAAGAAAGGATCTATCATTCAACAAGTTGTTAATGATGCTTGCCTTACGAAAAAATGTAAAATTTGTTTAGTTTGCTGTAATAGAAGTAATATTCCTTCTATTGAAGCAAGGGCAACCGATGACAAACTTGAAAGCATGAAAGATTTTTTCCAACTTCATTCAAATGCCCAATCATCCTTGGAATTAACACTAGTTAGATTTTTCTAGTTGGACTATGGTAGAATGTATGCATAAGGTGATTTTGTAGTCCAAGCACATGTTGATATAAAATGTGTGGTTTATTACTATGAATTGTGATAAAGTCACAACTATCAATTGTTAAAGTTGGGTAAATATGCATGTGTTTGTGGTGGAAGGGTGGAAATAGATCCCCTTTTTATTAACTTTACAACAAGTTGTGAATGGTGTTTTTGTAAAAAGTCTCACCAAATTAATTATGGATGCCTTATTACATTATGGAAGGCTTTTTGAATTAGAAATGAGTTCAAAATAAATATGTTTTGGTGTAAATGGTGTCAAAGTTTTTTAAGGTTCTCAATTGGGTGTTATTAAATAGTTGAAAGAGAAACATGCCCTTTTTAATGTTGGGGCTCCAAAATTTTAGTTAAGTTTGGATTAAATTATCAATTTTGGACTTTTTTTAACCTATTGGTTGGGATCAAATTTGAGACAAAACATTGTTAACATTTATTTATTGGATCATTTAGTGAGGAAAAACATTATTAATATTTATTGTTACATCAATTGATGGCCCCAAATGAAAGCTTTTCTTTAATTTCCAACTTTCAAATGGTCAATTGTTAATTTTGAACTTTTCAAAAAGTCCCGAATTAACTAAAAACATGAATATGTTATGCATAAAACTAACATAACAATTCAAACATTGTCATGTTTTGCTTTGGTTTTTAATATGAAAACTCTAGTTTAGTTTATGTACACCTTCTACTCATATAACTTGAAATGCCATATGGAAAGGTGCAAATTTGCTAAGTTTTTGGAGTTGAAACCCTTGAAATTTTTGAAAAATGTGAAAATGTTGTCCCTTGTAGAACAAATTCTAAGTAAGTACATGAGCTTGGTAGTGAATATGTTTGAAAACCATCCAACATATGTTACTACCAGAGCTAATTTGGAACTTCTTTGTGATGTTGAAACCTTTTTAACTTTGGCTTGCATAATTCCTTTGTTGGAATGTGTTCAAAAGCTAAACAAGTTTTGTCAAACCCAAGATGTCTTCACATGTGATTTTGAGACCACAATGAAGGTATGTAAGGTTGTTCTATATTAAATGTATTATGATCTAGTCATTCAATATTCACCTAAACATTTCAATATTTTTTTTATATTGTTTGAACATTGTAATGAAGCTTTGAACATTAGTCAGGTTGTTAGTTTTAACTCTCTTTTGGAGTATGCAACATTTCAATTTTTTGAATGTACTATCATGGTGCATAAGCGATATTCACTAATGAGGGTTTTCAATTTAGTTTTAAAGGTTGATTAGTTGAATGGAGTTGAAAATGTGAAAAAAGTAACGTATTAATGTTATTGTGGGTGTCATTAACAATTTAAAATATAATGAATGCCACAAGCATTATCTACCCATAGTTTTGGGTTTAGCCACAAGTAGAACACTCATTTCCCATGTAACCAAACATTTTAAAAGCCCATTATTGCTATCGAAAAAATATTGAGATGAATCAAGTTTTCATCCATCCTATCCTTAATGAGGAATTCTTGGATCAATATATATATATAAATATTACAATGTAGAATAATTCCCAAGTTGCCATGAAGTTACTTCGTGACAATAATCCATGCACCCTAGATTTTTCGTTTTGTAAACCCCGCATTGTTGCAAGTTGTTTAATATGTATGTTATGTTTAATATGCATGTTAACCATGCATTATTAAAGTTGAAATTTTGTGAAGCTATTAGATTCTAAATGGGAATATTTTTAAGACCATATATGTATGTAGTACCATAATACATGAACAACTTCAACACTAATTATATTATTTTTAGAAATGTTGAATTTTCAAAAGAAATTTCAAAAAAAATAAATTGTGAAGGAAAACATTGAATGTTGAAAAATATTAATGTGACATGTGCCATTGGTTCAAATGTGAACTCATTACCCAATTAATTTTTCCTTGTAAAATCAATTTTGTAATATAGTTGAATTTTCAATGAAAAAAATGACTCAAATTACAATACTTGTTGTAGGCTAGGTTTAGATTTTTTGAAATTACTTCCATAGAATCCTACTCATTGAGAGTTTTCCAACAATACCAAAAATAGGCCCCAATTTCCCTAAGGTTTTTAGTTTTGATTTTATGAAATTGTTTCTGAAAAAAATATTTAGTTTTCAATAATTCTTACATTGTAATTCTAAACATTATGAAACCACCATGTTTTAAGGTGGCAAGGTATTATGAAATAATACTTATCAATTAGTGTTATTAAATGTGTGGGCTTGGTATTGACTTTTGAACAACTATTGTCAACTTAGTTCTAGTAAGGGGGGTTTTTTTTCCCTTTCATACCAAGCTAGTATTAATATTGGGTTCTTTATAAAGCTATCTTAAGTACCAAATTGCTCCTATTGGTATTTCTATCACCTAATTACCTAATTGGGGTTTACATCCCTCCCTTTTTTTTTAATGAGCCACTTTAATTGACCCATCACCAATTTTTTGGAAACATTGAACATTTCCCAAAATAGAAGCACAAAGATGCTTCCCATTCGTTCACCTTTATAGTTTATACCTATATGCCTACATGAAAGTTCAATTTTGGCCAAAGCATATGGGATAAAAGTATGGTGCTATTAGGAACAACTTGAGGAACACATTGGAAATTTGATTAAAGACATTAGGAACAACAAGAAAATAAAATCCCTCCCCTACACCCTCAAAACCCAAAATAAAAAACATGGGCACTCTTGATTGCATGTTGAGCCTTTTGATTTGTTGCATGAAATTTAAATAATTGAAAAAAAATTTGTCATCATTTTCAACTTGGGTTAATACCCTTGATTAATAGCACGGGTATGCATTTGGGTCTTAGGTTTTTTATTGGTTAATATGAAATAGGTATATACCAACGTTGTGTCAATATTGCAGTTTACACATACTAATTTAGTCTTAGTATGTCCAATTTAATGGAGGTGGAGATACATGTTTGGTTCAAATATGTCATTGAAGTGATTAGAAAAGGTATAAATTTGGTTTAAAAACCAAAAATGTGACCTTGATTATAAATGCGATAACAATCTTAATTTTTGAAACTTGATACTTGGGGTATATAAGTCCTAGTCTTGGTATGTCTTTGCAATAATGAAAAACTTCCAAACTTTAAACATGGCTAACACATGAAAACTTCAAACTAGAACTTTCACTTCATGAATCATCCATAATGATGAGTATGTTCAAGTAAAGATTAAAAACAATTAAACATGCACAAACACAACCAACATGGAAATGATGATGATCAATAGATAAATAAAAGTTAAAAGTTAATTTAAGTATAAAGCTAAAACCTAATTGAAATTTGAATTCATCTTCAAAGTCTAAGGAATTAATATATGAAAACACAACAAATCAACATGATGGTAAAATTCTACAACATGTGAAATATATATATTATAGCAAATGAATGGTGCAAAATGTGAAGTGAAAATAAAAAAACTAAAATAAAATCCATGTTTGTAAGGACTAAAATGTTAGCCATCTGATTTTTTTTCAAAGTAGCAAAATTGGTTTAATTTGTTTTTATAGACTTCTAGAATATCTATTTGAAATAAAAAATTTCCAACATCCTTGCTTGCAAAGTGGAAATCGACTTGTGCATTATTGAACCAATTATTATATATCATGACCAAGGCAATTAATTTTGTGAGTGCAAGTTCACAATGATGTAGATTAGTTAAAATTCCAACCATGTCAAAAAAAAGATTTTTGTTTCAATTTGGGAGCCAAAAATTACCAAGGTATGTCTAGCTAAAAAAACCACATTCAGGTACAACCTAGCATGTTCCTTCCATCAAAGCATAGGGACCTTGCATTGCTATTCAAGTTCACAAGACAATGGTGGAAAATATTCATTTTAGCTACAAGTAATCCTTCATTGCTTTTACACCAAAAAATGTAATATCAAAAAATGAATCAATCGGATAATGTGCAAGTGGAATAGAAGTATGTGCAACATGTGAGTTCATGAAATGATTGCATTTCACAAGCAAGGGGATAAAAAAAATTTTGTTGTACTTTGTTGGTAGAAGTTTAACCTTCTCATGGCTAAAAAAATCAATGACACATTTTAGCCCTTTGAACCTTGGGTTCAACATCGAAGTCAACATGCATGTTATGAGCACATGGAATTATAAATGTTTCTAAAAATGATAAAAAAGGGCTAACACACCCATTGTCTCTATCCATACATAATTTTCAATTCATCATCAATTGTCCCATACATAAAAGGAAACATTTGCACAACTTGATTGAAGTCAATATTCAATTTCATGCAAATGGAAATGGCAACAATCAAGGCATTGAACAAGAGCCAATAACCTCTTGCCTGATTTAAAACACATTGTTCCACAATTGGTTTCAAAATTTCCATCACAACACATGTGATGGCCCATGTAAATCCATTGGCACTTTTGCTTGCAAATGTAAATATTGTTTATTATAACAAGGGTTAATTGCATCTACATGTTATAAGTTAGTTTTTTGGAAAATGATAGCTTTGTTTTCAATTCTTGTTTGAACATTGGGGTTTTCAAATTCTTTATTGGCAATCTAGCCTTACTGCAAGCCTTATCCCACTCTCGTTGACCCTTTTGGGACTTCTTTGTTAAAGTTATAGTTTTTCATATAATTTGTTGGGCATTTTTCAATGTCATTTCTTTGATGCCAACACAAAGTTTAACATCATTGGTAAAATATTGACAAGCTTTGGACATCGCATGTCCCAAGCAAGTCCCTATAAATGGCACATCCAATTGCAATGATTCACAAGAAAATGCAATGGAATGGGCAAAAACTAATGTGTTCAAATTCAAGCTTTCATTTTCCACATATGTCAAAATTTTATTTGTCAATTTGAATTGGGCTAGAAATGGTTTCACAATTTTTACCAAAGTAACATAAGTAGTCTAGGTGTTTTTTAAAAGACCAACAATAATGTGTTTAGGAACCAATGCATCATTAATGAAATTCACAACTAATGCAAAAATGTTAAAACCACTTTGACTCATTCACAAATCAAAAGTGTCACTAATTATAACACAAATAGACATGATAGGCAACACATATGCATCCATGGTCTTTTGCAACATGGGAGGAATATGTTCCTCCATTAATTGCCTTCAACATGGAAACTTCATTTTTTTGTCCCTATTCACAACAAGATGGTGAAACCATGTCAATTCAACATTAAACATTTTTATGAAGCCTTTGCCAATATACAAAACCGAATCTTTGATGAACCTTAATTGTGCATGGCCATCTTTTTCTTGGCAATTTCTCTTCAAATTGTTTTTTGTGATTGTTATGCAATTGTTTTCCTCTTGTTTGTTGACCTCCAAAATCCCCATTTTCAAGTTCCTTCACACACCTTTGTACTTCATCAACTTTGCAAAATGTTCATGCATATAATTTTTTTCATATTAGTCCTACCATACAAGGGATTGTATTGAACAAGTCCCTTTCTATGGCATGTGGTGCTTTGAAAACTTGGTATAGATGTAAACCAATCATAGATGCTTGATTCGAGGTGGCAAATGACGCACCTCATCATTTGGAACCTAGCCATTTCAGGTCCCTAGTCCTTCTCATAAAACAAAAAAAAACCCAAACTACATTCCATTTATACAACAATAGTTAATATCTTTGGTTGACCTCCAATGTAAATAATGACACTATCCATTTGGTTTGTGCTTTAGTGGTTAGTGTTTCATCCCAAGGTTCAATGATGTCAAACACATATGTTTTTCCATAAGATTTTTCCTACTCCTATTGCAATTCAAAGGTACAACCTATTTCCCCCCTTCATCCCCCAAACTATATTCAAATCCAAAATTTGAGATCTTGTTCATGATTCCATGACCTTAAAAATTGCAAACTATAAACCTTTGATGTTTATGCACTTGAGACACAAGACTTGCAAAGTAAAGTACCCACAAATTATAAACTAAACTTCAATTTGATTGATAATTCCAAACAAAAAGGAACAAAACAAAAGTCAAGCATGAACTCTAACATCATCAAACATGAGCATGTGATTCCTTATTAAATATGTAAACATTTTTTTCACATAGTAAAATTTTGAACTTTGACAACACTTTGTTGAATTTGGGAGCAAATTGTAGCCTGATCTTGAACACATAGTTTCACATATTTAGTAATTAGACACACAAAGCAAAATTGCAATGATCATAAAAGCAATGACACTAAACGAAACTGTTGACATTAAGCATCATGCACACACACAAAAAAAAATCACATATCAATGCATGATTGTGCATAACTAGCCAAAATTTCATTCATCCATTTTTATTCATGAACATATACAACCCTAACAACCATTAGACATTAAACAACTACATCGACTTTGAAATAAATACAACAAACAACAAATAATTTTTTTTGGCCAACCTTTGATGTTTTATGTTGCCATTGCAAATTACAAGTTCCAAAAGATGTCCACTTTGTAGTTCCAAAATCCTTTTTTATTACTTAGGTTATGAGCTTTGTGCTTTGTAGTTCTGCCCCCTTTCTCATTATTTGTTATTCAATATTAATCACTTAACCCTATTGAGCAATATCTAGGATGTAGGAACTCGCTGTGCAATACAAAGCAAGTTCCTAAATATCGAAGGCGATATAATACCCATGACTTAGGCGTAACATGAAAAAACAACCTAAGTCTAAGTACCAATTGCAATATCATGGATGTCAAGACCTAGGTGGTTTGTTATGAGTCAGGGTATAGTTGATGGGAAGACTAGACTAGTCTGATATGAGCTTGAGTATTGGCAAGACCTTATACCAAACTGGTAGGGTTTTTAACACCAGGGCATATACCCAAGTTGATACATGGATTTATCCCTATATATATTCACACAACACTAGTATATACCTGATATTGTGATTAATACACAAACTAATACAAGGTGATTATTATCTCAAGCCCCTGCTAGGCTGGTATTGCTTCAGCTCATACCAGACTGGTAGGGTCCTTGCCACCAGCCTTTTTTTTCTGGTAAACTGGTGCAAAATTAAAAGAAGAACCTTAGAGTTAAGAGTATCCATAAAATAAGGAAAACACAGCACCAGAACCATGAGTTTGGAAATAAACAAGGTGAGATTACGAAAAAAAAAACCTGCAAAAATTGCATTAACATTTAAGGAGGGTGAAACTCAAAAAACCCATCAAGTTTTGCGATCTTTCCTTTTTCCTGAGCCCCTCCACTGTTGCTACATATATTTTCACTCGTCCTACTTGTGCAGCTACTATAATTAGCCTCGAACCTTGTGCATTAAATGCTGAGTTTCAGTTTCGTATCATATGTAATAAAATTTCCTTACTTTACAGATACCACTGAAAAAAGGGTTTGGGGGTGAAAGGAGGCCCAAAGACAGGGTGAAAGACAGGGTGACTTATATAACCAGTGTTGAATCTTGATACACTAGCTGTGCATTCATTCGGTTCAATTCTTCTGTGGATCTCGATCGATTTCCAAGGATTTGCAGTAGCCATTGTGATGGTCCCTACCAACTAGTTCTTCTCCATAGATGCGATCAGAAGAATTGTGTAGTCTTCCGTCTTCGTCATTAGTGAAGTTGAAGAAAAGAGCCGGTGTTGTTTTTTGAGAGCCGGATCGCTTAAGTTGTAGCTGCAAAGGTGGGCGGAGTGGGGACCACTACTAGTTCGCAGGACGGATGTCCGTCGGTACAAAGAAACACAAACTCTACTTTGTTGTTGTTGTGCTGAAGCTTCTCCTTGACGCAACTTTCAGTATACATACAAACAAAGGACTGTGTTTTTTCTCTATAAACGGAGCTGCAGCTTCATTCCCACGCTGCAATCGTTCTTGCCCACCCTCGCTTTCATTTTCTCTCGTCATGTCCTCATAAAAAATAGCCACAAAAATCCTCCTCCTCTTCTGTCTGCACTGATTCTTCCTTCCCTGAGGAATCACTAGGATTTAACTCAAAGATTGCTGTATAAGAACGTAATTTGCAGTTATCAAATCTGAGCTTTCTGTACAACAGCAGCTTGTTTTTTGTTTAGAACTTGAGTTTAAAGCTGATCAACTTGAGATCTTGTCGTCGTTGAATTCAATGGATTCAAGCTGCGCCATGACTGATGCAGCCGGACAAAAGGTCATGTGCAGCGCTCATGCCTGCAACTTCCCAATGCCGGTCATGGGTCTGAAATCCCTGAACCAGAACAGGATCAGGGCAAGATCAAGGCTGCAATGCAAGAGACAACTGCGTGCTATCAAACCAAAGCAAGCAACTAGTGCAAGGAAAGCAACAAGGCGGAACAAAGTCCACATGATCACAAATACTACATACAAAAGTTGCTGCAGAAAAATTCCATTTACTCCTTTCAATAGCACTTCGTTTCTGATGAAAGAACACTGGAAGAAGAATCAGGTAAATCTTCAAATGGAAATGATCTCCCATGAGCTACAACAACAGATACATCAATATGGATCCATGATCAGAGTCTTGAGTCTCCATTCTTTTGCTGCACATCATTTATGGCACTAAAAGAGCTCGACATCAAAAGTTCTAAGAGGTCTCGAGAGCTTGAAGCTAACAATTGTAATAATATCAAGGCCTCCTCCCCCAAAACCACAAGGCAATGAAATCGGTGACAAAATTCTTTGCAAAAATTTCACATTCTCCTCGCCTCATTTGGGATTTGCTTCTCCCACAACAACAACAAATTGATCAAGAAATGTCTCCTTGATCTAGAGAGAAATTGTTGGTGCTACTTTACATCCAACTCTAGCAAGGTATTGTTTACTATGCTTTACTTCGCTTCCACCCTTCAAGTACAATTGACCTAACAAAAATTCTTTAGCAAAATTGTTGTGCATCTCAATCTTCTTTGTTTGTTGTGTCCACGACACAAATGGATCAAGAATTTCTCATTGACAAAGCTTGTACAAAGCCCACCCAAATCTATCACATGTATATCCAATCTACCCTAAATTGTAGAAGATTAGATCATATTCGATTTTTGATCAGATATTAAAAGAGAAATCATACCTGTATTCTTTCTTAATTCAACCATATGATGATCATCATTTTGTGCATTTTTGAAAGGAGAATATAAAAGGTTATGTTGAAGGTTTGGGTTTTGGTTTTGCTCTTTTGATGTCTCTTGAAGAGATGTAAAAAACGTAAACCCTAAATAATCCCAAAAGGATGTAAGAATTGGGTGCTTTTGAGTTTGATACTTTGCAAGTGCAAATATGTCAACCATGTTTGTCAATCTCTTGTGAAGAACTTATCATCTTGTATTTCTTTGAAAATTTTTAAATTAAAAAACTTAGTTTTCAAGGGATTTTCAACTTCAACTTGTGAATTGTATTGTTTGAAATATTTTTTAAACATAATTTCAAATGACAAGGTGAAAGCGTGGTAAAATATACAAAGAAAATAAATTGCAACAAGTTATTATTTCTTGCAACATTGTTTACAATGCTTACAAGATCAAATGGTTGTTGATAATTAGGAAAATGCATGATCTATGTAAAAAAAGGTGTGTCATGATGCAATGTTATTCTATTGTTGTCCCATGGTAAAATTTTCTATTGTCATACACATGATTCTCTTCAACAAGGATGCATGTTGTTCAAAAATTTGAGAACATACATTAAGTTCATTGAGATTAACCATTATAAGCACATGCCTAGAAATATTTTTTGGTAGTTGAAGTTTACAACTTAAAAACAAGAAACGAAAGGAAGGGGCAAGGATGCTTGCTTGCTTATTTGTTTGTGTGTTATTTTTAAAACTCATATTCTATTGCCAATCATGTCAATTGTAGGCTTTAATTAATTGGATGTTGTTTTTGTAACCCATATTTTAAAATTTTGCTTCAATCAATTTAGTGGTTTTAAAATGTTCATGAGAAGTGGTTCAATGGCAAAGTAAATCTATTGAAACATTATGTGAATTTTCATGCTTTGATATGTGGGTGATTCTATTGAATGCAAAATATGTGTTTTTTTGTTCATTATGGTGAGAGTTAAGAGGTTCATTGTTTGAAAAATAGTCATCAATAATTTTTCAAAGATAATTATACTTGAAAATAGTTAACACTAATAAAAAAATTCATAAAATTGAATGAAAAATGAATTTCATTGAGAAACTATTATAAATCAAGTGTGTTAACACATGATACTTTCTATAACTGTTATGAATAGTTATAAGCTTTTTACATGTGATTTTTGAACTAAGATAGCATGGGTAGATATTATTTGTGATAATTGGGTTTCAACATAAGTTAAACATACCATAAAACTCTTGTAATAAATATTTGACAAATGCTTTTAGCATTGGGGTGTTTAAACATGGAAATTTTGTATCAATATAAAGGTACATAAATTGTAACAAGACCTGTAATGTGGTAACATTAGTGTAAGTACCTTGATTATGTGAACAAACTATTTTTTTCTTTTTTCTTTTTTTATTTCATTAATTTTTGTTGCATATGGCCTTAAGAAAAAGATCTTTTCGCCTCACCACCAATATTGACAATTTAGATATTATCACCAAAAAAATCATACAATATCTTTTTAAAAGTGTTATCCATAGAAAAACTTAACTATCAATTTGGCAGGCCATCTTACAAATAACTAATTTTTTTATCGAAAAGACCACAAGAATTTCAAATCAATTCATATATTAAGCATCTTCATTTCCATTTTGCAATCATGTCACAAATTCAAGTTTGATTTTACAAGAATATTAAGTTAGTATCTTTGCAAAGATTTTTTAAAAATTAAAAAAAAAATTGCAAATGTGCAATTTGGAAGGCAAAAAGCAAGGAGGTTAAAAATTGAAAGCTTGTTTCTCAATTTTACTTGAAATTCTAAAGCTACAAATTATGTGGAAATCACAAAAGTTGTTATTAAATCATGTTTGAGGTGGAAAAACCAAGTTTTTATCCTTGGAATGCAAATAGTTAGCCTCAAACATATTTGGAATTTTTGAACATGATTTCAATGTACACATTAAAGTTGATCTCCTCATTCATTCCTATTCACATTATTGTTTAAATTACACTAGAGTTAAATGTAGACATACACATTCAAGTTGATTTCTTCAATACTTGTTCAATCAAGCTCTTTGTTCATTATAGATATATATATATTAGAATCCATTTTCCCTAGTCATTTCTATTCACAATTTACATGATTGAGGTAAGTTAGAGTTGAATTGTAAACATTCGTAGAGAAAATTAGCTTCAAGGCTACTCTTTCACATGCAAACATGTCAACTCTTCGTCACCAAAGCCTTTGTACTAAAACCTCTTGTGATGATTTCCTTACTCCGTGTGAGTTACAAATCCTTTTGACCTCGTTCTCAATTGTTCATTCATAATTTGTAACCCTTCCATGTGAGAAATTAGAAGAACGAACTAAAATCTTCTATCAAAAAGACCACACACTTTGAACTCCTCAAATGATGATGAAAATTTTCAAAAAGGTCATCTCCAAATGTGAGAGAAACAAGTTGGAAGTGGGGATGCTTCATGTAGAAGCAAGTTGCAACCCTAAAGTCCAACCAAACCCAAAAATTTGGGTTGATGGATGGATGAATGATTTCACATGAGCCTCACACGAAGGTTGATTTAAAGTCCAATCACATTCATCCAATGAAAGATAGTGAAAAAAAATGCTGAAGATTGAGCTCACTAAAAGCTTAATAGAATTTTAAAATTTAAATTTTTTTTTATTATTATCACTTTTTGTCAACTTAATTTTTCTCAGAGCATCTTTTAATTGACTAGAAACTTCTTCTTCTTATTATTACTATTACTTTTTTCACACCGTAACTAATTATTTTTATCTAGTATTTTTTTTCTTTTTTGACAGAAAATGGAAAAAAATGGGTTTTTTTTCTAGTGTAATTTCGACTTATTTTTGCTAATTTTCAGAAAAATTCGCCAAACACAAACCCCAAAAGTTGGATGCTTTTTCTGGCCCAGAAACTCATCCATTTTTTGTTTTGTGTCTTGACGTGTCTCATCCATCCATCCATCCATCCATTCATCCATCTATCCCTGTTGCATCTCTCTCTTTCCTTGCGGTTTGTTCGTTGTTCGTGTTTTCCTCGTGCTTTCCTGGACATCTCCAGCTTCTCGCGGAGATCGAGCTCTCGTTCTGCGTTTTGTGGGATCTCTTTCTCTTGATTTCGAGCTCAAAAGATATCTGTAAATGTTGTTGTCGATGTTGGGTCCTTTTTTTCAAGTGCAAAAGTCGTTGCTTTTGGTCTCTGGAGTGGGAAAAAGTGAGGTGAGAAAAAAGGGAGCAGAACAGATTCAGCCGCACCAGCAGCTAGGATCGACTTTTGCTAGGGTACTAGAGAGCGAGAGAGAGAGAACTACTCCTGAACAACAAGCAAGCATCAATGATCATGCCTCCTGCTTTTATTTGAAATAGGGGTTTGTTGGGTGTGTAATTTAGGCATGCCTATTTCGCAGCAGAGCTCGCAGCAGGATCCGAAGCAACAGGCATGGGTAGAGCTACAAACCTACGACGATGATACGGAGCTTCTTCACTCTTCCACCTCTCGCTGGCGGCAGGATGGAACTAGTGAGCTGCAACATCATGGCTCCATCCAACCGGCATCTTCACAAACCGCAGATCTGACATCAGCTGGTAAGCTAGCTACATACTTGAGCTTCAGATTCTAACGAGACTCCCAAGCTGTTGCACCACTGCAGGCATGCCCATGGCTTTTCTTCTCTCTCTCTTTCTCTCTCAGTTGCAGCTTTAGATCACTGCAGACTGCACGTGTCAGTAGTAGGTCAGATCCTCCATCTCCATCATCTCTTCCCATCTCCTGCACCTCCTCCAGCAAGATATTGTAAGGAATATGTACTATGGAATGGTCAAGTCCCTGCCCACTATGTTGGGTAAGGCACCTGGCAAGTCCGTAAGGGCTGCAAGCTAGGCAAACACACTGCCCAACATAATTGGCAATGTTGAGGCCATTCCATGACATTGGGGTGGTGGCAGAATCAACAATTTTGAGGAAAAAAATCATGTTCAACAGACATTTGCTTCATCCAGTAACCAGTTCCATTTCTTTATGAGTGAATCTGCTGGTTCTGGATGAGGATAATTGCATGGCCTGCTTTCTGACAGATGCAGTAATCTGACAAAGAAATCTCATGGCAGCAGGTGTCTCTTTGATTGAAATTTCTGAAAATATGCACAAAGTGCCAGTTGATGAGCTTCCTCTGCTCCCTCAAAGCCCTCATTTAACAGGCACAGATGACAAAGAGAGACTGGTTAAACAGGAGAGGCTTGAACAGCTGCCGGATACTGCAGGCGCCAGTGTTGGAAGTTCAGTGTTCAATCTGGCAACCACTGTCATTGGAGCAGGGATTATGGCACTTCCAGCTACCATGCGCGTTTTGGGTGTGCCAATTGCCCTCCTCACCATGCTGCTTATGGGTGTTCTTTCGGAGATCAGCATTGAAATGATTGTCCACTTCTTAGATCTTATGGAGGTTCGGACATTTGGAGATATGGTAGGGAAGGCATGTGGCTGGCCAGGCCGTGTGGCAGCACAGATTTGCATCATAGTGAACAACACAGGCATTCTCATTGTGTATCTGATTATTCTGGGCGATGTTCTTGCTGGGTCCCTGAATCACAGTGGTTTACTTGAGGACTGGGTTGGTGCCAGCGGGTGGTGGACCAATCGCACACTTATTGTGGTGCTGCTGATGGTGTTTGTGCTTGCTCCCCTGTCAGCATTGAAGCGAATTGACTCCCTCAAATTCTCGTCGGCAGTGGCTGTTGCATTAGCCTTAGTCTTTGTCATCCTAGCATCTGCCATTGCTGTTGTGAAGCTGGTGGAGGGAACGCTGGAGGTGCCACGGATGCTTCCATCCTTTGGATCCAAAAGAGCAATTCTGGAGCTCTTCACTGTGATACCCATCATGTCGAATGCCTTTGTGTGTCAATTCAATGTCCCACCTATATATACTGAACTGCAGCACCGCTCACCGGCCAAAATGTTCAAAGTGGGGAGAATCAGCACATCTGTGTGTGTGCTGGTGTATATGGCCACTGCCCTCTCTGGCTATCTTCTTTTTGGAGACCTCACAGCCTCTGATGTCCTTGCTAACTTTGACACCAACCTGGGCATTCGATTTAGCCATGTCTTGAATGACGTGATCCGAATTGTCTATGCTGTTCACCTAATGCTCGTCTTTCCAGTAATTCACTATTCCTTGAGGCAGACAATTGACAGTGTGTTTTTTCCTCGGGCACTTGCACTGGCTGAGAGCAACTTAAGATTCACAATACTTACATCTCTGCTCTTGACATTGGTTTTCATAGGATCAACTGTGGTACCCAACATATGGATTGCGTTTCAATTCACAGGTGCTACAACAGGACTCTCACTTGGTTTCATGTTCCCAGCATTGGTTGTGCTGAGGAGGTCTACTTCAAAATGGAGTACCAAAATCAGTCATGAGAACCATGCACTTGCTTGGGGCATGCTTATCATGGCAATTGTGATCAGTATCATTGGCATAGCAACACAAATCTACAATCTCACAACTGGTGAAGACTCCTGACACTTAGTTCAGAAATGATTCTTTGAGTGAATTTTCATTATGCCTCCCCTTCCTGGGGGCCCCAATTCTTTTTTCTCATGTCCTTAAAAATGGCCAGAGTTGCACTGGCTGAAGGACACAAGAAAGCATATGTAAGACTGAATCAAGTGGATTGAGTGAGAGTGAAAGGCAGGGGACTTACTGGTGACAACTGAGAAAAATCTGCCATTTGTTACATGCTCAGCATGATGAGTGAGATATTGCTGCTGTCTTTGATGAAATTGCTTACTCCGAGGGTGCTCTCTGATGCCCTTGTTGTGCTGATCTTGGACAACAAAACCCATCTGGCACCTTGAGAATTGTGTCTGTCTCTGATCCTCCACACCCTCCCATGGAATCAGCAGAATTAAGAAAAACATTTAGATTGATTGTGAGGAGGCAAAATTCTCAACTCTTGGGGAGCTACATGTACTAGTCAGAAAGACTGGCAGCCATATTTTCCTCATGTAAGGAATAATCTCTGCAAGGTGTTGCTGCATAAGATATCTTTTGCCATGATTTTGTAGCCTCCTCTGCTAATGGTCTCTGTAATCTGTAACAAGCTATGAAACTAAACAGTTATGCAAAGATGGTGGATCAAGCTTTGGAGTTGCATGCAAAGGAACCTATTATCAGAACTGTTTGCATGCAACTTCAAGAATGTACATTGTAAAATCTGGACTATGCTGCTTGATGAAGCAGCATAACCTACTTTTCTTCTACAATGATGATGATGATCTGCATCTTGCTGCAAGAGCTGAATCAAGATAGTAAAATCTGTGCAACAGATTTTGATTGTTCATATACAATTTTTGCTTGCCCACACATCAACCCTAAAACATCCATAACAACACCATCTTCAGGAGTATACACCAAGAATTCTAAATTTCCACCACTGAGAATGCAGAATTTCTACAATTGAGGTATTACAAGGCTTTAGGGTTATGTTGTGTGGCTCACCTGAATGTTGAGATGGTTTCCAATAAAAAGACATTCCATCAAAGAAGAAGATGATGACTCTTTTCCATCAAAGAAGAAGATGATGATGAGCTTGATGAGAGACCGTCCATGCGGAGGAAATGTGGTCGCATCTGCACCACGCATCATTTATTTGTAGCCCACTTTTCAGAGATTTAGAGAGACAAAAAACCACACCTTAAAGTGTTGGGAAAATGCAACAAAAAGAAGAAAGACCCAGCAGGAGAAAATGCGCAATTGGCACTAGTGTCTAGTGGCATTTGTGGATAGAAAATCTGGAAGAAAGAAATAGGTACGCGGCTCCTGCTCCTCACTACTGTCAGATTGTTGAATAGGTACTCTCTCTCTCTCTCTCTCTCTCTCTCTCTCGCAAAAGAACTCTTTGAAAAATTCTTTGGTGCTGCAACAGAAGAAAGCAAGCATCCAACAAGCGATCGAGCGAGAGAGAGCATGGCCACCGGCGCCATAGCTACCTTGAAGCCACTGGTAGGAGCAATTTCAGCACCTAAAACAACAACAGCAGCAGCAGCAGCAGCAGCAGCAAGAACAACAACAATAAGAGGCAAGTCCCATTCATCGCTCCTTCTGGCTCCAAGCTATGGCAAGCTGCCATCCTCGGGCAGCAAGTGTTGTTGTGGCCAGAATTCGCGTCTGAGGAGATCGAGGACATCGGAGGAGAGGTTGCGGCAAGTGCAGTGCAATGCTGGAGAAGTATCCGTATCCGAAGCCTCCTCCACGGAAGAGACCTTCGCAGCAGCAGTCGTAGATGATGACGCCGGGAACTGGTTGCCCGTCATCCCTATAGACGCGTTGCCGAAGGGAGAGCGGCGCCTTGTGAGGCAGGACGGAGCCACTGTCCTGTTGTTGTGGTACAAGAACGATGTCTACGCCATTGAGAACACATCGCCTGCGGAAGGCGCTTACAGCGAGGGTTTGGTGAATGCGCGTCTCACACCGGTAGTTCTCCTATTCATACTCCTCCTCCCTTTGCTTCCCCTCCTCCACGCTTGATTTGCAAGCAAGCCAAGCATCCAGCTCTGATGATGGCTTCAGAGTTGTTCATTCAGCATTCAGGTAAAGAGAATTGATGACTGACTGGCTCTTCTATTGTTGGTTTAGGATGGTGCGATTGTTTGTCCCTCCACGGATACGACGTTCGATTTGAACACAGGTAAGGTGAAAGAATGGATGCCGAACAATCCAGTTCTGCGGTTCCTGACACCGCCTCTGAGAGATCTTCTGACCTATCCTGTGAAGAAGGATTCGGAGTACATCTACATCAATGTCCAAGGCATCAAATCTGGCAACTCTGCAGAAATTGTGTTCGGCGGTGCTACTCAAGCTGGCAAGACAGCCAGTGATGTCAGTGTTGATGAGGTACTACGGAAAGATTCGGGTTTTCTGCCATTCTCTTTCCTTCTTAAAAATCTGTGCTCTTATACGCTTTACTTGCTCCTTCGCTGCACCACCAACAGAGTGGAATTGCTTGCCTTGCAAAAAAACTTGTGCAAAACCCTATTCTGCTTTACTATCCAAACCATTTCCACTGCAGATGGAATGGAGTGCATCTGTAAATTTTGCAATCTCTCTGCAGGAAGTTGTAGATCTCTTTGTCTTTCAAACAAAATTTTTCTAACTTCTCCAAGCCATGTAGTAGAGTCTCTGTGCATATATCAGATTCCTCCTCCTGAGTCATGATTATGGATCCTCTGACAGAGGAGATTATCTGCAGCAGGAAGAGTATGAAGGCTAATTTGCAATTTGTGAAATGCTTTCAAATGAATCTCTCAGCAGGCGGTCATCAGGTTATATTATGAAAGCAAGTCCTGGATACCCCAACTGTTGCCAGGCTGTTGTTAAGCTTTTATGATGGAGGATCTGTTGGGAATCACCTAGCTAATAACGCATATATAAACCTTCTCTTGTGTGTGTGTGTGTGTGTGTGTGAGAAATTCAGGTACGGATGGTAGTTGATGAGAATGAGAAGGGTTTCGGATTCACTCCAAAGAATGAGCTTATCAATGGCAGAGCAGCAATGATCGGCTTTTTGATGATTGTAGTCCAAGAGTTGGTGAGTGGCAAAGGTTTCTTGAAAGGAATTGGGTTCTTAGATTTCTTGTACCAGTATGTCTTCCCAGGATACTCTCCTTAGGATATACCTACCCAGCAATTTGCGAGGTGTCTTATTACCTCTTGTTGGAGTTTTAGCACAGCTTTGTAAATTACCTGTCTGCCTGGACAACAAGCACAACAGATCAGCTGAAAGTGCTTATCATCATCAGATCAATAAGAGATAATTTGTTGTGCCTTTTTTTTTTTTTGGTCTAGAAATTTGCATGAATGATCTGCATTGTGTTTGTTGAATGATGCCCAATACATCTTGAACACATCCCTAGAGGCTTCAAGTTTGAAATGGGTTAGCAGCTCTGTAGAGGATAGGGATATGGCAGATCTTCTTTTCCTGTGATCCAAGTTTTCAAAGGCAGAAAAGAGAACACCCTTTGTCTCACCACTATCTGTTCTGCCTTCCTTCCCTTCTCTTTCTGTCCACCTGAGGCGATTGTACAACAGATAGCAATGTCAGCAGAAAGCTTGGACATTCTCAAAAATCAGTTGAGAAGAGCAAGAAGGGCAAGTCATGTTAAAACCATCATGCTCCATGTACACTCCAGGATTGTTCCTTCTATGCTTCCTTCACAGGTGATATTGGTTGCTGGAATCCACAAGGCGTGAAAGCCAGTGATCTGTTTTGTGATGTATGTAAAAGAGGCTGGTGACATTCATGTTTGTGCTGCTTGTCAAAGACAGATCGACTTGCTGCTGGTTGCTGGTTGAACACTTCTACTGCAGTCTGACAACCTTCTTGGCTTCAAAATGGCCACAGATTTGGCATGGTTTGAGCTTCGTATGATTGAGGGATTGATCATTGGCACACTTTTCAACAGGTTCCTGGTGTGCTGCCCTGTCTCTGTCATCTCTTTCCTGTTTCTTGCAAGTCCTTTGGCAAGGTGTCAACAGAAAATCTCCAGCGCTGCTTGTCTGCAGAGATGGCTTAAGAACGGACTTGCATCTACTGGAACTGCTTGACTGATGATCCTACGAGTGTACTGTGTTGCTTCCTTAGTCCTGTAGCATCATCACAGATCACTAAGGGATTCATTCCAGTTTCTGAGAAGAACAGCCTCTCTCCCTGTCAATGCTTTTTGAAGCTTGAGCTTCATAAACTATTGTCATGTTTGTGAAGGATTGCCACAGATAGTTCACCTGCAAAAACCGGGAGTAAAGTCTTCCTTATGATTTTGCTGTATCTATGGGGGAATCAGTCACAATGGTGCTTGAATGAAAGAGTGACACCAATTGCAGGCAGTGGCACCTCTTCTCAAAGTCTTTTAGCTTTTAACTTCTTCTTCCATAGCCAACCTGTGGTGAAGTGCAGCAAGCAAGCTCCCCCTTTGAGTTCAACCAGATCAGATTGCAAGCTTGACCCTTTTCTCTCAAAAGAAAGCTTCTCCCAGTTCTGCACTCTGATGAAGCATTTGTAGAGCAATTTGACATGCGCACAGCAGGCGCTCACCTATGATCCAGGCATTGTAACAACCCAGCAAATTTCTTTCAGTGTATTTGGATGGCATGTTCGGCACTGAAATTTGACTTCTGAGAGATCAAAGCGCATTCTGTTTTACTGGGGCATCTCCGGATTTTTCAGTGGGAGTCTTTTGGTTCTTAATCATCTCCCCACTTTGAAGCTCACTGCATTCTGGAACTGGACAGCTAGAGATGCTGGATGAAAGGACCAGTGATACAGGTATAGGTATCAATGTAGGGCCTAGCTTTCCTACTGAGGGCCCTTGTCTTTTTAGGACCTATTGAATGGCCTAGATTTTTATTTTTTTGTAGGACCTAGGTTTGCAGTAGTACCTAGTAAGTATACACAATTTTAACTGGGTACCTTATTTTGTCCAAATGCTGACTTGAATTTGGGCTTGGCATTTAGGCAAAACAACACTTTGTCCTTGCAAATAATTAATAAATAAATAAATATTTTCAATGATGAATTGGGCACAATTTGAAGGTTGGTGTCCCAACAATTTACACACCCTTTTTCTTAAATAATAATACTTATTTATTTCACACATCATGATGCTCTTCTTGACTTTCCTGCACCTCCTTACCAAAAGAAAATAACTCAAAAAAGAAAGTGGTGAATTTGTGGGGGCCAGTGCAGGGTTTCTTTTTTTTTTCCTTTTTTGCAATTTTTTTTTCCAAAACATTAGCAAAATTAGTCTACTTTTAATGAGGGGTACCTCATTTTCAAACCTAATTATTTCATTTTTTTCCTAAAAGAATTGCTTCCTTTTTCAATTGCACAATGACATAAATTGAATTTAAATTAATATACATTTCATGGACATGAAAAGATGCATGTTAATTTGATTTTTCATATCCATGTTGGTGAATGGGTGAAAAGAATGAAGTAGTTATAAAATGGATGTAATTCTTAAGAAAGGTGGGCAGATAGTTATTAAAAAAGTTAATGAAAAAAAGGAAGTAGTTATTTTTTTTAAAAATGAAATAATTAGGTTTAAAAATGAGATAATTATTTTTTGAAATTGTCTTCGGAATGGTCCATGGACGACCATTTGAAGGATTCCCAAAAAATTCCCCATATACCAGTTTTGATTACTTGTCACTGAAATTTGGCAATTGAGAAAGTATGAAATAATTGTAGAGTATCCATAAACACATAAATACAATATTAAGCCAATTATGAGTATACCATACAACCTTGACCACTTCAACATATATTTGTCGAATAATTAAAAAATCAAAATATACAAAGAAAAAAAATGTGACGATGCTTTGTGTCCTTTTAAGGACATTCATTTAAGCACAATTTAACATTATTTGGTGGTTGATGATAAGCAACATATATTCTTTTTTTGGCACTAATGTGTATAATTTTTATAATTGTGGCTATATATATAACAATTCAATCAATTTGAATTAGTTTTCATCCGTCATGGCCCATTTCATCAATGTTCATCAATTTGAGTGAAGTCATTTTTCTTCTCTTTTTTTTCTTGTTTTTTTTAATTATTTTTTTTCTGCACCAATTTGCCATACTTATAAAAAATTATTTACATGTCATTTTAACTTATGTGCACAAGACTAATACACACCTTTGGAGTTCGAATTTACTTTATATTTTATAATTTATATTTACCAATTTGTCATGCTATTATAAGAACTATTAGTGCACACAATTTGGTGGTTTAAGTAATTATCCATTCAAGTTTTTACATCAATCTAAACTAGGGGTTCCCCCCCCAATTGTAATTTGGCAAATTTTTTTGAAAATTTTAGAAAAAATAGTCAAATTTAAGCTAGAAGAAAAGGGGGGGGGGGATCCAATAATTTCCCAAATTTTTGGTTGAAAAAGTGAGAAAATGTGTGGGAAACAAAACAATACTGATTTACACGTCATGTGCCATTACCCATTCTAGAATCGCTCTCTCTGTCTCTCTCGTCCATTCCATTCCATTTTGGAACGGGTCGCCGACAGACGATTCTTCCATAATCTGATCTGATGCGAACAGACACGAAAGAATGTTACAAATGAGCACTGATTACAAAGAATAATCTGCAAGTTGCCGGGGTATTTTCTGCTCTTGTCTGTATGCAATTAAACCGTAGAATTGACCCCTCAAGCTCATAACGTCAACTACATAGCCGCCCTGTCCCTCCCCTTTCCCATGGTACTGTAGGAATTTTCCCCAAGTGTTTTTTCCAGGAATTTTTGTTTGTAGCCAAAATGATAATCATCCAAAGGAAAGGCGATGATCAATCATCCCATGGAAGATTTAGCCAAATCTGGCTAAATGCCAAATATGAAAGAAAAAATAAAATGTAATCATTCTTCTATAATTTGCCTACAGACTGGGGGGAAAAAAAAACATACAAAACAAGTATAGAAGAAATCTGGCGATATTTTTCTCACTTCTGGCGATTGAAAAACTCATAAATCACTGAATTTTCGATTTTTGGCGAAATTTCACCGTCTCTCTCCTTTGCTCTCTCTCTCTCTCTCTCTCTCTCTCTCTCCTCGTGCATTTCTGGGATGCCGTGTTTTGCAGCGCTTCCTCTCGTCAACGCGGCCATCGCTTCTGCTGCACCGCTGTTGATGCACGTGCTCTTGTCCTTCCTTCGTTGATTGTTTTTTCCCTTCTTAATTACTATATGTTCTCTAGCGTGCAGACAGAAAGAAAAAGAAAGGGAGAGAGAAAGAGAGCAACACACAGAGCTCTGAATTGCACGTTATTGAGAGACTAATGCAGGTTTTTTGGTGAGGAAATTCTTTTCATTGTGATTTGTTTAGACTTTCTCACATGTATCGGTTTTCTCTTCACTGAAATCGTTCTGCAGTTGCTGTTGTGTTGTCAATTTTGTGACACAGACTCAATCCTGTTTCGTTTTGTGCTTGTTTTTTTTTTTTTTTTTTTAAAATTTAGCTAG
>Ga0209611_10003322_pt1 | contig 27958 bp, 34 predicted proteins | sample S1TSphgellanicum_3_FD_187693 | JGI IMG/M metagenome (GOLD analysis project Ga0209611, IMG submission 187693) | Host-associated microbial communities from peat moss isolated from Minnesota, USA - S1T2_Fc - Sphagnum magellanicum MG (SPAdes) (version 2) | ecosystem: Host-associated > Plants > Peat...
GAGCCGCGTTAGTGGGTAATGGAAGAGACGTAGCTGACACTGGTACAGTTTGGTCTGAGGCAATGACGACAGAAACGGAATTAGCTTTTGTGGTTTGTCCCAGCGTTGTGGGTAATTGATCAGTGGTAGTTGTTTGACTGCCAGAAGCGTTGATCGTCAGACTCTGATCCGATGCAATTACCACTGGAATGGAATTAGCACTGGTTTTCTGTCCCAATGATGACGGAAACCTTGAGTTAACTAGGTTGTACAACCCTGACAACCATCCCCTGATACCTACAGCACCACTAGGCGCAGTTACGCCAGTTGCATCTGTGCCATCTTGAGCCGCGTTAGTGGGTAATGGAAGAGACGTAGCTGACACTGGTACAGTTTGGTCTGAGGCAATGACGACAGAAACGGAATTAGCTTTTGTGGTTTGTCCCAGCGTTGTGGGTAATTGATCAGTGGTGGTTGCTTGACTGCCAGAAGGAGTGTAACTAAAACTACCACTAACAGGAATTGCGGTTTGGTCTGAGGCAATCGTTACCGATAGAGAGTTAGCCTTCGTGGCTTGCCCTGTAAGGTTAGCGAGTTTAAGCCAGATAGCCGAAGCCCATCCTATTATACCCGCACCACCTGTAGGCATACCTGCGCCAGTAATTGGTGCGTCGTTCAAATAATCAGGGGCGAAGTTGGCCACGTCTGGAGTGGTGCTAGACCCGTCACCTTGGGCTAGGCTTCTTTGCCTGGTCGCCCCAGTTCCATCGACATAAGCAGAAGTTGGCATTTTTAGTTGAGAAGATTTAATCAACCTTTCCCGAAAGTCAACCCTAGAGCAGTATAGAGAAATAAGTGAATGCTTTTAAGCGATAAAATCAAGCAACAAGTTATAAATTTTACAAAGACTGCTCGCGATCGCAATAACAACCCTATTGAAGCTTGTGGAGTTGTATTAAGCGACGGTGAAGTGCTGGACATGAATAACGTTTCTCCAGATCCACAGCACAACTTTATTATTGAAAATAGCGAGATTGAACCAGTCCGCGATCGCGTTGCCGCAATCTACCATAGTCATTGTCTGCAATCTCAACCTGCAATGTTGAGCCAAGTCGATATTGCAAACAGCAAAGCGGCCAAATTACCTTATATCCTCTATCACACTATTTTTGATAGGTGGGATTATTACGATCCAAACGGTATCCATCCCTATCCTTTAGAGCAGTCCCCCAAATATACGCCAAAGGATTTAGACTTTTACCTTTTATGGCGTTTCACATATAACCGCAGCGACTGCTATACGCTAGTGCGAGGATATTACAAGGGTATGCTAGGCATTGATATCCCCGACTTTCCGCGAGGCAATGTTACAGAAACAACAGATTCCAAGTGGGATATGTTTACGGATAATTTCGCGAAAGCAGGATTCGCAAAACTGGATCGCGGTTCACCACTTCAGTCCAATGACATTATACTGATGTGTATTCAGGGGACGCGAACGCATCACGCTGCGATTCTTTTAGATCCCAAAACGGGAAAATCTCTCCACAACCTGGGAGAAGGGCGATGGAGTACCTTTTTTATCTACGGAGGGTATTGGGCGACTCGCACCAGATTTATCTGTAGATATGCCCATCATTAGATAATTCGACATTTTTTCATCATCCTGCCGGATTATTCAAAGCGCCACCTGGGCGTTGTTGGCGTTGAATTTCCTGTAATACGATACTTCTCATAGATTTCTCTAGTTTTGGCACATCTACAGAAGCAGGAGGGTTGCCACTGACATTGATCGGGACATGGACATTGACACCTGATTGGGAGGCGATCGCACTGGCTATATTTCCGCCTCCCACTACACCACCATTATCAAAATTCAATACTTTTCCTAGTTGTAGTTGCTGGAATTTCTTGGCTTGATCCACGGTTAATACCATCTCTCCGGGTGTTAACGCCGCCAATACTGGGATTTTACCCGATGCTTTTCTCTCCCGATCTAGGGCATCCGCGATCGCGCTTGATGAAGGACTAGCGATTCCACCAGTGGCGTAATTTGGAACCATACCACCAGCATAGAATCCAAATGAAGAGAAACCAAGCGAATCGCCTGTCAATCCAGTCAGGGAGTCAAACAATCCTCCGTCGCTGCTCCCGAACAACCCAACCCCTTCCGATAGACCGAATCCCTCTGATCCACCAAGCAAGCTTAACCCACTCAAAGGGGTTGCGCCTCTGGGCGTACCAGTCAATAGGCGGAGAATTGGAGATATCCCCTGCATTAATCCAAACTGAGATTCTTGCGATCCGAAGTTGGCTCCGTTAGCAAATCCGAGCGAATCACCACCAATTCCAGTCAATGAGCCAAATGATCCGCCGCTTCCCCCGAACAGTGTCGAGCCTTGCGATAAACCGAACCTAGCGCCTAGACTACTTCCTTTACCTCCAAACAAGCCGGACATCAGTTGATTGACGGCAAGCTGAGTGAGTTGATTGGTGATAGTGCTTATTAAGTCCTTGAATGCTCCGCTAGCATTCTTGGAGCCACTAATAATGTTCGTAAAAAAGCCGCCAAGCGAGTTCTTGCCAACATCCGCAAGGTCTTTCCCCATGGTTTTAGCCTGTTGCGATATGGTCGCAAGATTGAGTTGGTGAACAAGCTCTGCATTGGTTTTAAGTTGCGCTATCTCGTCATCACTATACGAATTAGCAGTTTCTTTGGCTGCTGCTATTTGCTGCTCTATCTGTAATTGCTCTTGTCGATAGCGCAATTCTTCTTGAGTTAGACTAACTTCGGTTTCCAGCGCCGCGGCTGAATATTGATTACCACCCCTAGCTTGAATCAATTTTGCCTGTCCCATTAAAACGCTGGACTGACTATTACTTAAGCCTGATTCTTTCGATAAGGCTGATTGGCGATCGCTCAACTTGGCTTGCTCTGTTCCTCTTTCTGCTTGAATTTGCAGAGTTTGGAGATTGATCGTGGATGCGTCAGATGCGCTTTTTATCTTGTCATTAAGCGCGTTGATCTGTTTGGTGATTTTTTGGATTTCGTCGGAAGTTTCTGGTAAACCATAAATCTGCAAAAAAGTTTTGTCGCGCTTAAGGTCATCAAGCTGGTTTTTTAGCTGTAGCAGCTCGACGGTGGTTTTATGGACTTCCTCTGCTTTGCCGATTTGATCCTGTATCGATTGCTTTTCCGTGTCAGATTTGGCTAGTATCTGCTGCTGCTTTAAGAGCGCCATAGTCTGTTCGTAGGCTTGATTTAGCTTGTCAATTTGGCGTTGTCTGTCCTGGGTTTTTATCTCTTCTTGATCTGCTAAAGTATTTGTAATATTCAAAGCATCTAAAGCTATCTGCTTCTGTTCTTGTAGTGCTTTTATGTATGTGTCAGCAGCATTAATGCCTTTTGTGTAATCCGTGCCAGCTTCCGCACCCATATTAATATCCAGTTTTCTCAATTCTTCGGCGCGTTGCTTTGGATCTGGATACAGCTCAGGCGTGATCTCTGCTTTGCGACGCTCTGATTCTGCGATCGCCTGTTGCTTCCTCTCCCTGGCTTTAACTAAATCATCCCTTTGCTGGGACGCTGTAATTATCTTCTCATCATATTCGTTGGTAGTGTTGAACTGCGCCAATTGGCGATCTGCGACTTTCTTGGTATCGGCATCTGGCGCGAAGGACGCTTGTAGCTGTAGCTGCGATTTGGCTTGATCTGCTTGCATCTTGCGGGCTTGAGCATCCAATTCCCTCGATTGCTTAATAGCAGCATTACTCGCTACATTCTTGGTGTCATATTCTTTTAGGATCTGCTCCCATTGCGCCTGAGCGCTCTTGAGTCGTTCAATTGCCAAATCTCTCTGATTTTGGGGTGTTCCGCCCGTTGGTGTAGTGTACTTAGTCTGGTCTACTGGTTGCACGGAAGTTATACCACTAGATCCACTTAAAAATAATTTCATCTCAGCATCTCGTCGAGTAACCAGCCCCGGCGCTACTCTGTCTGATGCCTTGTTCCACCTCTGAAATTCTTGCGCTGCCCCTTGATAATCTCCAGAATTCAGCTTCTTAAGTAGAGTGCTTTGCTGTAAGGCTCCTTCACCTTCATTAAAAGCAAAAGATGTCAAAGCGTCTATCTGGTTATTGCTGGCTGGGACCCTAACCATTTTTTGAACCTGTGATCGCTTGACTACTAGTTCTTGAAGTAATCGATTATTAGCTTGTTCGATTGTTATTTGTTCGTTGGGCGATCGCGCCCTAGTCCCAAAACCAACAGAATATTGAGTGCGATCATAGTAAGCCTTGGGGGCGAACTCTTCGGCTTTTTTCACTAAATCTATCAGGGTTGGCGATAAACCGGCTTGATCAAAAATCTGCTCGTTCTTACCACGGACTACACCTGTATTAGTTACGTTAGACGTACTTGAGGCAGGTATATACGCCCTTTTCAGTTGCTCGATCCCTTGGGGTATGCTTGGCATCGTCCACTTACCTCCAGAAATTGATACCCCTTGCAATTTCTGCAAAGCACTGTAATCGCCAGATTTGAGTCCCTTGACATATTCAGCCCATAATTCTTTGGGTATCTCGACATGCAAGTGTACCCCCTCAGCGTGTCCTGTTTGCCCCTCGTATCCCAGGACTTCACCAGGAGCTACGCGATCGCCCGACTTCAGATTCTTGTTGAACCCAGACATGTGGGCATAACGACCAATAACTCTGCCTTGGTTATCGACAATTTCGGCTAGGTTGCCATATCCGCCAGATTCGGCAGTCGTTCTGTATCTGAGTGTCCCTGCCTCGGCTGAAGGTATAGGAGTCCCTGCCTGCCTACCATTAAGAGCAAGAACTATATCTTTGACTATGCGCTCAACCCCACCCCCATCATTGCGGTATCTTTGCCCCTCACGCTCATAATAAGCCTTACCCGCGTGATGCTCATTGTCGGGGTTGGTTACGATCTGTAACCTCTGCGCCAAGACATTATCCCCGATGTTGCCTCCTCCAAAAAAACCTGTAAGCCAGCTAATTCCCCCAGGGCTTTGGACTGGTGAGGGTGCGGCGGATGCTGGGGAATATCCCATCGTTCTACCAATGGCTTGCCTCCAGGCTGGCGCATTTTTGCCCCATAGCCAATCTTGAACATCCTGATTGTTTTTTGATTGATCTGCCGTCAAAATATTGAGTCCAGGGATTTTGCTAATCGCTTCAGTCAGGCGATCGCCCCCCTGCTTGAGATAGTTAAAAGCATCTTTAGCGTTCTTGGCGAACTCAGAGGTTCTGCCGACCAAGCTGCTGACCGTACTTAATACCGAGCCAAACGTACTAACAAGCCCCTCGGCTGCTCTACCCGCATCCTTGATAGCGTTGGGGTGCGCTTTTAGATATTCAGCTGTTGACTTGACAAGCGACAATAGTGCGTGCATTGCGCCACTAACTAAATCCTCTACAGCCTTGTTCAGTGCGTTTACTAGTTCGGGATCAGATTTGAGATAAGTTACTAGCTGTTGAGATTCCGCTCTAACTTCACCTAATACGCCTTTGGAGCTATCCAAACTGGAAACCAATTTACCCAAAGTCTCAACACCATAATTCATCAATGGTTCAAACGCCATACCGACGTTTTTTTGAAATTGATAAAAGGTATCGCTAACGTTACTCAGTCGTCCGTCCAGGGTCTTTGACTTGTTCTCCATTGCATCAAAGTACATTCCCCCTTGTTCTGTCATGCGCTTGATCGCTTCCTCTAGCGCACTGAATTGCAGCTTACCATCCGCTGCTAATTGGGATACCTCCTGCTCGGATGCACCAAGCATTTTTCCTAGTTCTGCTCTTACCGGAACACCCCGACTTTGAAAAGTTTGGATCTCTTCATTGCCTACCCGCCCCATTAATCTGGCTCTACCGTAAGTTGATACGAGTTCGTTTAGGTCAGTATTCGCACCCGCAGCAACATCCCCTAAAATTTTTAAATCCTTAATGATTTGATCTGGTTTTGCGCCCGCGGCTAAATTTTCAACCGCCGCTTTCTGTAAATTCTGTAGCTGGAATGGTGTTGTAGCGGAGAAGTGGGACAAGTCGGCTACAAACTTGTCAACCTGTTGCTGGTTCCCCTGGAAGAATGTTCTCAGCGAAGATTCAAACCCTTGGAAATCTTTGGTGACACTGAAGATCTGCCCCGCAAAGTTTTTAGCAGTGGCGATCGCGCCATTGATTACCCCTGCAACATTGTCAAACGCTCGCCTTCCTGCCTGTTCAAAACTGCCATCGAAAATTTTATTCAGGACAGCTTTGATGGGGGATGTCGATTGCTCAAATTTACTAGAAAAGTCTTTACCAGCAGATTGTCCCGCGTTTCCTGCTTGAGTATTTTGCTTGAATAATCCAGCGATGATTAATGGTAGTCCTCCCAATCCTTTCTTGAAGAAATCACTGAAGCTCTTACTCGCCGCTTGACCTGCTGCGCCTCCAGATTGGGAATTAAAGTTACTGAATATTCCCCCAAAAAAGTTGTTATTCTGCTGTTGCGATTGAGTCGATTGTGGCTGAGTAAATTTCTGGTTAAAGGACTGCTTAATCTGATTTTCGATATCTTTGGCTATCTGTGAAGCGTAATTCTTAACGTCGTCAAGTTGTTTCTTTAGTGCGCTTGGATCTGCCGTCAGTTGCAGTTCGAGAACACCTAAAGAAGTCCCGCCGCCAGAGAAGGGACTACTGCCACTAGAAAAAGGGATATTACCAGGGATTCCGCCAGAATAAGTCATTCAGAATAAGTCATTACAAGGACTCAGAAACTAAAGAAATTTTCCCTATAATGAGTCAAGAAGCTTTTTATACAAATATATGAGTAGATTAGTACTAATACTTGGAATGATTGGGGCGATCGCGCTATCAATAAAACCAGCCCTAGCCGATTTCATTGATACTACAGGTTATGAATATAGTGTCTACGAGACGGCGCTGGGTAGAGCTTTTAGTTACCCCGAATTAAAACCCCATATGAGGGTATACCTAAGAAAAAGCGACAGAGAACGGAAGTTAGACGCTTGGATTGCCTGTGCAATGCTAAAGGATATTAGCGTTAAAGAATATATGCAGAAAAGAGCTGCGATAAATAGCAGTCTGTATGGCAAAAGCACGATGTTTTCAGACAGCATGTTTTATGATTATGCTGTTTTAGCAACTGCGGTAGATATTATCTGCACAGAACATCGTGCTATTTTCTGGGATTTTGTAGAGGGTCGGTAGCTTGCTCTAAAAGCGATCACTGGATAACGATAATACTATTTATTAAGCCATCCAGGATTCTTGACGATTTGCCAGATAAATTCCCACACAAAAGCCAGTCCCATGGCAACGAATGCGATCGCAGCCCGTATTAACTCGCAAATAGTCCCCATTTTCACAACCTGTAGTATTGACAATAAGAGTCTTCCACTTATCCTCTAGCCACTTCCTCAATTTGGCTCTCTATATCCGCAAATGCCCCCCAAACGCGGGAAGGGATGGCATTAAGCGATCGCAGTTCAATAAAAATCCGCGCTGTTTCTCTTGAAATAGGCGCTTTTGCTTTTTGTTGCTCGTCAGGGAAAGGCAAGAAGTCTTGTATCGTTGCACCAGAACTCAGCCCAGCACCAATCTTAGCTACTGCGCTTACCTCTAGATTTGCGTGGAGCTTGTACCGGTTATATATAAATTCCACCATCTCACGGATCAACCAGCAGGGCTGACGGTGGTACTTTCCTCTATGGTAGGCTGGGTCGGAGATTCCAAAGTATTGGAGGAGGTAGTAAGCATCTCTGTAGAATTGCTGCTCTGATTCTGCGGCGGCTCTATATTCGTCAATGCGGGCGATCGCTCCCCCAAGGATACTTCATGTAGTTGTGGTTGAGGAGATACTTCAGCCCATTCTCTCTCTTCACCTAAAGCGAATGCGGCTAGTCGATTGTAAAGGTTCTGAGGTAGCTTGGCTACAATCAGCCTACAAATCTTTTCCCGTGTCGGATCTTGTAACCAGTGTTCCTCTGCGATCGCCATTAATTTACTACATTCAATTCTATCCAGCGAACACCTAAAAGTTTTAGTTAAATTGTCAATATTTTCCAAGATAAAGCTGGGGTTTAACCGTGATCGCAGAATCATCACGGCTATTTCTTGGGACTGCTTTTCTATAGTTAACTGGGGTTGGTTAATTTTGGCTAACTCGTTCCGGTAATTGATCGTAAAAAGCATTAACTTGTTCTGTTCTTCCTCTGTATCTCCGGCAGTGTTCTCTAATTGACGACGGACTAGGGCGATCACTTGCTCTTGACTAATTCCTTCCTTCTCAACTATCAAGTTAACCACTTCAGCTAATGGCTCTATTTGGCGAAACTGGTCGTTCCGCACTTTGAGAGCCATGTACTCTTTTTCCTCTGGATTTAACCCACCCATTTGGGGAAGTGGAAAGCCAGCAATAGTCACGATTTTAGGGGTTCCCCAAGGGTTCTGCATGTATTTCTATCCTTATATTGTCATCTTGTGATAGCGATCGCGTATGAGTTGCGCTTTTTCTGGCTGGCTCTGGGATAACAGCCAAACAAACTTTTAAGCCAGTTAAAGAATATAGAATCAACTTTTCTGGCAATCCAGCCATAAAATAAGCAGCGCCACAGGTTAGGTAGGTATCATAAACCTTGCAATTGAATAGCGCTGCTGTGTGTCCTTGCGAATGCAAATACCTATGGTGATTGAGGGACACGTAGATTAGTTAGAAACTGATCAAGGTTGACTTGGATTGGCTGTCCGTTGGAGGGGAGCAGGGAAACAGTAGAAGCAGCATTGCTGGCCGTTGCAGCAGTGTTTTCCAGTGTTCCATCGTAGAGGAGCAGGCTAACGCTAATCCCGAAAACTGAGCCAGCCGGAGAGTGCTGGACCAAGATTCCATAAACGGTAGGGGTGACAGTGGGAGGGGTGACGGTGAGAGTGACACTGCCCGCCGAGGTTGCAGCATTACTAATAGTGATCGCATTGTCGCTGGTTATCCCAGAAACGGTCGTGCTAGTAGGTATACCAGTACCACTGATTGCGTCCCCGATCGCAACATTAGCGAATCCGTTACCAGTCGTAGTTACCGTAGTACTGCCACTAGTAGTAGTGCAGCCAGAAACAGTAAAACTAGGAGGGGTTATCGCTGCCTGATTAACCTGTTGCAGATTGAAGGGGATAAAAATAGATTCATTTGTGCTGTTATCAGCTTCTGAGCCAATAGCTATTTGAGGATTAAGAGCGTTAGTAGTAGTTGACTTGGGACGAGTCATCCCAGTTAATGAAAGGCTCATATTCAAAAGATGTTATAGGGTGTTGGAGGAGTGTATATGTAACTAGCGCCTTGAACTTGGGCGGTGCAGCTAAAGGTTCTCTTTTCCTGTACTGGGTTAGTTGGATTTGCCGTTTCTAGGAGTGCTGCCCCTTGGTGGGATTCACCACTAGGAAACAAAAGGTTAAACCAAAATTCAAGACCCGCATAGTTTGGGTCGTAAGCAATGGATCGTAATAGGTTTCCGCCGCGATCGCCAAATACTAAGTTGAAATTCAGGGTCATGGTCTTGGCGTTCCCTACAGTCCTTTTCTCCATGCCAAGACCGCTTAAATAGTTGGTGGTGTCACTGTTTTTGATCTGAGGCGATACAACGGCCTCGGTACAGCCAGCGACAAACAACAATGCGTTAGTAGTAGCAGTTGCACCGCTCCCAATACCACCGGGGAGTGGTAAAGTTTGCAAAGTCGTAGATCCCGCAGGAGCAGCATTGCTCAAAGTAGCGGTTATACCACCAAAGTTAAGCAACGTCCCTGAATCTAAAAGCACTGGAGTGGCAGAAACACTGATTGACTGAGCGCCCGCGATCGCAGATGCAGAAGTTGTGATTGTGTAGCTATTTGGGGTGCGAGTTGACACAATAATGTCGTTGCCAACATTCACGGTTGGGAGTTGCCCGATCGCGAACGTTATGCCTAGCGTAGTTTCTACGGCTGAGGCACGATTAATCGTTAGAGCCATATCTTTAATATGTTTATTAGAGATTTCCCTAGAACTCCATAGCAAAAACAGCGGTGTAGGGAGTTGTAAATACCGCTACGTCGTTATAGATGGTAATAGTAATTGGGTTGGAGACTACCCAAAATGACGATTCTCCGGTTATGTCCACGGCGCAAATGCGGACATAGTAAGTACCAGCTGATAGCCCATCCCACTGATAGCTAGTATCCGCAGTATTTTCCGCTGATGACCAAGCACCATAAGCACCTAGCTGATACTGCACATAATAGCTGGACGTAAAGGGATCTTGCTGTCCTGTGCTATTGGTTGGGGGATCCCATGTGGCTATCAAGCTAAATCCGCTGGCTGCGATCGCCCCAAATCCACGATAACTAAGAGCGATACCTGAGGGGACATTAGGAGGAAAAGGAGGATTGCGGCTAGCGGGAAGTGGCGCAAGTGTCCAGCCATTCTCTATTTGAGTGAACTTATTTGGGTCGTACTCTGATGCTGTTATCTCGTGCATCATTTCTGTGCTACCTTGCGCAGGAACTCGGTTAAGTACGCGATATACCTGAGGGGATGCTGTTGTACTAGATATAATCCAGTTGCTTTCTGGAGGAGGAGCGGAGGTAAAGTTTGTCGTTACAGTTATGACGCTGGTTGTTCCAGGGGAATTACTGACAGACTGCTCCTGAATAGTTCCGTCAGCAAGCATGACCGTCAGTGCGTAGGACGTTCCTTGTAGAAGTGTTACGGGATTATCGAGTGTCACGGAAGATGTTGAAGCGGAGACGATTAACCCGCCATACCTAGCACCATATCTTTTGGTATCCCATATCTGAATTAGATCGCCTGGTTTAGTGTAAGCGCCATAAGCCCTTACTTTAAAGGTTACGGTTTCTTGTTCCAGGCGATCAGTTAGCAGTGCTGCCATCCCTGCCCTGTGCGCCTGTCCTTGGGATGTACAGCCAAAACCATTTATTTCTATTTCTCGTACCCCATACTTATTAATGCCGTCCTGATCCTCTACCGCCTCCACCGCTTGACGGTAGAAGTCGTCCTTATTATTCCAAGATACCAAAGCTACAGTATGGCGCGTTTTTAGTCCAGACCTGCTATAGCTAAATATTCCGTCTTCAACGTCTGATTGGGTGAATTGGGCTATGGGTGAGCCTGGCTGGTCAGCAGCACAGCCAACCACCCCATTAATCCAGTACGTGAATCCTCGAAAGACTGACACCAACGACTGAATCACCTTGTAGGCATCTGTTTTCCCGTCTATCAGGACGTTGCATTGAAATCGATGCTCGGTACTTCCATTTCCATCGGAGACATAATCATTGCAGTATTGAGAGATTTCGTACAATCCCCATATATCAACCTGAGAAGTGTTGATATAGCGTCCTAGTCCATAACGCTCGTTTGTCAATAGATCGTATAAAATCCACGCTGGGTCTGCGATCGCCACTGAGGGTGTCTGGAAAGTTCCATCCCAAATCCCATTGTAAGTCAGTCCCCGTGTAGCGGTTGGGGTGGCGTTACTGGGTATTTGAATTAATTTACCTCCCGCCTTTATAGCGATCGTGGGAGTAGCTGTGAATCGACTTGAATCGAATTGTAGCCCAATTAATGCACTATTTGGGTAAGCTAGCTTAATTTCTGTACATTGAGTATAAGTTCTCCATTGTAAGACCCTATTCCATTGTGTGGTGTCCAGGTCTTGAGGTGTGACGCGCTCAACTTGAACACTAAAGTCCTCAATGGTTCCACCAGCATTGTTCACAGAAAAAGAGTATTCAAATTCTGTGAGTGTTGGAAACCTGCCGCTAATCGTTTGATCTAGGCGCGTTTCCATTCCTCCACTACCTTGCTGGATGTAGATCTTGAACTCGATTGAAGATCCTAAAACACCTCCACTGGGGGGATACTGCTCTAGCGTGATTCCAACACGGACACGAATGATATCAAGGTTGTTGTTGACGATTTGCTTAGTAACTGGGACTTCGTTTTTGACCTCTACGCCCACATTTGTCTCTACTTCCACGTCGTCTGCAAATCCTGGTATCCTGCTTTGTCCTTGGGTTCCACTTCTCCAGTCCCAAGTAAACGTGTTTGAGTTAACGCTTCCGTCGTTGTAAGTGCCGTCAGAATTGAGATTCAATGTATTGAAGTTGTTGCTACCGTCAGCATTCTGCGCTGGAGTTCCGTCAAAGTAGACGGATTGCAGTCCATTAATTGGTCCCTCAATTTCACCCTCTGAAATTATCCCCAAGACTGTAGCTGTAGAGGTACTGTATCCAGTTACAGCAGTTTGGGGTGGGCTTGGTGGTCCACCGCTACCAGCCGCAAACCCTTTAAAATCTTTCTTCTGAGGCTTTTCGGGACGCTGCTTCTTGGGCATAAGGTTTTATTCTTAGGATTGCCGTGATAGCGATCGCTATCACGTCTTCAGGGTTAAAACAAAACGGTTAATTGCCTTGCCAGCGCAATTAACCGACTCTGAAGATAGCATCATGTTTGATCTGATATTTCCCGCTCTGAGTCGGGACAAATTTTGTGACAATATCCAACAATCTTTAACCCACGACAAACAAAGAACCAATTACCGCGACTTGAAACGGTGATGGGGCGATCACAGAACAAACAATAATTCTTTGGCAGTCTATTGGGCATTGAGAAAATTTGCTTATGGTAAAGCCCTGTTCTTGCTACAGACTTCGCAAAATACAGGGCTTACCGCTAGGGACTAATTACCTGTGGGGCTTGTTTGGGTAGCGGACTGGGTAGGTGCTTGAGCTGTGGGTTGAGGCAAGACGGACTGTAAACCGGCAACTGCTTGGCTAAACTGTGCTGCTTGAGCTTGTGCTGCTGCTTGAGCTTGTGCTGCTGCTTGAGCTTGTGCTGCTGCTGCTTGAGCTTGTGCTTGCAGGTTTGCGATCGTTGCTTCATCCGCCTTGTCTTGGGCGGATACTGTCGCCAACTCCTGAGCCAGGTTAGCCTTGTCCTGTGTTAGTTGTGCGTTAGTCGCGGTTAGCTGTGTATTAGCCGCAGTCAAAGACTGAATATAAGTTGTTGCCTGTTGAAAAACAACAATAGCGCCAGCTAAATCAATAGTTCCGCTAGGTGCTGCGGAAACAGGAGGAGCAGGGGGATTAACAGGTGGAACGGCAGGGGTGTTGCCGGTATCTTGAGCGGGCGCTGTTGTGGAAATATCTGTCATAGGATCTCCTTGCAAGAATTACCCTAGCTTTCCCTAGTTCTGGACGTAGGAGGATCTAATATCGGCTGATACTATGTAAATCCCTACGAGTGCCACCCCGTAAACTACTGGCACTCTGCCACCCTCCTGCGTATTGTTGGATGGCGCACTGAATAGCTCTGGGCTTTTGGATGTATCTTGCCTATTGAATAAGGCAGAAATACCGCTGAACAAAAGTGCTCCACCGGTAAGCGCCAGCGTCAGAGGGGATAACCCTAATAACCCTACGCCAGTTAATCCCAGTCCAAGTAATGCTACACCCCCAATAATCCGAAGAGCTGCGCCAGATCCTGCGATTATTGGGGTAATACGGATCGATCTGACCTTCTTGGAAATCGGGCAATTGAGCTGCTTTTCCTCAATGTCCTCGTAACCTACTTGAATAGTGTAATTAACTCCGCGTTGAGCCGCTTCAAACAAATAATTGGCAAAGCCTTTAAAGTTGGCTCTGAGTGCTGCGATCGCCTCGGCAACACTACCAACAGCAACGGTGATTTGATTTGTAAATAAATCTCCTAATTCACCACAAAGAGTAATAGTAATCATATTTTTTCAAGCATGACTTATCCGATAATTCCCTTAACACCGACTTGGGAAAATTCAGCAGAAGAAAAAGCGGATATCGCCAGTACTAGATATGGGGATGGCGGCGTGGAAGCTCGCACCACTAAAGGCATCAACCCAATTACAACTACTTGGGATATTCAAGTGACGATCACGAATTTTGCTGACGTTGATGCCTTTCTTAAGGCTCAAGAAGGAACACCATTTCAATTATCTTTAGACGGTGGTGTAACTACCGACGGCAACCTGTATATCTGCCAGGAATACCAAATAGAACAGCTAGGACTAACAGCAGCAACTTTTAACGGTAAGTTCCAGCAAGTGAGGCGATTCTCGTGACAGTTATTGCCAACATGCTCACCTTAGCCCCTGACTCGCCCATAGAGCTATTCGAGATTTCGGGCTGGAATTTAAGTAGCCTGATTGAAACGCTCTATATCTGTAATTACTCAGGGGTGAGCTTTGACGGACAGGCGTACTCAGCAATTGGGTGCGAGTCGGATGGTTTCGACTTAATCGGTCAGGGTCCAGTCCCTACACCTATGCTCACAGTTTCTAATATTGGTGGTGTAGTCTCAAACTGGTTGCTTCAGTGCCGAACCCAAACAAATTACAGACTTGAGGGTTCAACAGTCCTGCGCCGCATCACCCAAAGACAGTTTCTGGATGGGCAGTCAAACGCAAGCGCTTCAATCAAAGAGCTCCCACGGCAGCAATATGTAGTTGAGCAGATGACAGAGGAAACTTATGTGGCTGTTAAGTTTCGCTTAGGTAGTCCTTTTGACGTGGATGGGCTGACATTACCTGCTCGCCCGTTACTACGCACCTGCTCTTGGCTTTATCGATCTTCCGAGTGTGGTTGGACGGGTGGCTACTACACTCTAACTAATCAATCAACGACAGATCAGACGCAAGATCAATGCGCTAAAACATTAGTCGCTTGCCAAACACGGTTTGGGCAAAGCGTTGACCTACCATTCGGTGGCGCTCCAGGACTGAACGCCTATACTCAGACCGGAGGGTAATTCTAGAATCTAGATTATAGAATATTGGAAGAAACGGCGATCACACTCAACACAATAAACCCTCCCCTTTTCGTCAAGGGGAGGGTTTAGAGAGGGCAAAACTAAATAAATTACACAACGTTTTCAGCAAGAAATGGCACTTCGACTATATTTAGATACCCTTGACTTGAAGGATTAAAATATATTCCTCCTGACAGCTTAAAGTCGGTTTTTTCTTTGTCGATCCAATCACGGGCGATCGCGTCTGATGCAAATCCAACAACAGGTATGGGCACTGCATCTCGATCTGATGCTTGGCACACAACATAAACGCTGTGCAATTCATCAAACCAGTAACTATTTTGTTCGTCTGTTCCTATTTCCTCCTCCTCCAAACCCTCGTGGTCGGAGTTGGAACTGGAGATAAACGCGCTCAACAAACACACTACAAAAACAACGGCGAAGGCGATTTCTATTAAAGATTCATTCATGACTTAAAACTTGGTTAGTTTATCCAATTCAATCCAACGATCAACTAAAAATTTCCACACTGCGATCGCTGCTTCCCTGATTTTTCAAACATAATTATTGTTTATCCTCACTTCACTTAATCTGAAACTCGCTTGCATTATCTGAAATTCGTCATAAGGGGAAATAGTTTCCCGACGGCGGGGAAAATAGAGCCTCATTTTGTTAATCGCACTAGTGAATTTTGAATATTCTTGCTGAGTGCGATCGCCTATAGTTTTCACCACAACTAGCCACTCGTAACGCTCAAACTGCTGGCTATTGAATAGCAATTGAGACGATGAAATATTCTCAAATCTACTAATACTAACTTCTAGTCCACCGTTAATAGTCCCTTTTGGGGTAGAACTAGGCTCAACCCAGATACTGGGCTGACCATTAGCAAACTGCCCCAATTCTTCTGAGAGAAGGTCGGCGATCGCTGCTCTTAGTTCTGGCGCGGTGTGGCTAAATCTAGGCATATATTGTCCAGTCTGTAGAAAGTAAGTCTGTTTGGCTTGCTAACCAAGGGACGCGACTACCTTGAGGATAGGCGGCATGGTTTACGGGATATTCCATATAGATGTAAGGAAGTGTCATTTTGCTATGCTCATCTGGCACCTGCAGGTTCAACCACATTCCTTTACCATTCCAACCTTGGCGTGCGACTTTTTTGCCGTCTTTTAATGCTTTTAAGGCTTCTTCAAAACCCATAGTACTTTTCCCGTCAATTTGATTGTTTCTTGATTAATTCACCCACGCCAAGCTTGCTAGCTTAGTATCATAAATTGAGAAGCTTTCAGCGCTCCAGTTTTTACGGGAACTGCGTCTAGTAGCCTCTGGTTAAAGTAAACAGTGGTTCCGATAAACGCAGCCTGCAAATTATGAGTTGACTGATAAATTCCTGCAAATGTGCTCGGTAAATTGGAGCCTGACAAGGCTTTATCTGTCCAGTTATCGCCTTGGTGTTCATGGACATAGTAAGCATATGGCGCTGACCACACATAAGTCGCTGTGGCTACTGGCATTTGTGGTGGTGTCCAAGATTTCCAGTTGGGCATGATTGAGCCTATTTAATATAGTGCCAAGTTCCCAGTTCCTTGCCATCGTCATACATTCTGGAAGTAGCCCAAAAAGTGCTTCCCTCCACGGGGTAGTCGTTCCTGCCATCAGTAAATACTGATAAATTACAGCATTTATTGCTCCACACGCGCAGAACTATAGCAGGGCGTGTCTGTCCCTTGTTATTTCCATCGGGGAGAACATAGCCAACGACTGTGCCTACGGTTAATTCACGTTCGGGTGCGATCGCCGGTGTTGTTGATGTTTCTTCCATACAGTATCACCTGAACTCAAAAGTGCCTCTAATTTCCGTTCCGATCGCCCTAGCCAAAGCTTTGGACACTCTAGGTCTAGTACTATTCAGAAACGGTTCTAGGGTAAATTTCCCTTTTCGCTCGGCTCCGGTTAGCGGGTCAATGTACACTGCTGCGGCTTCTGACTGATTAAGGACAAAATTAGGCGGAATAACTTTTGGACTGACCAAATAGCCTTTGAAAGATACCAGATTTGGGTTACTTCCTGGTTGATGTTCTACCGATGTACTCCCCTGAACCCATGCCTTCACCATATAGGGTATAGTTACCTGCTCTGGATTTCCGGTTTCTGGATCTGTGCTAAATTGTCCCTCAACTGGGAGATTAAAAGTAATAGTTAGGTTGGGTACAAATGGACCAGACATATGCGGATAATCAAGTACTCTTATTTCAGTTTCACCAAAACAAAGATATCAATTTAAGAAACCGTATTGTTGAACAAAATATGGGTTTAGTTGGGATGGTTGCTCGGCGGATGCTCGATAAAACCACTCTACCTTTAGAAGAATTAACCCAGATAGGTAGTGTTGGACTGATCAAAGCTGTAGAGCGTTTCGACCCCAATCAAAAAAAGAAGCTTTCTAGTTATGCCGTGCCGTTTATTCAGGGCGCAATTTTGCAATTCCTTAGAGATAAGGCGCGGACTGTAAAGATCCCTCGTGGCTTGCAGGAAACATACCAAAAAATTAAGCGCTTGATGTTGAAGGATGGCGTAACCTACGATCGCGCAGCAGCCATCCTCGGTATAGATCCAGGATTAGCCAAAGAGGCTGACATAGCATGTAATCAGTTTGTAGCAGAATTGCCGGATTCCCTTTCATCTGAGGAAATAGAGGAATTTGAATCAATTTTGCCGCTACTTGATAAATTACCGGAGGATATTGGGCAAATCCTGCGATCGCTCTACATAGATAAAATCCCGATTAAAGAATTGTGTAGTAGTTTGTCTCTGAAAATAAATCAAGTCAAGAAACTCCAACAGGAAGGGATAAGTCAGCTAAAGTTGATAGTTTCGGGGCGCGTAAAATGCCCTAATTGTTCAGGTTATGAGACGGTTAAGAACGGTAAACGGGGCGTAAAGCAATCTTATCTATGTCGAACTTGTAGCCATCAGTTTGTAGAGAATCCTTTGCCAATTGGGCGCAAAGGATATGAAGCTAATTTAAAGGTGAAAGTGTTGGAGGCGATCGCTTCCGGTAAGTCTTTGTATTGGTGTGAAGCTTATTTGGGAATAGACCATAGTACCGCCCATTTTTGGCGGGAAAATTATGCTATAACTTCTGAAAATCTTCTATCTAAAAAACTAATGACAGCAGCACAGCAACAATGGGAAATTACCTCTAAATTCACCGGACTTGTTGATTACTTGGTGAAAAAGTGTCCTGAATCACCGGAATTGGATCAAGCTTTACAGCTATTGAATCAAGCCATGCAAAAAAGCCAACAAGCTGTAGGAGCTAAAAAATGAGCAACGAGATTTTGTGGTTGCCGATTGAGGAGGCGATCGCCCGCTTCCACCCTGAGAACCCGCGAGAACACACGGAAGAAAATGACTTGCCTTGGATTCGCGAGTCACTACTAGATTTTGGATGGCTGACTTACCCAACCATTCAACGCAACTTAGATAACTCCCTTGGCTACTTAATTTCCGGTCACGGACGCATCCAAGGTGCTGAATGGTTGAGCCAGCAAGACGCAGAATTCTTTTTGTCCGAGTGGAATAGGTGGTTGAAAGCCACTGGCAGAGACAAGATAGCCGCCAAACACCAAGGTCGATTTACATCTGATTATTGGTCCAACATTCCAGCCGTCCCCGTCACGCTGGACGAGTTGAGCCAGAAATCGGCTTTACTCCGACTTAATAACACGAGTCATGACGGTCGCGACGACCCCGGCAAAATTGCAGCTATCCTAGCTCAAATGCCAAAAAAACAAATTAAAGCGGCGGGCTGGGATGTTAATACCGCTAAAAACTTTATGAATGCGTTCTTGGTTCGCAAAGAAGAAGAACCAGAGGAAGAAGCGGAATTTCAAGACAGCCAAACTTTTGAGCATTCTGACGCTACGGATTATGGGACTGGTGAGGCGATCGCCCATGATGCTCCCACAGATACCTATGACGATTACGCTCCGCCGCCAGAAGCTGAACTAGCTTCCGTAGATACTGCCGAGATTGGTGAAGTTGAAGCAATCTCCAATATCAATTACACCGCCAAAGGCGAACAAGTTCAGTTTTTTGTGTTCCTCGAAAAAGAGGAATTACCAAAATTTAAGGACAAGCTGGGGGCGATCGCTTCTAAGCTCGGCATACCAACTGAAGGCTCAATCCAGCAGTGGAGAAGTCAGGCGATCCTTAAAGCAGTAGATTACATTCTCGGTTTACCAGATGAGTCAGCAAGCACAGAAACCCCCGAAGTTTGACATAGAGAATTTCTTGGCGGAGTTTAGAGCTAAGAAATATCCGCCTAAGAGATATAAGCGGAACTTGTCCCCAGAGTTTATTGAGGCGGCTAGGCAGCGAGCCTTGAGGGTTAGACCTTGGGAGAAATCCACTGGTCCAAAAACGCCAGAGGGCAAGGCTAAGGTAGGTCAGAATAATTTCAGACATGGTAGGCGATCGCGCGTCATGCAGGAAGTGAATAAATTAATCACAGAAATTACGAGGAATTAGGTATGTTCTACCAAACAATCAAAAACGGAGTCTATAAATGTTGGCTGCATTTCAATCAAGGAATTTTTGCGCTAGAACTCCGCCTTGGCTGGAATTTACCAAGTTTTACTCTCAGAATCGGTGGCGAAGAATCTCAATTGGGACTGTCTGCAAGATTAGTTTTTGTTGCGGTCTATTTAGGGTTAGAACTGAGAAGCCTTTCTTTCTTGCAAAAAGCGAGATTACTGGGGTTTAGCTTTTTTGAAGATGTTATTTTTCTTTATCCATTTAACTTAGATGATAATGGTCTGAGATTACAATCCCCTATTACAATCAACTGGAAAGATATATTGCTTGGCGAATTAGCAATAAAAAGTGAATTAATAGTAAAAGAGCCAGTTGTTTTTCATTACGAAAAAGCCTATTTAGGAACAAAAACCGGGTATAAAGTTGAAAGCTGTCGCTCTCGCCTTTTTGGGCTGGGGAAAAGAAATTATTTTCGGTGTGAAATAGAAATACCAGAAGGTATTCCTGTTCCTTCAACTAATGAATGGAATTCGGAGGAAGATGCCATTTATGTATTTTCAATTAACTTTTTAGAAGAGGTAGACGATGGCGTAAAACTATTTAAAAAAGAAGTAGAAAATACTAGAAGAAAATATGGCGGCGCTGATTGGCAGCCAGAAGCGATCGCATAACATTAACCGCAATAGGTAAATTAAAATGGCTAGCGATTCGCTATATGGTAAAAAATTAACTGGAAAATGGCGAGAAGCTTTTGCAGAGTCTCAGCAATTTGACTATGAGACCATCATCCGCGAAAGTTTCTACGTCGCTCACGGACGAATCCTTAGCCAGATTGAAGGGGCGGGTAAATTCTCCAAGGAAGCTAAGACCTTGTTGCAAGCTTGCGAGGTGTTAGTCGAGCAGGGAGAACTTACCCAAGAGTTTGTTGAGGAGCTAAAACTTAGGTTGTTAGGCTTAGACCTGCACGGGATGCTGCAAGCTTTTCAGGGAACCTTGGCTTTAGCTGATGGGGCAATCAGGTTTTCTAAGCTAGCGGGTTTTCGTCGTCAGATAGAAATCTGCAAAAGCTTCATAGTCGCAGTTCTGAAAAATTCTCAAGACAGGGTAGCGAGAGAATTAGCGATCGCCTGTATTCAGCAGCTAAAACTTGATGCCGAATTACCCCTAGAAGATCTGGAGGCACTAATAGATGAAGCGAAACAAAAAGATGGCGAGCAGAAAGATGGCGAGCAGGAGGAAACCCAAAAAAACAGCCAAACTCAAGCGCGTGAAAAAGTGCAGTACAAAAAAGATGTATTAGAAGTTCCTGACGATGTTTTAGAGGGGGATTTGTGGGATGAGTGAGGAACAAGAAGTTAAACGTGAATATGAGGCGAGAAGGCGAATAGTAAATATGCGCCGCAAAAAAATGCGTGAAATTGGCGGAAAACCTCAGCCTCTAATGCCACCTTTTGAAGAAACTTACCGCTACAAAATATTAAAAGAGTATGAGAATAATTGATGCTTTGCCACCCAAGAAATATGCTGAAGCCGCAGCACACGCCAAATCTCCAGAGTTTCAGGCACTTAAACAAAAAACCATACAAAGAGTTCAGGGTTGGTACAAAGATCCAATAAGCGATCGCATCCCCGCTTTATGGTTCGGATTTGGCAAAGACTCTATGGCTACTGCTTTAATACTGCAGCTAGCCGAACTTGAGTACCGCAACCTAGTGATCGACTGTGGCGCAGAGTTGCCACAGCATTATACGGTCTGGGATGAGTGGCAGAACTATGCAGAGCAGAGAAGTAGCGCTGAATTTGAGTTATACGAGACTGATGAGCCAATGCCCCAAATCATCAAAAAATATCTTGTTTGGGGAGATGCCTACGGGCTAAAAACGGAGAAGGGAACCCCGCTCAATTTTTGGGATTGGGGAGATATGGGTACTTCAATCGCGTATGAAACAATTTACCAATTTCATCACCTTTACGGAGAAGGTAAAGCTAATGTGATGTATATGTGGGGCGCTAGAGGTGCAGAGGGCATGGATCGGCATTTTGAAATAGCTCAAAAAGGATTGCTGCAATTCCGTGATAAAGGCTGTAAAGATCTCTTACCTTACGTTAGGGCATTGCCAATAGGGGATTGGCTTGATATCGATGTATGGGCTTTACTCGTAGAACAAAACGCGCCGATATCGCCTATTTACTCAATGCACCAAATACCCCAAAGCAAAGGTAAGCCATTTCCGAGAACTTTGTGGTACTGCACACCTGAAACTTTGTCCAGTCAGTTCTATAAGTGGCTTGCCTACTACGCTCCAGTCCAACTGAAAGAATTATGTGATTTGTTCCCCGAAATTGAAGCACGCCTGAAGGTAGATGCCTTGAGGGAAATCTAGTAACAAATATTTGACTTATAGGATTTGCATATGGCTAGAGCATTACCCCCAGACGACGGAAGTAGTACCAGTGGAGGTGTATATAAAGCGGATTTTTTCACTGGGGAACAAGTGGAGCGGTCCCGCAAGGAGCGGAGGATCGGAACGAGGATCGGAAAGAATATGGCGCGGAACCAAGCCAACCGCATCAATAACGGGGTTTTTAGTATGGGCGGTAAGAAAACTAGCAGCGATGCCTATCGCAGCGCTAGCGCAAAAAAAAATAATAAAGGTGAATCCGCGGAAACTAGAAGTACTCCATCGAGCAGCAATGTATCTCAAAGGAAAGCAGAGGCTATTAGAAACCTCGCTCGTCGTGGAGCCACTGAGGGGGAAAGAACGGCCGCCCGTGCTGCTGCTCAAAGGCTAGGTATTGAAATCTAGAATTTAACTGTAACTACATCTACGCTATTTCCGTTCAAAGCCCGCTCCATTGCAACTATATGGAACGGGCTTTGCGCCTCCCAGATGTCCCCGTGAATAAATTCGCTACCAACTCCCATCACAGGTAGACTTAGAAAATGCTGCTCCTCTAGTAAATATCCGTAAAGATTTCTACCCTGCCAGTCTTCCTCACCCAAGAATTTATTTATGTCTGTACCGTGACCATGTTTTCCTGAGTCTATGGCGAAAGTCTGAGCGTTGTATTCCTTGATCTCGGTAATCTTTGCCCAGCCAATAAAACTGTTAATCGGTATTTCTCCTGGCTCAAAAGTTAGTTGAGTGATCGCCTCATTCCCAATCTTTTCATCTTCCAAGGTGTTGTAAGCAGCAGTGTGGAAGATAATTTTTCTCTTTTTTTGCGGAGTAGTCGAAAGAACTATAGTATGTTCAGCGATCGCAAAGAGTAGAGCCTCATCGGGGAACAGAGAAATAGCTATGGGCTGCATAAATAATCCCTCAAATAATGACCATTTTAGTCATTATTTGAGGGTTGTAAAGGTAGTGATAGGCGATCGCCACTATACATCAGAAAATGTCAATATATCTGTTGCAGATATGATATGGCTTGATAGATATAAGTTGTACTTATTAAAAAACATGGGAGAGTGATCACCTATCACTACTATTTAAATGTGGCTGCCATTTGCTCTATTGCTTGAGCAAAACCCTTAACCTTAGTAGGATCATTGCTGTGTCCCCAAAATTTAATCTGTCCTTTGATGTTGAGTACAGGGACTTTAAATAAGAAAGATCTGGTCATTTTAAACATATATCCACCATCCTCATCTGGGAGGCAATCAGCAATATAGGATGCTCCTATAATTGCCTGCCTATAGACTGTTTTGGGGTTAATACCATACTCATGAAAATATGAGTCATCAGATGTACTAGCAGTGGCATGGATGAGAACCCATCCCCTTTTCTTGGTAGCCCAACTTCTATATTCAAATTGTTTTTTACCCAAGCAAATAGCATAAGCATGTGGTGCATGAACAGATAAAGCCTTAATCTTGTCTACTAGGTTAGCCATTCCTGAACTCCTACTGTTTGACTCTCACATTTATATAGTAGCCTATTACCCAAAAAATGTCAAGAGGTTTTTGAGCATTTTCTGGGTAATTTATTTACCATGTGTGGAAAACTTTAGCACCCTTTGGTAGACTCTTAACTTTGCAAACATGGCTGAAATCAGCACCTTGGCTTGTGCTAAATGTTAGAGACTTAATAAAGTAACAAGCAGTATTTGACTTGTACTCTAATTCATCCTCCACAGCCACATAATAATTCTCATTCCAGATAATGTACTTTCCTTCATTGTCCCACTGGATATTGGACATATTAAACTGGGAATAAACTTCTTTTGCCTTGTCAAGAATTTGTTTTCTGGTTATGCTCTCAAATTCTGCATCTGTTATGGTCTTGAGGTTATATCCTAGAATCTCTGCATCTGCTGCTTGGCTAAAACTTACTTTGATGTAATTCATGGCTTGATTATTAACTGGTTGGATTTTTTTGGGTGGTTTTTCTTCCCTCACCCTTACATTTATATAGTAACTCATTACTCAGAAAATGTCAAGAGGTTTTTGAGAATTTTTTCAAAAAAATAGAGCCTCCATAAGCATGGAAAACTCCGTAAGTTATAGATACTGAGATGAGGGTTGCCTAATCATCTGGTTCGACGAGAATCACGCGATCGCCCATCTTTTCTAAGTGCGTACTTACCTGTTTAACGGAAGTACCGAGAGCAGCAGCGATCGCATCTACATCCAGTCCCTGAGCCTTCAACTCCGCTATCTTAATTCTTCTAATATGCGCTTTTACCTGCCTGGGAGAGATATCTAGAGCAGCAGCGATCACATCTAGATCCAACCCTTGGGACATTAACTCCGCTATTTCTCGCGGCCTTCTCTCTGTCCTTGTTGGTTTCTTCTGCTGCGATCGATACCTCTTCATATACTCAGCACGGGATTCCCTGGAATCCTCATCTCTACGGCGGTTAAACTCCGAGAGCCTAACTTCCTCCTTTTGTCTATAGCGCTTTCGCCGCTCTTTCGCCTTTTCCGACTGTTCGTATTTCTTCTGCGCTCTTTTCAAAGCGTCGTTTTCACTATCCATGCTAAAATACCTTTGTTTGACTCTCACAAATTCAAACACCCTCTCACTCTTCATGAGAGGGATAAGACTATCGTAGCGCATTACTCAAAAAACATCAACCGTGCGCGATCGCTATTCCCCACAAGGGAATATTCAAATAAAATGCCGAACTGGGGGACAATTCTTAATCTTGAATCACAGGCGAGACAAGCGATCGCTGTTGAACCTGGAGACAGAAACAAGATTACTTTGTTTGAGAAATTCAAGCCTAACCCCGGCGGACAAGCAAAATTTTTGGAGTTAGCCAACTGGCGGTCAACTGAGCCGCTTAGTCATAGATGGTTAGGAGCCATTGGGGGAATAGGTAGCGGTAAAAGCTATATCGGTGCAATTTGGGCTTGCTCCCGTGCTTTGGTAGCTCCAGAAGTCCGGGGTATGATATCTGCAAATACCTATGGACAGCTAGCTCGCGCTACATTACTGACACTGGTTGAAGTATGTAGACAATTTGATATCCCTTTGGAACCGTGGAGGGAATCACCAGAAGATCAGGCGCTAGCGATCGCAAACTGCCAACGCTGCTATATTGGACCAGACCGGGCGTTTGTGTACGTCCTAAGCGTGGACGCTTTCACTGGCAACACTCAAGCGGGGCGAGGACTTGAGATTAGATGGTTTTGGGGTGACGAGTTTGCGTATGCCCCAGAAAAAGCATTTCTGACAATTGATGGACGCTTGGGACGTGGTCCGGGAAAGTTGAAAGGTCAAGGTATTTTGACAACTTCGCCAGCAGGATATAACTGGCTCTATCACAAGTTTGGAGATCCGGCGCGGGGTAAGGATTTGAAGCAAATTTATGCAATGGTTTCAATGTCGTCTCTAGAAAATCGAAAAAATTTAGGGGATGACTATGTGGCCTCTCTAGAAGCTAATTACACCGATGAGTTGTATAACCAAGAAATACTTGGGCAGTTCGTTAACAGCAATATAGGAGTAATTTACAAATACTTTGAGAGAGTCAAGCATTCTCTCAGTGGCGAAGATGCGGAATTGCTAGAGTACGATCGCCGATTACCCCTACTCCTATCATTTGACTTTAACCACACTCCAGCAGTGTGTTTGGCAGCTCAGCAGCGAGGAAATGAAATCCATTTCTGCTATGAATGGTTTTTACTTGACTCAGACTTGTGGGAATTGACTGAGAATATCGTTGATTGGGTTTGCGATCGCGGGCTACCACCCCAGATTCAAATATTCGGGGATGCCACGGGGCGAGCGAGAACTGCGGCTAGTCGCCTATCTTCATGGGATATTGTTTTTGAGGAATTAGAGCCATTAGTCGAGGCGAGAAATGGTTATCTGGTTAAGAAATTTGCTGATACAAACCCTTACGTTATCAATCGGGTTCATTCAGTTAATCAGATGTTTAAACAAAGTCGGTGTTATGTGCATTTTGAAAACTGCCAGAATTTTATCAAAGACCTAGAGCAAGTAGCCTGGGATGATCAAGGGGGTATTAATAAAGGCGATAATCCTCTACTCTCTCACCTAACCGACGCGGCGGGTTACTTGATTCACTCAATATACCCATTCAAGAGAGAACCCAAGCAAAAGCCAAAACGAAAAGTCAAGGGCATTGCTGCTTAAAAATATTTCCAGAAATTTCCAGAAATTCCCCAAAAAACTCTTGACGTTTTTTAAGTAATGAGTTACTATATAAATGTGAGAGCTAGGCAATAATAGGAATTAAAACAATGAGTCAAGAATTAAAGGATTTGAGTGCAGAGGATTTGAGTGCAGAGGATTTGAGTGCAGAGGATTTGAGTGCAGAGGATTTGAGTGCAGAGGATTTGAGTGTACTTGAGTTATTCAACCAGCCAAAAGAGATAGGTGATAAGTACTTAGAGGACTTGGAGAGGACTTACCAGGAGGCCTTTGCTCTATTTGAGTCAGAAGAATAATTTCGCCCCCCCAACAAGGGGGGACTCCATAGAATTAAATGCTCCTGTCAGGGGAAATCTACTAGCGGTAGCCAATTCATGTGGAGGAAATTTAATGCAGCATTAAATAAGAATGTAAAATTTTAGCTCGAAGGGGAATAGTGATCGCCCAAAAAACAAGCACCCATCTACAAGGTGCTTCTACTGCTAGTGCATCTCAATTGTATTTCCCTATCCCAACGGTATGCGGTTTCCGTTTCCTGGATCAACTATTATCCCCGTATAGGGATAAAGCCTTTTTCTAATAGTTTTCAGGTTCCGCTCTGGGCGGAACTCATAACCCTGTTGGGTTATCGGGCTTGGGTCGAGCGCCCACCCTTCAAATTCAGTCACGATCGCCCTCACCCGATTTTCCCATGCAGGATTTTGGTTTATCTGCTGTATGGCGTAAGTCAATTGATCTCTGATTGACTTGCCCGCACTAAATAGGTCTACTTGTAAGCGAGACTGACCCTCACCGCCCATAACAACGGTGTACTGCTGGAAAGTCAGTTCATAAATTTCATACAAGTAGCCTACTTCGGTATCACTTAGCATAGTCAATTAATGAATCTAGTCCAAGCCAATTGACATCAGGGATTTTAGCGATCGCATCTTCTACATTTGCGAGGGGGCGGCTATTCTGCACTTTTTTAGCCTGTTCCGTGGATAATCCTAAGCCCTCCACTAATTCCTTGAGAGGGACTAAGTTGATTTTAACCTTTGGCAGATTTTCAGGTGGCTTGGAATTTTGGGACTGAGGTTGTGCCTGAACAGTTGCTATAGGTGGAGTAGAGCGATAGCCCCTTTTTAAAAAATCATTTTCGAGACCCCTGGGGACGTTGAAAGGCATTCCTGTGGGAGAGTAAAAAATCATAGACTTAACACCAATCCACACTTACGAAAGTCTACAACTTTTGAACCAGTGAGCATGTAGGCTGCGTTCTTTTCGCTAACCGTACCTAAATCGTAGTTACCTGTAAATATTTGCATACCCAAAAGAGTATCTGGATCGACAATACTCGCGGCTACCGCTCCACTGCCGGGGCGAGGCTCCTTGATTTGGCGCGTTGTCATTGCCATTGCTTCAACATGGTTAACAGTATTTATCGAAGGTATGTAAGGAAGGGAGAAGACATCAGTACCAGGCACAAACACAGAAGCATCCAGCTTATTCCCGTTAGGCGCGTAAGGCACTAAGGTCACAATTGGCGCAGTTGCGGTAGCTGTATTTATCCGCAAGATTACTCCAAACGCCTTAGCGTTAGAACTCGTACCAATACGGCAAATTTGACCAACTGCAACACTAGGGCTGAGTGCAGTACTACAAATCAGGGTGAAGTTTACTGCTCCCAATAAAGTCGTAGCTTGAAAATCGGCGTAAGTAAACATTGTTGCGTCGTCCGACGCGGAGGCGATCGCTAGTGTCCCCTGCACACCTGATGCAGTGTCAAGGTCTGCAACTCCGGCTTGCCCGCTGACAGTGTTACTCCCCGAAACCTGGAATCCGTAACGCTCAACAAATTGCCCTTGAGGTAAGCCAGTTTCAATTAGTTGCCCAGATCCTTGTAGACCGATCGCGAAGCCAGTGACCACAACTGCATCGCCAAGGAAAGAACCTTTGGCGGTTGTGCTCA
>Ga0209611_10003323_pt1 | contig 27956 bp, 16 predicted proteins | sample S1TSphgellanicum_3_FD_187693 | JGI IMG/M metagenome (GOLD analysis project Ga0209611, IMG submission 187693) | Host-associated microbial communities from peat moss isolated from Minnesota, USA - S1T2_Fc - Sphagnum magellanicum MG (SPAdes) (version 2) | ecosystem: Host-associated > Plants > Peat...
CCCTCCACCATATCTCCTACCACCCCCGTTGTAACCTCCACCACCACTGCCACCATAACGGTCCCCGCCACCGCCACCAGTCTTGGGCTGTGCTTTATTCACTGAGATTGGCCGACCATCTAACTCTTTCCCATGCATCCGGTCAATAGCCTCATCCATGGAGCGCTCATCAGCGAATGTTACAAAACCAAAGCCACGTGATCGTCCCGTCTCCTTGTCCACCACAACCTATTCTTGCACATCACATATTTCAGTGACTCAAGGGACCTCCTCAACTCAGGAACAATGATTAAAAAACACAAACAATTCCTTCCAGAAGTAGCTAAATGATTGCCTTCAAGACAAACAATTCCTACACTTAGCGACAAGTCATGAAGAGGAACTCACTCACACCAAGAGCAAATACTACCAGAACTTGGCAGGGACAAACAACAACTGCAAATTACTCAGACAAACTCTACGCTTTAGAATATATGTCAGTGACTGCAGTTTTCATTGCATCTTTCTGCTTCAGAAAAGAGATCCGTTCAACGTTTCGTAACCCTATTTTTTTGCGAGAGACTACAGCAGGTTCGCAAATACAAACACACACACAAAGAGGTAACGTTCCTGTACAAGGCAAAAGAAAGAAAAGGGAAAAGGAAGATTAGGAGAAGACCGGCACTCCTTTCGCGTCACAAGAAAAATAGCAAACATGACCAACCTTTGCTTCCGTGACGTTGCCGTAGGCTCTGAACGCATCTTCCAGGGCTCTGTCGGACGTGCCCCACGACAATCCTCCAACGAAGCACCGAAACTCCTCGTCTATCGACATGATACTCTAAACAGTAGAGTTTGGAAAACAAAAAAAGGCTGGGAAAAACAAAAAAAAACCCTTCTTACTCCTCCTCGTCCTTCGACTGCTCGCGGCTGCGCAAGCAAAGAAAGGCTGACTACTTCTTTGAATCGGAAAAGAAGAAGAAGAAGGAAAACGGAGCTCCAAACCCTAAAAGCTGAAAGACCTAAACGGACCGAGTTACGAACTGCTGGGAAAGTGAGGTCCTAATCCACGTCCCAACCCTTTCATGATCCTCACCCTATTTTGACACTTGGTTCATGCCTTCCATACCTGTAAAGACCAGTGTTGGGCGGTTCTCTGTGTTTTGGGAGAACCTCTAGGGTCGGTTCTCTCTTAATAACTTTTTGGAAGACTTTCTAGGTTAGGTTTTGGATTTTTTATAAGAAAATCCAGAACCTCCGGATAATTTTTTTTGAATAATAAAATCCAGAACCTCTGGATAATTTATATATTTATTAAAAAATGGGGGGTTCCTGGGTATTAGGGTTTAAGCTTTTCGATAATGGGTTGTTCCGGGAAGCAATTAGGTTTTAAGGATTAGATTGTCAAAAGAAACAAAATTGGTTATTGTAATTACAAAGGCAAGTATTTGCAAAAACATATTTGGTCATTACAATTACAATGCAAGTATTTTTTTAAAAATATGTTTCTATTTGAAAACAATGAGATTACATCTCTAACTTTGCAACAAATATGTGTTTAATGCATAATCACTACTCATATATGTAACAATATGTTTTCTTGTAATTGGGTTTGTGGGCATTTGACACCATGGAGATTGTCAAATGAATCATTAGTCCAACTGAAAAAACATATGCCTCCAACATTATACATTACCCATGACAACAATCCTCAAATGTACACAACAAATGATAATGAGTAGCTCCGCCACAAGAGACTTTGTCCTCAAAATAATATATTACATTTAAAATGATATTATGAACTCAAATTATATGGGTTTTATCAAGAATTTTGAAAATTTCTATTAAAAATTTTCATTTTCTAGCCCTCTTGGAAGTCATTGTGCATATTTGAAAATTCAAACCATAGTTCCATTGCCTTTCCTTTAACAATACAAATGAATATAAAATTATAAATAATGATATTGTGTGAAAATTCAATCCAAGTTTTTCAAAAAAATAAAAAATAAAAATTTGTAATGTGCACAAGGTAAAATTAAATACTTAGATGTTTGAAACAAACATTAGTGATAAATGGATGTAATTTAGATGGAAAGAGTTGGGAAAGTTTTCCACTTAATTTTTAGTTTTGTTTCATTTTCAAGTTTAAGAATTCAACATTTTTTGTAATTTTTGTTGTCACATTATGATTTTAGGATTTTCCATGAAAGGTGTTTTGTTGTTTTATTTGATGAGTGTACATGTGGATAAAAAAACATCCAATTTTTTTCATCTTGTGTTTGATAATTCTGATTTTTTTGTCTGCCATGGTCCATGAAAATTAATAAAGATATAAAAATTTAGGCCACAAGGTGCCACCATTTTGGGCACCATTAATTAGATGGAAAATGCAACATTCATAAGCTAGAAATGAAGATGTTAATAGTTTTTTTTTGTTATACATAAGAAATGTGTTTGGTAATTTGAATGTAATATAAATCGGTTTGTGAAAATATGGTCAATATGTTTTTGTTACACCAAATTTACATTCATTTCTAGGGACATTTGCCCATAACAAAATGTCAATTTCACCATACATCACATTTTAATTCACTTGTTGTAAGATTAAATTTATTTTTTTTGAGAACTATTTTAAAAATATTTTTTGCATATTTTCATCTTTAATAATGTATACCATGATACTAAGAAAAAATTGATTTCACACAAATTGATGTCATTTGATTACCTAAAGTAGACATTTCAACTACATGTGTAACAAATCAAAAACATTGATAATTATTTATACATGTTCATTATCATGAAAAGTAAAAAATTAAAAGGTTCGATAAATATGCTTTTTTTTTAATTCGAAAAAATCCATGGAAAATATTTTTTGAAGTTCTTAAAGGTTTTTAAAATATATATGCTTGAAAGTTTTTGAAAAGATCAATGAACAATACGTTTGGAAATTTTAAAAAGTATTTAGAAATATTTTTGGAGATTTAAAAAAAATTATAATTAACAAAAAAATTAGAATTTTTCTATAAAATAAATTGATAGAAATAAAAGATGTAATTAGAAGAATTTTTTTTGAAAGCCATTCATGATTGTTTTTGAAAGGTGGTTTAATAGGAACTTATAAAAGGTTTAGTTGTAAAAAATTTCTATAAAAAACTAATGATTTTTTAGAAGGTTTTATGGGATAGTACAAGAAAAGATCTAAAAGGCATCATCTTTCAACCTTGCCAATCCAAGTTGTGACCTTGTTTCATATCTAATTTAGATCATGTCTTATTCAAGCAATAAAATCATTTTTTTTTGTTTATTGATGATTTTTTTATTTATCAAGTTCATTATATAGTGTTTCACAATGTCTTTGTTTTAACATTTACATATTTCACATATTGATAATAATACATGATTACAAAATTAGTACATTTATTATTGCATGTTTTTTTCCATTTGTATACCAATGTTGTAAATATTTCACATGTTCATAATCTTATATAGTCAAACACCATTATGATGAATTAAGTACATGGTCAAAAAAAAATTTATTCAAGTTTGAATTTTGATTTTATTATCCATAACCATTTCAACAGCAAATTGAAATACAATGTATAAAAAAATTAAAAAATACCATTAATAGGCATGATAAAACTCCATGCAATAAAATGTTTTTTCATGATTAACTAAAATCACATCCTTTAGGTCAAACTTTACAACAAAAATTCTATGGACGACAAACAAATTTAAACTTATTATAACAAGGGTGATGAGTTGGTATCTATCCACATCCATGCACTTGTGATCAAGTGTACTTATTAAAATTTAAATGTGAATGTATGTAAATTTAATATCCATTTTATATTAATACATAATGATTTAACATTTTTGTCAAAAAATAAAAGCATCTTATGATAATCGAGTTTTGTTTTATAAAATATTGACTATTTTGTTATGTATTTAAAAAACCACTTGTAAAAGGGGCATTATGAAATCCAAAATGATTTTTTTCAAAACATTTTTAACGAGTAGATAAATATTATAACACTTAGTGGTCATCATATGCATATGAAATTTAATGGTTGTTTGATACAAAGGGAATCTTACATTCCTTCAAAGGATTTTTTGTTAACATGAGTTATTAAGGCCACTTGGTGAATTATTGGGTTTTGATAGAAATAAAATAAGAAAGCAAAAGATAAAATCTTATTATTGTCCTTAGATAAGTAAAAAACTTCAATACAAAGGGGATTATCAATTTTTAATAGGACAACCTCATAAAATTTCTACAAAAATAAACCCAAAATAAACATACAAAAGAAAAATTACACATATGAACTTTTTGTATAAAAATATGGTAAGGAAAAAAATACTCTTAAAAAAATATTTTCCTATACAATCCACAAAGGGACAAAACCTTAAATACCTTCCCCAAAAAAAAAATGATGGAACATGCAATGAACCTAATCCCACAAAAATCAATCCTAAATATACACATTTTAAATCGGTAGTAAAAATCGATTTTGGTAAAAAAAATTTGATAGTGAAAATTCAATGAGAAAAATTTGGTTTCAGTAAAATTTTGGTAAAATACCAGTTTCGATAAAATCTACCTTTAACATGAGTTTATTTATTTTTTATAATTCATCAACTTTTCCCAACGAATTGATTTAGACATATTGAAATCACCTAGTCCATAGGTAGGTAGTTTCATGCCATCACAAAATAAATTCATCCATATACATAATAAAACCTTGTGTCGTAACCTTAGCCTTGAGCTCGCGACCAAGGCAAGAGCTTGTAAAAATGCAGGCCAATAGTGAGCTTAGGAGTCACATTTCATGTTCCTAGGAGTGTAAGAAAATCTGAGGGAATGAACCTTCACACCCCCAATGAACTCCCACTTTGGGAGTTGGAGTCCCAATGGACTTTTGAATTTTCAAAAGACAATTGTAGGGGCCAAAACTCATTGGATTGAAAAGTTTTTTATATCATTGAAAAAATCTTGAAACATAGATGTTTAAAATGGGCTCGCAACACCCATTTGGATACTTAAAACATAAGTTATGGCCAAAAAAAGGGTTGGGAGTCAAATGACCAATTTGACTCTCGACCATTAAAAGTCAGGAATCGCCCCGATTTCCTTGTGTGCTGGTGGCATGCCACATATTTTTGGAAAACTCTCGACAAGGGATACAACTCTGCTTTAGACTTCACCTGAATTGAAGGTCTTCACACAAAGGTATGGGCCTCCAAAGTTACGAAGGACCCAATTTCGGGAATTTCGGAACTCCCACTTGGGAGTCCTAGGACAAAATGTCATTTGGGTGTTAGCCCCATGGCTAGGCACATAATATATTATAAGGGGGAAGGTGGTGGCTTCCCCCAAGTCTGGGCCGTGGTGAGTTTTGTCAGTCCATGTTTGCCCGTGGTTCGTCTGTGCACCAAAAATGCTATAGCTATGCACTAACCAACTTATTATTTGGTTTGTGCAAGTCCGTGTGAGTAATTAAGTTGCTTGTTAATCATCCTAGTCCCATCCCGGAGCTCCAACATGCCCCTCTACCCCTCGAAGTGCTATGAACCAGGGAGTGCGCCCCAACTTCTTCTCCTTCCATTGTCTTCTTTTTTAAACTCGCAGCTGATTCCATCAAGGAGCTTGGGGGTGCGTCATCTTGGGTTTTAGTTGAAATTGAGAATGATAATCAATACATATGATGGGATTATGTCATAGGAAAGTAATAAAAGATGAAATTTCAATAAAATTATTGTGAAAATTGTAAAACAACAAGTCTATGCAACATTCGTTGGTTTCAAAGTGTAAAAATGACACAAAAAATACACATTATTTATATATAAATGATATGTCTTTTCCAATTGTGATGTTTTGATGTGAAATACGTACAATTTACATTTAAACTAAATTTATGTAATTATTGTGATGTAATTTTGGATAAAATTATGTGATTTTTGTGTAATAAACATGAACATTCACATATGTCATTTAAAAACAATGTTTTATCTATTTGAATATTTAAGATATTGAATATGTACAAATATCATTCATATTAACCATAACATAAAATTCGTGTGATTTTTGTATGAATCTATGAAGTTTGGTAAGTTTGTGATGTAAAGGGTTTATCTATGTTATGGAATACTTAAAAAGGATTTAAGGGATTACACAAAACCTATTTAAGGGATTAATTACAAATTTATTTGGTCAAGGGATACTTAAAGGTTACTTAAGGGATTATCTTAAGTTGATTCATAATGTAAAAAAAGGTTCATAATCTTACATAGGGGGCTATTTAAGATAAGGGCTATGAAAAGCTTATATAAAAAATTACATAAGACCTTCTTAGAAAATTATTTAAGAAAACATTTAAAAGTTCAAGTAAATTATGGGATAATTAAAAGTCATGTAAAAGGTTACTTAAGAAACACCTAGGAATTTACTTAAGTTATGGGATATGCAAAAGTCAAGCAAGGGACTATGTAGAGCATGCCTTTCCATTTAGGAGTAATGGAAAACTCTACTTAATTTAAATATCAATTAATTCAAATTTTACGTTGACACCTAAATTAAGGTTTTCAAAAAAAAAAATGATTTACTTTTTTCATGATGGATTGACATTATCATGATGAATGTTAGTAAATGTGAAAGGAGAATAAAGATGGGAATAAAAAAATATCTTCAAAAAATCATAGGAAAAAAAAATGTTAACCTAACATTGACTGAAAGTCCCATTTTATGGATTGTTACCTAACATGTGTTTTAGCACCACAATTTATGTTTTTTTGTAAATTTCATGTTCAACTAAAACATTATTCAAACATCATGTTAGGGCCTATAATGTTAAATAACCTGATATTTATATAACATTATAAATAAATAAAAAACCTATGTTAAAGTTAGGACTAACCTAAAATGTTAGTTAATAATTTTGGTGTCCATTCACACCTAAGTATTAGCTAAATGAAAGCATCAACAGGTAAAGCCATTTATGTTTGTCACAATAGATTCACACCATCAAGATGAAGTTAGTGCTCACAATCAAGATTGATTATTCCAGTTAATGAATGTAATCAATCTTGAATTAGACCCCACAATCAAGATATAACATTAAATTAAAAAATCATTTTTGGCCTCCTTACATAACATTGAGTTAAGACCTTAAAACCTAAGCTTTTACCTAAGCTTGGATATTAACTATCACAAATGCTAATATCAAGTTAACATCACTTGCCAACAATGATGCCAAATCATTCTCAATGCTACCTAACACTACATATGTGAATGTACCCAAAATCAAGAAAATCTAACATCCACTTACCATTGACTAACCACTAGGTGTAAATGATACTTAACACCTACATTACATTGACTTAAAGCTGCATTCACACTTAATGTTAAGTCAGTGTTAACTGAAAATCTAGGTGGCATCTTAGGTGGCACCCAAAGTTAAATGGGTGATTCTTTAATAGTAAGTGAAAGTTAACTTAACATAAAATCTTCGCGGTAAATAGGTTCAGGTTCTAAATGACTAGCTTGGTGTTAGGGGACATAATACTAGAGTCCTTAACACCAGGTGTGAATGCACCTTTAGCATTGTGTGCCATGTAAGATTCCACCTCGGATTTGATGTTAGTTAACATTCTTAGCATGAATGCAACAAAAAGCTTGGCTCTCCTAGCATTGACTTGGCACTTAGTATTAAGTGTGATTGGAGCTCTAGTGGGCTACCTAAGGACTATCTAGGGAGATGCCTAGGGTGCTACCTAGGTTATGGGATACCTAAAGGCTGCGTAAGGGGTTACATAGAGCCTACTTGTAGGGCTAGCTAGTGATTTCTTAGGTTAGGGGATTCGTAGGGGTTACTATTGCAATTTGAAGGCTGCACTGGCAATAACATTCGAAAGACTCAAAAGTTCATTAAAAAATGATTCAAACTGGAACTGTTACTTTCATACATCAAGACTCTGAGCATTTCAATTTGGAGCTATTGAGCTCATTTCTCTTCTGTTTTTTGAACTTAAAGCATAATCCTCCAGCATGAACATACAAAATTCCCAGTTGAATCAGTCAGTTTGAGTCAAACCAGACACAAAAATTCATGCTGGGTCTATATGTAAAAAGCACTTATGCTGAAATTTTCTGTACATGTGTTTGCACCATGCTGCAAAGCATTAGAAAAGCTTCAATTTAGTGTAGTACACCTGCACAGCACCAGGGAAAGAAAAGAGCTGTACTGTAAGTTATTATACAATTTATTAAGCACTAGTGTCTGTAACTGGAATTCACTCTGGAAATGTACAATCAGTAAGACCTTCTCCCAGGTAGGAAACTGAGCTGAAAGTGCAAAGATTCATCTCACCTTTGCAGTGATCAAACAATGTTGGTCAGACCAGTTGAACACATAAACCTTAAGAAAGGAAGACCTCCTGTGTACACATAAAATTCCTGACAAGAGTTGTCTGAGATCAACACATTCAAGTTAGGAGAAAACCAAATGGAGCACCTAATGAAACAATTCACCGAAGGAATCAAAGGGGTTAGCAATTGGTATATCACTGCAAACTACTGTACCTTTCTGTTTGCAAGGTTTGACAAGAGTTTGTTTCATCACATCCTTATCTCTCGCATACTTGATTGATCAGTCCAAAGGGCTTTTTCAGCCTACTACATTTTTAAAAAAAAATTGCTCTTGATATCTGATGACCTTGGATACAAAAACAGCAATGTGTTTCTCACATTCAACTACCAGAATCCTAAGGTCTTGTTCTCCACGACCAGAAGAACATTAAACAATTGCTATCCTACTATGCTGTTGTTCTCATCAAAGGGAATTTTGACCATCATGGTCAAGTGCAGTCCTGAAAAGTACAAACACAGAAAAGCTCAAAGAACTACTGAATGAATATGCCACAGTTTCCCATTGATGAGAACAATGAATGAGAATGAATAAATCTGTAAGTCTTATGCTGGCAGTTGACATAATGGCTAATGCACACTTAGGTTACCCCTTAATCTCAGGGCACCATAGCGCAAAGCTGCTGACCGATAGACATCCCCATGTGCTTCAACTGATGCTGCATAAGATTCAAGCAAACTCAGGATAAGAAAGGAGAACAATAACCTTGCAGCACATGAACAAAATCCCTTTGTCATATGACTCCATACAAACCTTTAAATGCTCACCAGTCATAGGACGAGAATAGCCCCCACCCATTGTGATCACTAATGGCAGGTTATTCTCCAGGCACACACTGTAGACCATGTTGTTCCGCCTCAACAGCCCCTGCCTACAAAAAACATCCCAAATATTTGGTGGGACCAAAAGTGAGTTGTTTCTGCTTTCATCATCTTCATGTTATTCTATAATATGTGCAACTTCAGAACTGTAAAAACTAGCTCACTCCAACAAAGGAAGCAATCTTAGTACATTACCTGGTCATGGCAAGCCGACCAAAGCTGTCCTCCTTAAGGGCATCAACACCAGCCTGTTGCTTTTTTGGAGCATATTAGTTATAAAATGTGACTGTTTGGTTGACATATCCCTGAAACAAATATATCTATTGAGACTGCAGAGTAAATTCCACAACAGTGCATTGAATGTAACCATTGTGTCAGTTCCACCAAAACCCAAATTAACACAATGAGAACGTGTGCAGTCATGACCTAAAGAGTGCCACTGACAAAGTATCAGTGGCCATCACCCTCTTCATATCTATGAGCTTTCAGAGAGATTTCCACAACACTTTGAAGGTAACACTACAATTAGTGCAGTCATAACCTTCCGACAGTCACTCACAAAGTATCAGACCTTCACCTTTATCATAAATAGCTGTGACAAGTTGCTGTGACTACTAACCACTAAATTCAACAGCTCCCAACGGTGGGTGTAGATAAATACATAAGAATGTATAAAATCTGCATCCTGAGTTTCTGTCACATACCCTTAAGCGAAGGCAAGACTCAGTAATGATATTAGCTAGCACTCAAGAGACATAGCTAATCAAAAGAGGCAAATAGTATCCTCATTCAAGATGCAGCAAGCTTGTGAGGGTAAGCTTCATTTCATCTTAGCTTTGCCCCTGCAGAGGAAAGTATGTAAGCCTGAAGGTGTTTATAGAGGGTGGGTAGTTGGTTAGTGCCTCCTGCACCACCCTGAACATAATCAAGAAAGCAAAGTATGTATGCTTATCTATCCATTGATGTCTGTTGTGGAAGGTTAAAAGGAGAAGCAAACCTGAAAGAAAATCAAGCTTGGTTCATGCAACTCAATCAGGTGCGGCAACCATTCTGTCAAAATTGTCAAATACTCCTCATCACCAGTGTTATCTGGCAGATCAATGTCATAGTTTGATTTCATCTTTGTCCGCCAAGGATAATTGTTGGCCCCATGCATGCTGAATGTGATCACACGGTCATCATTTTCAAAGATTTTTGCTGTTCCATTTCCCTGTCACCAGAACAGAACCACTTATCACATGACAAGACAGAGCAAAATTCACTCAAAACAGAGCAAGGATACCAAGCATTCAACCTTTTTCTTGAAGAAACAATTGGAGAAACAAGGAGAAAACAATTGAATGAACTTCTCTGATCTTTTGGTATGAAGAATCCCAGGTCAGTTGATGTGGTGGATTGTGAAGTGAAGTGAATAGAGAGCTGCTTGACTAACCTGATGGACATCAAGGTCAATGATGAGGATTGGTGATTGAATATTGCAAAGGTGAGGATAATCCCGCAATGACACCGCTGAAGCAACAGCAATGTCATTGAACACACCTGGACTCAAGTTAAAGACCCAAGATGTTTGCAGTTCTCAAGCTGATGTTTGCAGATTCAAGATGATGAGTTCTGCTTTCCTCTCACATTCTCAATTAACTGATGAAGCATGTACACCTCTGTGGTAACATCAACATGGATGAAGAAATTTGGTAACAGTTTTAAGGACAACAGAAGAAAAGCCACAAGATATTTCTTACAGAAACCCTCGCCATGGCCTGCAAAAGCATGATGGGTTCCACCAGCAATATTGGCTGCAACCATCCTTCTTGAACCTTGCATTACTGCATGCATTGCTGCCACTGTCCCCCTACATTCACAGGGTTCTTTTTTCTGCTGTCAGTCTTTCAATCAAAGAACTCCTCTGGATATCTGATCTTCACAATTGTGAAAAATGTAGATGGACATTTCGGATTGTAACAACAAAAGCTGAGAAGGTTGTGATGCCAGGGTTTGACATTGGTGTAAATCTGCCAACATAGCTTTTCTCCTTTGATCGAATGAGAAAGAGATGCAAGAGAGACACAAGAATTCAGTATACACTATTTTTACCTACAAGTATGCACAAAATTCACTCTTGAGAGTAAGAAACACACCAATGCCTATTTTCAAGGTCTGATTTGTCTGAATTGTGCTTAAGCTCACACTCTCGTCAACAAGGTAGATTGTTTCCAGTGCAAGAAAAAATTCTAGGGAAAGCAAGGAAAGCACAGAAGCAAGGAAGAAAGATGGATTGGGTGGGTGGGTTACCCAGTGGAGGCACGAGAGCGATCAACAAGTGCAGGACTCCACGGAAAGCCGACAGCTCGTTGTTGTTGATCATCCAGCATACCCATAAAGATCCTCTGCACATACCTAACACATCACATACACATGCAGAGCTTCAACATGTGCCAAAACACAGATATGCACACACACCACAGGTACCCTAAACCCTAAACCACAAGTTGCCTGAAGAACATAGCAAGCTAGGTTTTCTGAATTGAGCTTTTCTTCTTGCAGGGAAGAATTTTGCAATGGAAAACATAGTAGTAGCAATGTGCCAGTTTCTTGCTTAAACTTGATTCAAAAGCTGAGAGAGAAAAATAAATCTTTCTCACATACAGTTGATCATGGACCAAACAAAGATCCTCTTCAGAAGCCAATGGAGCTGGTTGTGTGGTAAGAATGCTTCGCAGTTGTAAATCTCCCTCCAGCAATAACCTTGTAGCTCGATATCTGCAAAATGCATAGAAGAAAGATAGAAAGAAGAACTAGGTCAATAATGAGGAGGAGAAGTAGAAGACAACAGCAAACAGACACTCAGATCTCTTTTCTCTCATCTCCTGGTTTGAAATTCTCTTCCTTACAAAATTCATACTATCTCAACGAAGAACATTTCTCAGACACACAGAGAAGGATAGAGAGACAAAATGTCAAAACCACAGCATGATGTTTCATGATGCTTCATGATGCTTCTGACATGTAGTAGTTTTTCCTGTGCCAAAATTGCTGCAAGAAAAGACTCTATCTTGTATCAAGTATTGCTGCAAGAAGAAAGAGTCTATCTTGCATCAAGCATTGCTGCAAGGACTCTATCCTGTTCTGCAGAGAGGGGAGAGGAGAGAGCGCAATCAAGAGCTTCTTCTTCTTCTTCTACTTACTTGTCCATTGGAAATCTGTGGCCTTGAGGAAGAGTGACGACCTGGTTGTCTGAATAAAATCCGAGCAATCCGCCTTCTCCACCAGAAATGCTCGCATCTTCTTCGTTCTTCCCTTCTGTCGACGACGATCTCTTCAGCATGAAACTCGTCCTCCTCCATCGCTCCATACTTCCAGATCTCCAGCAACCTGAAGAGAATCACCAGCACCGGCAGCAAATGCTTGATCCATCAAGCTTCATGCAAAACTCCACAATACTTGCAATCAAAGACTTGCAAGAACCTCATACAGAGCTCTTCCTTGCACGGTCCCTGAACCTTCTTTGCCACAAGAGCGAGCACTCGCTGTTCCATAAGCACGAGCACTTGTTGTTTCCGCTTGCCGTCAGAATTCTTCGGCGTCTTCCACTCTTCTCTCTCTCTCAGAACCAAAAACGACGGTATTCGCAGGTGCGGCATTCAGAAGAATCCACAAAATACAAATGTTATTCTTCCTCTTAAACACTTACCATTCAAGGTGGAGCACGGAGTCTCGAGGAGGCGTCGTCGTTGCCATGGATTCACATCAGTCGCAGAGCTTGTTGATGATGATGTGAGACGAGTGATTCCAGAAAGTTGCAGCAGATGGACACGAAGAACCGACGAGGAGGATGCAGAAAGAGAATGGGAATTGCCAGAGAAATAGGAGGACGAGGAGGACGAGGAGAGACAACAGGAGACATGCGTGCTGCGGCAGGAGACAAGATGATGAAGAGGCATCGACATCATCGTCGACATGAAGCAAACAGAAGATGTTGTTCTCCAAAACTTGTAGGTGCTTGTTCTTCCACCAAACATGTTCACGAACACTACTACTCTTGGTGAGTTTTCTCAGCAGCAAACCTCTCCAGAAGCACAGAGAGACAGAGAGACAGAGCTCGCTGCTGCAACGTGTTTTCTTGGCAGAATGCCATTCGACATCTTAGGATCCTGTGGTAGACGAGAAGGACAAAGAAATTGAGAGAAGAAAGGGAAAGTGGATGGAAAAGCAAAACTGCAGTGATCACGAGCTTGTCGGGCCAACACTACTGCATGATACATCATGATTGTAAGAGAAAAAACAAAAACACGAGAGCAAAGGGAGGAAAGGAGGGAGCTTGGTGTCTCTCTCTGCAACTCTTTCCAGGGAGTGAGAATTGACCGCACAGAGTTTTACAGATCTGGCTCTCAGGAGCAAGAAGAGCATTGTTAAAGGGACTTTTCTTCTGGTTCTTCCTTGACCAGGTATCATCTTCTCTTTTCTCATTTCCTGACATGCCAACAATCATCAGTGTCTATATTCTTGGTGAAGTTTCTAGTACTTTGTGGGTGAAGCTCAGAAGGTGATGACTGCGTGCATTCTTTTTGTGCTTGTTTTGGGTTTTTTGCTGGAGCCCCAACACAAGAATTTTACCTTCACAGTTTTTTTTGTGGAGTTTCGTTTTGTTTGTTTTTTTGTGTTTTATTCTCTCTCTACAATCTCATAGATATACATCTGCATTGTGTTGTAGCAGTTGGGGAAAAAACCAAGCTTGCATGTCTTCTTCATTGTGTGTAAGAGAAAGAAAATCAAGCTATGGGGAATTCCATAATCAAGCTTGGATATTGACAATTCTGAGATTTGCACCTGGTCTTTTCCATTGCTTTGTGGGGTTTTTTTTCCTCTGCAATCTTGTAGATAGGGAACATCTGCATTATGTTGTAGCAGCTGGGAAAAATACACAAGCTTGCATGTCTTCGCCATCACTGTAACACATTCGGTCAAGTGATTGTGTGTAATTGAAGAAAATTGACTTGTGGGTTTAGGTTTAGGATTCAAGGTATAATCAGGCTTGGATATTGACAATTCTGGGATTTCCAGCTGGTTTTTTCCACTGCTTTTTTGGGGTTAATGCTTTTTCTTGTGCAATCTTGTAGATAATGTACATTTGCATTGTGTTGTAGCAGCTAGGAAAAAAATAAGCTTGCATGTCTTCTTGATCATTGCAACACATTTGGTGAAGTGATTGCCTGTATATTGAAGGAGATTGACTTGTGGGTTTAGGGTATAATCAGGCTTGGATATTGACAAAACTGTGATCTCGGGATCCAGCACAAATTGGAAATCCCAAGCTCCAAGTCACTTCATCAACTTTCTTGGAGAGTCCCCTAACTGATACAGGTAGGTGTAATGCATGCACCCTTGTGCCTCTATTGGTCATCTAGTGGACTTATTTCTTTCTCTTCTCACACTGCATAATCACACTCCATAGTATAGCATGCTCCAGCATGGATTACGATTCTTTGAAAAATGTTGTACATGAATTGGGTGTTTTTCAAGTTGTGTACTATTGCTGTTTTGCTTGGAATTGGTATGAGGTCGTCAGATTAAAACAGTATGACCCTACCTACAGGCACCACTTCTCTTTCCACCTTCCTTTCCTTTGTTATCAGTCTCCACACATGTAACCAAATTTGGGATCTACACAATCTTGACAATAGTCATTTTTTGCATATGTAAGCTTGAGGGGGATTGTTAAAAACTGAGAATACTGTTGAGGTTTTTCATTAGTTATGTATCTTGAGTGCTAGCCAACACCATGATTAAGTCTTTCCATTGCTTCTGGAACTGGAGCAGAAACCTCAGGACAAAAAAAATGTGTATATTGGTTTGCCCCCAATTTTTGTGTCAATTATCATATACTTATTAATACCTACATGCACTGTTGTTGGGAGTTGATGAAGTCAGTGGGTAGACATAGCAGCTTGTCACTGCTATTTGTGATGAAGTTGATGGTCTGACACTTTGTGAGTACAACTCTCACAAGGCTCGATATGACTTATGACTGCATTCTTTGTCATATTATCTTCAAATTGTTGTGGAGATTTCTCTGCAATTTCGTCAATATGAGACTATTAAAGACTGTGACAGGGAGCTTGGAGGTCAGAGTAATAAAAAATGGTTGCATGTTTTGTTGTGGGTAATGGTTGCAGTTTGCCAATCTAGTTGCTTTTAGCTCTGGAATTTTATCATTTGCAATCTTATGCTGAGATTTCTACACCATCCCATGGTTTGTGCACTCTTCTGAACATCTCAATTAGAAATTGAAATGTCTACTTCCGGAGATTTGAATGGTTAGATTATGGTGAGCAAATGTGGACACGTAGGAGTTATTGTCAAATTTTCAACAGGAAGAAACTTGTTCTTTGTTTGATTCGCTGGGTGGTGCTTATCCATGGTGTGTTGTGGGTACCAATTCTAAGACTACAAATTTGATTTAGGGTTTAGGGTATGCTTTGGTACCATGATATCAAACTCGACCAAATGAACTTTTAGAGAGTTCCAGTTATAAAAGAACTTTTAGGGGAAAAAAAGTAGAGTGTTGAGAGTTGAATTCATTGTCATTTAAATGTAACAATCTTGGTGGAAATTACCTTCATTATTGCAGGTTGTCCCCAATTTCTCACTCCAAATTGGCATCATGAAGTTTTATGTAATACCCATCTAGTGGTGGTGTTAATTCTTGACCTCAATGTATCCGGTAGACATTGAACCCTCCATATGCATATGATTGTAGTTCATTTGTGAAAATCTTGTTACACAAGCAATGTGAAATAGATTTTCTCTTGTAACAATTGACAAAACAAGCCATTTCATCAATGATGTCATAAACTAGTATTTTTTTTTTGAGATTCATCTTTCAAATATTCTAAGAGTTTCCAATTTCACAACTATGTAAATTTTCAACATAATATCATTCAATCACTTATATTAGAGTTTTAAACTTCATTTGATTCAACCACTTTGTTTATTCCAAATAATCCATGTGACAAATAAGTTAAATGAAATCATAGTTAAGCTCATAAAAAAATTTAAGCTCTTAAAAGACCACTTTTTTGTTTAATAATATTGTACCATAAAATATGGTATAACAAGGGCTTTAATATTTGTGCCTTTAAAAAATATGAAAGGATATTCTCATAGTCAAGTGTTGTACAAAACTATCAAAAGACAAAATTTGCATTTTGTGGCCTTAGAGTAGATGCCCAATTTAGTGAATGATTTTATGGTTGTACGCACTAGGTATATATGGTAATACGAAAAATTTCAAGTCATAAGCGAATAGAAAAATCATAAAAGAAGACACCCAAAAATCCACTAGCTAACCATGAATGTAGAGCATTCAAAATACAAAAAAAAAAAGAGTCATTTTTGCTGATTTTCTTTTTATTCCATATAGCAAACCAATGACCAAAAATATGGCTATCCAAAATACCAATGTTGGGTGGTTAATTATGACCAATTACCTTATTTATATATATATTCCAAGGTAAATACACAATTTATGGCAACAAGAAACACAAGGACCACAAATTTCTCAAATATTTTCAACAAGGAAAAAAAATTGAATTAATATGTGTTGAATCTGACATCAATGTGGGGTACCCATTACCAAACGTGAAGAGGCAAATGAACTTTAAAAATATTTTGGCAACCGGTAGTTCTGATTCCCATGACCGAACACACAAATTCCATCTCTGGATGGAAAGTTAAGAAACCCAATCACAAGACTTCAAAACCGGATGTACAGAGTAGGGTTGCTCATTGAACGGTTTCAGGCTGGTTCATGTTTGTTAACCGGCCAGGGTTGGCACTGTTGGGGTGTTCTTTCACCGGCCTTTGTTCGGTGATGGGACCTTCATTTTTTTAAATGAAATTTTACGCCTTACTCAACAGAGAACAGATTTCTTTCACTGTTGCAAGATTCCTTTATTCTATTGTAAAAAGTTCAGCAGATTTTGAGGGAAAAAAGTTCTCAAATCGCCATATTTAGATATGTGGTAACCAAATTTGGCTAAGATCTCTTGTAAGTTGTGGATGGTCGCCAACCCGTGATTTTTTGGGGCAAAAAATGGCCAAAAGGCGACGCAATTTTGTGAAAAGGGAATTCCCTTTTTATATTAAACAATTTGCCAAATTGTTACAGAAAACTGTGTTTTTTGGTATGTAGGAGCGTGTCGCCACATTCATATCTACTGGCTACACATTTATTAAGCGTTTCTTTGGAAAAGAGTTGCCAGTTAAGTCGAAATCTTCCTAGGGATGCTCGCCACAAGAGCTCCATCAGGGAATTGAAAAAGAGAAACCAATGTCAACAACCCACTTAGTGTTTCTTTTCCAAATTTCGACAAACAATTTTTCATGAAAAAAATGACTCACATTCGCCAGATTTTGAAGTTTTTTCTTTTCAAATCGCCAGATTTTTATGATAATTTCCAGAAGGTAGCCAAGAATACAGAAGGATTCTGTTTTTTTTCCCCCCTTACTTTCACATCTAATATGTAGCCAAATTTGGCTAAATTATTTTTGTGAATGATGGCCACTTAGGCTACATCACAAAATCCTTAAAAAAAAACCCTTGAACCCACCTACCCCACAAAATAGCCAAAAAAAAAACCCTGACATTCAGGACCTGGTACGAAAGTACTAGGTACCAGTACCAGCCTGGTACGAAGAAACTGGAAAGAAATCATTACCAGGATCAGGCCGGTATGTATAGGAGAAGGTTTGGCCGATAGTACCTTTGGGATTTGAGGGCCACCCAAGGCCGGTAGGCTGAGGGGAGGGGCCTGAAAATCCGGAAGGTACTACCGGCAAAACCTTCACCTTCGTAAAGATCCCTCGATAGATTTTTCTTTCAACATTTTCTCATCTTTCCACTTTTTTTAAGTTTTCTTTTCATCTCATGTATGTCCTTTCGCTAAACGGAAAGTGAATCTAAAGAGGAGTAGGTTTGAAGGATAACAAATACACAGTGAGAAATTCATATTTTAGTAGCCAAAATGGCAATTTATTGTAAAAATATGGAAAAAAAACCTCTGGTTTGGTCCTTTAATATATAGCCAAATCTGAGTACTAACCAAAATATATAATTTTACAAAATAAAATTAATAAATTAATGATTACGAAAACACAATTAAACAAATCACATTTTAGTAGCCCAAAATGACGATTTCTTGTTATAAAAAAACTTGCAATTAGTCCTTTAAAACATAGCCAAATATGGCTATTAATTCAAATATGTAGAATTATAAAATAAAATTATGACGATAGTAACTTTCCACACACACTTTTTTTTTAAAAATTTGTCAAAAAGATTTTTTTTTATGTCATTAACCTAAACTTTAGGCATCTAAAGCGAATCTTTCGAGGATGTACGTTTGAATAATGAGAAGACACAACTAAATTTTTTTGAAAGAGGAAGTAAAGAAAAAGATGACTAAAAGATGAGGAAAAACTGAAAAAAAGAACTGTACCGGGTCTTTACGTTCAAAAGTTCGATACTAGACCAACACTGGTAGGTACCTAGTAGGTACCAGTCTTTTTTAGGCTGGCTATATATAGTAAAAAAACCTACCATACTAAAAATTAAAACAGCAATAATCAAGTGCATTTTGAGGTTTTCAATAGCCATAATTCGACCAAAATTTAAGAAAAATGGCCAGATTTCTATACATGGTGGTTCAAGTATGGTAATCAAAAAAATATAAAAGGATATTTAAAAGAAAATTTACTTTCATCTTTAGATTGTAGCCAGATTCGGCTAAATCTTTCTTTGGATCATCTCCTCTTTGGCTAAGTCAAAAAATCGGCAAAAGAAACATTGGTAGACTGCATTTTTTATTTATTTTTCATTTTTTCAATTTTGTGATGTTGGCACACTGGCGATCATCCACAAGGAGATTTAGCCATGTTTGACTATGAAATTTGAAATTTATTAAAAAATCCTTTTATTTCATGGCTAATACTTGCTTGAACAAGTAACTCCCATTGTTGAAGCAAAGCAGTGAGAAGCTGCTCTGCTACTGCCGTTGCTGCCGGTGTTCAGAGCTGCACCTAGTGTAGGTTCATTTGCAACACCGTTCTGCACCAAGATGTCCGCGAAGCTTCACGAGGCTGCTGCCGCTGCTTCTGCTCTTCTTGCTGATGGTGCTGCTGCTGTCGCCACTCTTTTTTTTTCTTTTTCTTTTTTTTGGTTTTTTTAAAATTGTTTTTTCCAGCATCATAATGTATTGAAGTAGTTGTTATGTAAGCAGAAGAAGAGTAGTTGTGTTGCAGTTCTCAGTTGTTTCTGTTGAAAACTTTGCACGTCGGACTTTGCGTCTCAGACTTTGCGCATCAGTCAGAGGCAGGAATGCGCGTGATTTTGTGTCCTACAGACAAATGTAAGGCCGTCATCACCTTCGCTTCCAAGGTATGCTGCGTCTTCTTGCTTGCTTTCTTTCTTTGTTCCTATCCTTCTCTCTTTCTTTTTTTCCTTCTTCTTCCTGTTTGACTGATCGTCCTTAAGAGATGTTCGTCAAGCGATGTCCGCCGTAATTCTTACAGATAAGAAGAAAAACTTAGGGTTTATGGTTTAGAGTTTCCGTCATTCTCCCTTTGGACCCTTCACTTCTAAGAGAAATGGATAGAAACCCTTTCATTGGATCTTGCTTTTCAGGGTTCAGGAATTCTTTCTTTGTTTTAGGGTTCAGAATGTTCCAGAGTAATCTGTCGTTGCTACATTATTATTGTGTCCGTGTCAGCAATACCAGCAGCAGATAATCGCCCTTCCCTCTCTCTGTCTTTCACTAAAGCTACCAAAAAAATATTGCTTTATTAGATTCAAGTGCATCTGTATCTCTCTACCCTTCTTCTGTATATGGGAATAGAATTTCGCATAAGTGGGGGGTGGGGCATGATTTGGCAATGGCAAAGGGTATTCAGTTGCATTCATGGGATGGTTTTGGACCTTGTAAATTCTTCAAGTAAGTTCAGCATTTCAATTCTTATGCCAAAGAGCCTCCACTGGCTTTTGTTCATGGGATGAGTACCTGGGTTGCCACTTTCACAGATGCCTGGTATTTTGGAAATGCTAAACAGTTTTCTTTGATTTTGCATGGTTGGAGTGTATCTTTGATATGGGATTGCTTTGAGGGAGGCTTTGCAATCTTCTCATATCAGTGAGACTCAAACAAATATAGTGCTAACATTTAGAACACCACACTGAATAAATGAATGATGATTATATGTTAAGGAAATGGAGTTTTGTGTTCTTAGCAATGGCAGATAGTTACATTTTGGCTCTGCTGTTTGTTACAGGAAACAGAAGAAGTTCCGCAAAATGTCCTGAGATTGGATGATTCAGCATTCAGAGGAGTGCACAAAGTGGTGGATTCAAGTGCAGATGAGTCTCCTGGCTGAGGATTTTGGAGCTTTGTGACTTCACTTTCTTGAGTATACAAAGTGGTGGATTCAAGTGCAGATGAGTCTCCTAGCTGGGGATGTTGGAGCTTCGTGATTTGGTTTCTTCAGAGAATCCTGGACTGCAGAGCTGTCAGAGATTCAGAGCAATGTAGACATTTGTGGGGAGGTTTTTGTTTCTTCTCCTTGCTGCTCCTTCCTGTCCATGCTGGGTTGTGTGCAGTGGCATCAGGAATTTGAAGGCAAATTGATAGCAGAGTCAAAGCTTTTGATCTCTATATGAGTTTCGGGACAAGATCAAGGATTAATCCTGTGGGGTTTGAGGGAAAGGCAGTTTTGAGGATGGAAGTTATCAGGGAAGAACCTCACACAGTGGTGGATTTCCCCCCTGAAATGTTTCTTGATGATGAGCACCCTCGGCAAACCATTCTGTTTCCTGGTGCTGTGAAAAGAATGGCATATAGCTTTGACGGGCATGGTAAGTTTAGCAGCAGAGAGTGGGACTTGCAGCAGTTGGATGGAGAGGGTTTTTCTTGGTTCCATGTTGAGCTGCCAAGGTCAAGCCAGAAGTTGACGGCCTTTGCCCAGTACCTCATTGATGTGCTTTGCCCTCCCCTGAAGCTGCAGGAAATTCTAGCACTTGTGAGCAATGGTCCCTTCTGCGGTACCATAGATGGGGCCCTGGTATTCAGGGTGAACTCTGCTGGCCCACCAACCAGCAAGTTCACCCAAAGGATATCTGCAATTGTACGGGACAACATGGTCATCAGTGTGTCACTGGGTCGTGTGGCAAGGCTGGATTTCTCTCGAATGTCATCACAATCTCTCCTGATGGAGGTGCCCAGGATTGACCCAACATTTTTGGGTGAGGTGGGGGACAGTCATCCTGGAAGCCTTGGTACTGGTGGGGTGGCAATTCATGAACATATGCTGGAGTTTTTGCTGAATATGAGCCATCTGGAGCATGCAGACAATGCAGTGCCTAAGGGGGTGGGGAACCTCTTGGTGCACATCATTGACACCCATGTAGAACAGCTGCATGACACTGTCCTCCATCTGGAAACACACCTGGATGATGTGGAACGAAGTTTAGATACAGGTAAGGTTTCCCCCTGCACAAATTGTAACACCTTGTCAACTATTCCTCCCAACAGATTTATGAATTTGATGCCTCAAGGGACACAAGATACCACTCCGTTTGGTGTTTACTCTTGTTAAACTCATGTGAGGATCCTCTTTTTGATTCTGGAGGACCTGTGACCCAACCTGTGACGCATTTGGCAGAAAGATTGCTTTGTTGCTAGTCTCAGATGTTCCCAAATTGGTATTGTGATTCTGGTTGAGTAATGCATGCTTTTATGGAGTGAAATGTTGTTGGAACAAGTTAGTGACAACTGGTGTATGGCACTAGGTGTGGGTGCCACCAAAAAACAGATGTTGGATGATAGGCGATTCCCAAAGATGCATCTAGACCTGCAAAAACTGTTGCAGGTCATTGCACACGGTGATCAAGTATTCCCTAGAGTGAAGGACAAGTGTGCAGGCAAAGCCTGGTGTACTTCTGAGGATCTGGCAGCATTGGAGGTACTGGTGGCACGTCTCAGGAAACTGAAGGAGAATGTTGGCTTCATAGCAAACCGCATTACAGCAATTCAAGCTGGTCTTGACAGTTGGCAAGCTGAGCAGATCAACCGCAAGCTCTACTATTTATCATTTTTGTCAGTCATATTTCTACCATTGTCAATTGTGACTGGAGGTAAACATTGACAAAAACATGGCCCAAAAAAAGACTTATAAACTACCAATCAAATGGCTGATGCTGATTGATTGAATGCAGGCTCTAAATAGGTAGTGTGTAGTGCAAGAAAGGGTGTGGCAGTGTGTGGACCACAAATATGAGCAAACTTTCACATTGTAGCTGTGATCCCTAGCTGGTAGTATGAGAACTCTGAATTTCATAACTTCTCAGAGACCTTGTTGTCTCAGCAAGATCACCAAATCCATCCTTAATTAAATGTGTGTTGTTGTGGTGCAGCCTTTGGAATGAATGTGGGTGGAGTGCCCTGGACAAAACAAACCGATCCCACACTTGTGCATGGGTTTCGGAATGTGCTCATAATCTGCGCAGTAATTGTCATGTTATTGTTGGCTGGCTTTGGGGTTGTTCCTTTGTACACATATCTTGTTACAAGGCACAAGCATCAGGCGGTCAAGGCCAAGTGGCTGAGCTCCAAAAGGTCTGTGCGATACCGAGGTAGTCTGCGTTATCCTGCCTATCTTCGATTATGAGTCCATTTAGTTGCAGTCAGGTTGTTTTGAGTTAGCAGGTCAGACATAGTGCTATTCTGGCTCCTGGAAGCCTATCTCTGTACCTTGAGTTTCAAACATGTCTCTCTCTGCAATATATCAAGTTCATTGCTCGGCTCTTCCTAGGGAGCCAATAATTCAATCCATTCCTTTAAGGTGATCTCCCAGGCAAGCTGTTTGCTTGCAGATCTGTAGCTGGTCTTATGAGGTCATCTGTCTGTTTCAAATCTGATGGTCATAACTGTAGTTAAGAGTTTGGTACTCTCTCTCAAGTGGAGACTCTCTGATTCATGCCAGAGGTGTCCAGAATGATGCACAGCAGATGTGATGAGTTAAGTGCTTCTTGACAGTTCTGGTGACATGTGAAGGGAGACCTGACAATCTGTATCCTGGAGTGTACAAAGACTCCCATCCTTGAGAAAATGTATATATACAATGTGATTCAAGGTACAGTTGCTGTATCTCTTTTAATACAAGCAGCTTGTACAAATTCTTTCTGGATATCAGGGGAGGTCAATTCAGTGGTCAATCCAGAAGGGATTTTTTGCTGGCTTTTTTGCTGGCAGTGAGGACATGTTTTAATTTGCTGTCCTTCATTCTTCTTTCTATGCGTGGTTTGCACGAGTAATGCTCTGGTTCTCTTTAAGGTATAAGGATGAATGAAAAAAAAAACCTTGGGACTTACAAATGTCATAAAATGTCATTCAAAGATTGCATCTTGAGTTGCAAAAGCAACCTAAAAAATACACCAAAAAATCATAGGTCTTACGCAGATTGGAAGAAGAGTGCAACACATTGGTCATTTCACAAGGGATTTATTGGGCCTTCGAATAAGGAGCAATTTGTACCCTGATGGAGAAGAGTTGACCTTATTTTTGAGTACTCAACATATTGTGCACATGATGATCACCTTGAGTTTTCCCCTTCTCCATCATGATCACCTTCTTCAAGCAACTCTTCTCCATCACACTTCACAAGGTGAAATTGCTCTCAATTTGCTGTCAAGTAGCCACAATGAGATTGACTGCCTCTTCACTTCCACCCTTTATAGACTAGACCTCTTCTCATTTCTGATCTGTAGGTTAGGTGGTGACCATCCATAAGACAACCAAAGCAAATATGGGTACAAACAAGAAATTGATTTTATAAAAAAAGAAAGCATTGGTCTATATTATATGCTACCCTACTGGAACTTCATACACAAATCTGGTGATTTTCTGATAGACAAATTCTTGGAATCTGGCAACTAGAAAACCTCAAAAACAAATTTGTGTTGCCACTATCCAAAAAAAAGTTGCTAATGTGGTGAAATTTTGCCTTTAAAAAGACCCCTCTAGAACATAGGTGTTCCAGTGAGTTCATTTTTTGAAAACTTCATGGAAAATTGGCTATAGTTTGAACTGGTGTTGTGCGATATCCCTTTTTAAGGGAAATTGTGGCCCCAGATACACATTTTTAAAAAAGAATTAGTAGAACCTCCGAGTAAGGTTATTTATAATTTTTCCATTCTACACGAACCTCCAGATATGGTTTTTCTCGAGCTTTTCTGAAACATGGTACAGTTCAGATTTAGTGGTTTATGGTTTTTGAAAACGAGATAGTTTAAGTTGCAGTGTGAGTTTAAGGTTACCAATTAAAATTGACATAATCTCAAGGTCAACAAAGCAAATTTAAATCACATATCTTAAACCCAAGTTATTGTAATCAAAATATGAAGATGTTTATAATATTAGACTCTCTTGTACCGACAACACCTTTTTCCTCACAATCATTCACACACAATCACACTTACAATCAAACTTCAAATTTATGATATTTTAATTATCACAACATTTAAAAATAGACACAACCACATTTACAATTAACTCAAATTTGTAATTCTTCAATTATAAAAAAACCCTCCTCCTTTTTACCACAATCTCAAATTCAAACAAATTAATATTATTGACTCCTTGAAATCTTCGCAAATATATTAATGTCATTTGCATTCTTCAGCTCTCATCAAAAGATCTTTATTTTTGGTACATCCAAACATAGGCATCACAGCAACAAAACAATCCAAGCACATCGAGCTTTTATTCCTAACAAACTCTCAAGGTCATTTGTGAATTAAGAACTCCATGAACTGTATGGACCAGTGTTGGGTGATTCTCACTTTTTTGTGAGAATCAGCCAGTTCCAGTTCTTACATAATGTTATGAGAACCGGATCAGTTCTCTAATACATATAATTTTTTGGGGCTGGTGAGAACCGACCAGGTTTTCAGGATTTTTATTTTTTCCAAATTCACCCGGTTCTCAAATAGGGCAGTTCTCGCATATATGATAACAGTTGGTTCTCTTGACTGGTTCTCACAACCCAGTTCTTTATTTTTGGAAATAGATATTTTATTTTTAAATTATTTAATACCTTTATTAATTAAAATATGTTTTAACTTAAAATTTTATTTTGAAACACATGGAGATTTGGGGAAAAAATTTATTTGAAACTTACAACTCCATGACTTCATCCCTTTCAAAAGCTTTCTTAAATTCTTTTAACTCTTCTTCTAAATTAAGATCACTCTCAATAAAATTTGCTATACTAGAAGGGGATTTACAACCTATCTTAGATCATTGAGCCAATTTTTGCTCACAAAAATCAATTTATCTAAATTTTTTGATTGTAAACAACATCTCCTAAAACTAGTAAGAATTCCAACTATGAAAATATTCTTTTTATCTCAATTTGAGATTCAACTATTCTTAAGATTTGTGTAGCACAAAAACCAAATGTAGGAAACATGCTCTCATGTTTTTCCTACCATTGCAATGGACATTTGATGTCTTTAACATCCACTTGATAATGCCTAAAAATTAGAAGCTCTCGATTGACCAATTTTGTTGTTGGCTCACTTATGTAAGTTGTCATTTCAAATATATCTAAACTCATGTTCTTTTCAACGCTTTCATCAACAACACCCCTTCATATTCAACCAATGGATGCAAATGATAATAACATTTCAAAAGCATGGGAAATAAATTTTTTTTGTCATATTCTTCAGCAATTGCCTTCTCTTGTTCATGACCAATAAGTGAGGACACAAGATGAAGAATTTTAAATCTAGGATCCAACATTAAAGAAAGCATATTATGGGCCTTCCTTTCCTCATTTTTTTTTAAGAAGGAAAAAAAAGAATCCAAAACTTGAATAATTTCCTTTTGTATGTTGGAGGCCAAACATGACAACTCATAAGCAACATTTCCATCTTCTTCAATTGTGTTATCAAAGGTTGCAAGATCAATTTCCTCTCTAAATTTTAGACTCATGGATATGGCAGAATTTAGTGCATCACTTAACAACCAATGACCCCTAGATTGATTCAAAATACAAGTAGACACAACAAGGTCAAAAGAATCAGCAATGATGCAACAAATGTGCCATGTCAAAGGAGGTGGTACTCTTGCACTCATTCTCACAAAATTCTCTTTGTTGTAACATAATATAATTGCTTCTTTGAACTACAAAGCCTCCTAAATAGGATAACTTTGATAGCAAATCTACAATAACAAAAGAAAATGTTAGATTATGCACAATAGCAGTTGAAAAAATGAAAGAAATGTTATGCAACGTAAAAATTGACAAAAAATGTGCATATAAAAAAGTCTTTAAAAAAAAAAATCTTTGTTTTCATTAGAATATTCAATTTCCAAAGGGTAAACCCTAAATTTACACATGCCTTTTCCCATCCTTGTCTACCCTTTCTAGATTCTTTTGGCCAACTTATGCATTTCTACAAATCTCCTTGAGTAGATTTGATTGACACATATTGTAAAACTTTGCAAACTTTTTCTTTTGTTGTAACATATTGGTTAAGCCTTGGAAACTGCATGCCCAAAATAAGTGCCCTAAAAATTTTCCTCCAAACCCAACATATCACAACTTATAATTGATTTAAAAGTTGAAATCATAGTGTTTAGATTAGATCCCTCATCCTTAACATAAGCAATTATTTTTTTCCTCAATGCATAATTGTCCAACAATTCTGTCAATTTTTTAACCAAAGTTTGTCCATTAGTATCTATTGGCTCAAAAACACCAAAGGTAATGTGCTTTGGTTGCCGATCGTTTCCTAAAAAATTAATCACCAATGCAAAAATATCATGGCGAGCTTTTGACATCCACAAATCAAAACTTGCAATTGTAGAATGACATTTTATTACAACTAGTAAAACATATCATTTTTTCATTTTTTCCACTAATCTTGACAATAATCCGTTAGAAAATTATTTTCTAAAAGGAAGAATCATTTTGGGACACAAATGCATACTAAATCTTTTTAACCAACTACTTTCTACAAATTGTAAAGGAACATGGTTTTTGATAATTAAAAGAGTCAAATCTTCTGAAAATTGTTTTTGTTGAACATCATATTTCTTAAAAGGTTCGTTTGCAACAAAAAAAACTAGATATGGAATTAGAAGAAACATTTGGTCTCTTTTTGGAAGGTTGTATTTCATCTTATTTCAAAGGACAATTAATTTCTTCTTCAGAATTTTTTTAAATATTAGGATGATCTTAATTAACATGTTTCCTCAATGTAGTTATGCCATTAGATGAATTATATATGATTAATCCTTTCCTTGCTTATGTTTTTAGATTTACATTTAATAGTGGATCATTGTGATAAAGAATACACCGCATAGTTTGAGGGGCTATTGCATTAACTTCTTTGTAATCATTAACACAATAAAATGCCCAACACAATGAGTTTCTACTATTTCTTGTCAAAATATTATTTGTGCATGTAATTTCTTTAAATTCTTTTTGTTCATTTATGAATTATTACTTCCTTTTGTATGAAGACTGGCCATTTTTTCACATTCTAAAGACATTTCATCTTCTATTCTTATTTCATTCATAAACACATCACATGTATTTTCATTTTTAGGAAACTATTCCATTATTATTTGGATTTGTGATTAAGAATTAATTTTTTTTGTGATTAAGAATTATTGCCCTAATGAGT
>Ga0209611_10003324_pt1 | contig 27951 bp, 19 predicted proteins | sample S1TSphgellanicum_3_FD_187693 | JGI IMG/M metagenome (GOLD analysis project Ga0209611, IMG submission 187693) | Host-associated microbial communities from peat moss isolated from Minnesota, USA - S1T2_Fc - Sphagnum magellanicum MG (SPAdes) (version 2) | ecosystem: Host-associated > Plants > Peat...
ATTTTATCAATAATGATCCTGTCTCACGCCCCCTCGGACGTCCCACTAAATACAGCCACCTGGGTGTACTCTGATGACAACCGTGCACGAGGCTCATTTATGGCAGTATTCTTTTTCTTTTCTTTTTTAAAATGAATTTTTTGTGCACGGAGCTTGCCAATAACTTAAGGAGAAAGCTTCCAACAACAACAACAACAGAATTTTTGGTTCAGTAGAAATGGGGGAAAAAAACAAAAACAAAAATAAGCACGACTCTCTCTGTACAATTTAGTAAGTGTTGTAACGTGCCAGTGGTCCAGACCCCAGACCCTCCTGTCTCTTCTTCGTTAGCCTAGCATGAGGAGCCATGGTTTTTTTTTTTTTTTCAGGAATTTTTTTGTTTTTCTTTTGTTTTGTTTTGAAACCAAAGTGGCTATTCATCCAAATGAAAGATGTAGAACAAGTGAGTATCACCCCTAGGTAGATTTAGCCAAATATGACTATATTTAATCATAGATGAAATATAAAACTTTAATCATGCTTCTATGTTTTTGGCTACTCACAGAATACCACGTGTGTGTGTGTGTATATATATATAAATTCCTCACCTTTGGCGATTGAAAATTTTCAAATGCACTTAATATTTAAATATTTATTTTCTATTTTCTATTTTTGGCGAAATTTCGTCGATAAATAATTAAAGTTTGAAAACATATACAAAAATACTAGGGTTTGTGCACATTTCACTAACAGAGCAGCAGAAGAGAAGCAAAATAAAATTTTCAAATTCCTGTTGAAAAAAGCTTTCTCACACTTTTTGCATGTGGCCACATGCAAAAGGCATGTAACGTTTAACTTGGTTCAGTAATCGAGGCAAAACTCTTCAAAACAAAATGGAGGCACCAACTCCAATAGTCTCATTGGCAAAAACAGAATTCACACCTATACACAAGCCTATGGGACAATGGCAACATTTTAAGTGTCAGTTCAATGGAGAACTACTCCAAACCACTCACCCCTCCCCTTCTAACAATCTAATCGGCCACATAGGCTTCATTTCACTCGTCATCACAAGCCTATTACAAGGACCTTGTATGTACGTCTAGATGTCGGGTAAAGCCTCAGCGTGAGGGCATTCCCAAAACAAGGGGCTTAGGAGGAGGCAATAGCCAGGTTCCAACCTTGCATTTTGGGAATATCCCTCACCCATGATGGCCTTTACCCATCATGAAGCACAAGGTGAAAAGTTATCATGAATCTAAACATACAAAGATCGCCAAACAAAGAAGGGGGAAGGGTCCTTACATATCTACTCCTTAAGAATGGGAGGACCTTACACCTATAAGTAGACATGATTTTCTTCACACTTTTAAAGAGTAGACATAATATCTTTCCTCATTTTGAGGAGCCATATTCATGGATATAAGGTACCCTCCAAATACACTTAGGAATTCTCTTCAACCTCTAGTTTTACACTGACCCTGTAGCTCTTGTATGTTTACAAACATAATGTTAAAAAGGAGCCCAACATGTGTATGTATATTCCTAGAATGAAGTTTAAACCAGTGTTGGCCAATTATTGACAAAATGTTTGGTCAATTATAAACAAAAATACAATGGTCAGTTATTCATAACTAACTTGTAGGGTTTGGAATCGGTTAAGAACTAAACAATGATTCTATCAGCATTGGATGGTTCTTAGGTTTTAGGAATTGAAGTTCTGGTTTTTAAAATTTTCATGGCCAAGGTTTTGCTTTCAATTAGGTTTTTTTTTCCTAAAACTGGGATTAATTTTATTTAAAATTTAAAATTTTTTTGGATTTTTTTTTCAATTTTTATATTTGACATTTTCTTGGTTCTCTTATAGGTTCTAATAACCTCCCAATTAGGTTCCAAAATTTAAAACATCTAAAGCAACATTGCAAACAAGTGAAAATTAGAATAGTTATGAAAGTTATTACAAAGGTTTCATAAAATCAAATCAATAAAAAACAACTAACTTGTAAACTTTAAACTACACTCTAAGGAATTTGTTTGTAATGGATCAAAGCCTTTTTTTTTATTGCCATTCAATTTCATTTATTTTTTGTTTCACTCACTTGAATTTGTCCCCTTGAATTATGCATTCTTGCCACCCTTGAATTTTATCCCCTAAACAATCTCTCAAACGTCTCATAATTCACCCACCTCCCTTTGGTTTGAAACAACATTTTAAACAACCTTCAAATCAATTTTAATTTAGCATATATTGCCAACATGTTGTGAGTTTGTGATGTTAAAAAAATAACATAAATGAAAAGGAGGTATCCAAAACTTGTACCACCCATTTTTGCATGTGTTTTTGGAGGACTTGAAATTTTGCATCAAAATTTTAGGTCTCATTGAAATCAAATGTCAAACAATCCATTTGCATTTAATGACATATAAATGATACTATCACAAACTTCATGGGTCAAGATTTGGCAATAATAATTGTGCAAAATTTGTTTTTCATAGGTTTTGAAACACCTTCACATTCCTTGGAAAATTCAAATGTGAGTCAAAATGAAAACAATGGAAGAAAAAGTTGAGGTATGTTCCTTAGATTGTAACATTTCGAAGGTAAAAGGGCATGCTAAAACTTTGGATGGGGACTAAGATGAATGAAAAGCGGGTCAATTATTCACACAAACTTGACAAACCAAACAACAAATTAGTTAGTGCGTCAATTGGAACACTTTTGATGCACGGACAAGCCACAGGCATACATAGACTCACAAGACTCACCACGGCCCAAACCTTATAGTATTCTCTATGATTAGCCACAAAGGCTGCATCAAAATGTCATTTTCTTTTGGGATTCCCAAGTTCAAATTTGGGAATCCCGAAACTCTCAAAATTAGAACTTCCAGCATTTTGCAGGGCCAAAACTTCTTGTGCAAATCTTCGATTGAAGTGAGGTCTAAAAAAATGTTGTAGTCCTCATCAAAAGCTTTCCAATGATATGTGGCATGGTACCTACATGCATGTATTTCAAGGTGATTTTTGACTTTTAATGAACGGGAGTCAAATTGGCATTTTGACTCCTGACTTTTCTTTTGGCCATAACTTGTGTTTTAAATACGCCAATGGGTCATGCAAGCCCATTGTAGACATCTACATTTCAAGAAATTTCCAATGGTATAGGGAGCTTTTTGATCCAATGAATTGTGACCCCTAAAATACCTCTTTGAAAATTTGGGATTCCATAAGAATTCTAACGCCCAAAGTGGGAGTCCACTTGGGAGTGTGTGGGTTCATTCCCTCACACTCCCAAGAATGCAAATGTGATTCCTAGGTTGCACTTTCGGCTTGCACCTTTCCATGCATATGCCTTGGTTGCAAGCCCAAAGCTAAAGTCGTGATAGGTTCGTATGGAATAAACATGAATGTCATTCATCTACTTCTATTGTTTGAACATCAATGTCTTGTCATATTTAAACATTAATGTCATATGCTTATTCATATTGTTTAAACATGAATGTTATATGTTTATTCATGTTATTTACACACGAACCCTGAATTCTACTTTTAAATAATGCATGACATTCGTGTTTAAATAATACAACCCATGAAATAACAAATTTCGCATGAATTCGAAATGAACCCATGAAGCATATAAATTTGTGATATTAGTCATTATTATAATGACAACAAATCATCAAAAAATAAAGAATAACCCCCACATTGATTCAACACACATTGTAAAACAACAAGCCCAAAGATATTGACAACAACTTGGGCCCTTATTTAAAGTTGCAAACTTGGCACATAACCTTGAAATGCCATTAACTAAAGTTTTCCATACTAAATAATAATAGTTTGTTTAAACTCCAAGGTCTCTTAAAACATATTCTTATACAAATTTAGTCATTATTAGAGTCGTCAATTTCCATGGGGTACAACAAAATCCAAACATATTTTATGTTGACCACTATTACCATCCCTTCCCACTCCTATTGTCCATGTGATGGTTTTTTACAAAATGGATTATGCTTCATTGATTGTAATTGAAGTAAAACTAACACAAACCTTGGAATCATCTATTGTAAAACATTTAGATGTGAAAGGCCCACTGCAAGACCTTACAAATGGTGCTACCAACCCCAACATTTCACATGAAACAAAAAATGTCAAAATAACGGTCATGGTTGAAATTTCTTTTTCATCTTTGAACTATGCAAGTTTGCAACAACTCAAGCAATAATAAGCCCATATTTCTAAGCGTTTCATTGACCTATAAAGCCATGACACTCTAGTTTTATCTCAAAAAAAAAATTCAAAAAACCCAATTGTTATGCGTGCAATCAGAGTTCAAATAGCACAATATGAACCATGACATAGTGAGGATAAGACACATGACTTTGTTTCAAAAAAAAATGAATGTTCTAAGATGTTAAATAATAAAGGGTGAATATGTATGTTCAATCATTCAACTAATAAGAGTTATAATGGGTGGAAAAAATTAGTTGATTTTTTTAATTCATCATGTTGAAACAAGGTTATTAGCATTGGCATTGTCACATCACATCAATCATGTCTATTTTGATGCCGACACAACCCTATGTCACATCAATTTAAGGTCAACCTAAGGTCAAACTATGTTGAGTATACTAATTTTTGTATTAGGGGTAAAATAATTACCCCTATGAACATGATAACTATGTAAAACAATTACCATGCAAAACCAACACATCCACTTTTGATTGAACATTTAAAAGAACATAAAATAATGAAACCCTTAAATGCCATAGAAAATAAATTATGTTAGATCTTTCTTTTAAATAGAAATATCTTAGTCATCCATCTAATCAACTACATTGATCTCAACAGCTTATTACATCATGTAAATAATTTCAACCGTCTAAATTATGATTAAAATTTAGTTGTAATATATTTAACCTTATCCATGGATTAATTGAATTTGTCCATCCTAGTCAAAGTAGCAATCACCTTTCTCCAAAACTGTAACCAAATTTGTCCACCCCTACTCAAGTAACGATTGGCCTTGTTTAAAGAATGTGACCAAATTTCAATCGCCCTGATGAGTGACCACATGTGTCCAAATCAATGTCAAGAGAATTGCCAAGTGAATTTTAGTTGTTTTTTGGACAAGTTACAATTGAAATTTGGTCGCATTAAAATGATGGAAAATGTTGTTTTAATTAGTTTTAACTCTAGTTCCTCAACAAAATCAAACTTGAATATAAATTGGCCATGACCAAGTTATTCTATCATATTTTTTTATGTTTTTCTTTGCCACAATGGGTTCCTAATCTTTGGTTAATCTTTGCAATCAATGGGAGGAACTTCAGTGCAACATAGGAGGTGGGAAAGAAAGGTGAACATGTTATGTACTATGAAGTTCCTTTGCTAGATTACTTCAACTTGGCAAAATTATGACTACTTTTAGCAATTGTTATTTGGGAGGCAGGGGTTGTGGGTAAAAAAATCAAGGTGTGTGGGCAACATGTTCGATTCAATGTCCAAATGTATTATAAATGATTTTTCTCAAGACCTTACATCCAAATGCCTTCAAGAAGAATCTTCAAAAGAAAAAGAGTCTAGAACTATGTCTACTTCTAAAGGATCTTCTCATAAGAAGCAAAAGTAACATCCCTTAGCTTATAATTTATCCATTGAAGGAGGATTCCTCCCTTGAAATTTGTTTGTTGCACAAAAAGGTGAAATGGTGGATGGGTTGGTCTAAATTTTTTGCCAAAAGTAAAACATAATTGCCTTTGTGGGTGGTCGAGAAGAGGGAAAAGGCAAACTTGAACCAAGCACAAGGACAAGGGGTCATTTGGGTGCCATCATCGGCCTTGACATTGTGCCTACTTGGTCCAAGTTGGCAAGGTGGACATGGCAAAATTCACAAATTGCGGATTGAGAACTTGACGGGGTGCCTTCGTACATTGAATTTGTTGAATAAAAGTTGAAAATGAAAGATAATCACAAAGCTCGATGCTAACTTTTTATGGAGGCATTGGTTTGTTCCACCAATTGACCAATTGTCATAAAGTTTTATGCCGTACATGCAAAAACCGTAGAGGTGTACCAATTGTGGTGGAACAAAAACATGCTTAGGGAGATGTAAAGGTACCATGATGGCCAAAACCAATCCCTTGACAATCAAAAACTTTTGTGAGGGGGAAGGTTGGATTGAGCTTTTTCTAATGCATGTTTTTCTTGTTTTCTTGCACATGTTTTTCAGCCTTGCATGGTTCTACATAAAATCACATAACATGATTTTACATGTTTTTTTATTCAGCAAAAGAACATGTCAAGGTTCTTCACATTCTAGTTGTGCTCAAATTATTTTTTTGTTTTGATGTGGTTTAGCAAATTTGAAGTCTAAACCTCCCAAGCATAAAACATGGGGTACTAACCATTGGCATAAATTCAGATGTTGAAGGAAGTATGATTTCTTTTTTATTTAAATAACTCTCATAATCAAAAAGTCAAACCTTACAGCAAAACCTCACAATTCTCCATAGGGCTACACTATTAGGACCAAAAGGGATCCAAATAGAACTTAATGGGGGAAATTTAAGTCTTGTGATCACAAAACAACTTCATATTACATTTTCCACTAAACAATATTTCAATTGTATACATTGGTGTGTGATTAGGGGAGGCTAGGAAGCTAAGGAAGGATAATCCATCCCCATATGGATTTGTTACAAAAGAGGAAATTGAAAAACAACAACAATTTCGATGGTGGTGGTGCCTGAGCTCATTTATACTTATGGAAAAAGAATGTTCATCAAATCTCCTTAAAAAATGGGATTAACACACCTTTGAACTCTAAAGTTCAAAACATATTTGGTAGGTAAACTTACACATCTCATATGGCAAAAAAAGATTGACATTGAATATTTTATGGATTCGTCAACAATGTCATGTTTTAAGGTTTAACTTAAAGAAATGTCAAACCTGGATCCCATGACATTTTATTTCACTCCTTTTGTTTATGTTTTAAGTGTGATTGCTATTATATATACTTCCTTGAATACAATAAGACAAATTGATCTGAAGATTTACAGTCGATTATGAATGTTATGATGACACCTTCTTACAATTGGATTCCACCAAAAAAATGTTATCGACAATTAGCACAATGTTTAGGGTTTATAGTGGTTAGGATTTAATGACATTTTTCAATAATTATAACATAAAAAAGAGTGGATTGGACATACATTCTTAATATATAATAAAGTCCATATGGATTTCAATAGACACTACTAGAAAACTTGGTCATGTGCCACTACATAGTTCCATTCAAATCCAGTTTTAATGGAATGGGATTGGTCCATGCCACTATACGTTGGATGTAATGGATTGGTCTAATGAATTGACCCACCCAAATCCAATATTTGTGGAATTAGACTAGTGTCATTCCACGATATAGTGGATGTAGTGGATTAGTTCACCCAAATTCAGTTCAAAACGCTAAAACACACATTTTTCTTCTTTTAGACCCCTCCTACTTCCAAAGCTCATAACTTTTTCAAATCCTATTCAAATTGAGTGATCTAAAGTGCTATGATAGTGCCACCTTAAGTTCTATAATTCATTTTTGAACTCTGAAGGTAGTAAAGCAACATACAAGGACTGTTTGGGTGTTTTCAAAACGGTTTCTTACTGTTGGGTGTGGCACTTTTTTGACTTTTTGACCATGCACACTTTGAAGGGCATAACTTTCTAATTTTTAATCTATTTTTGACAAGTTTTAGTGTTATGAATGTGCCAAAAAAAGATCTCAAAATTTTTTTTGGACATCATAAACAAAAGAGCCTTCCTTTGAATTTCATTGAACTTTAAATTCTTATGTGTTTGGACATTAACCTATCTACCTAATGCATTGGTAAATAACAAAACTTCAAGTTTATTAGATTTTTCTAGTGATGGTACAACCAACATGATAATGGCCAACATAAGTATAGCCAACATACATATAACCAATTGAACTATAACCAACATAGGTTTAGCCAATTTAGGTATAACCAACATAAGAACAACCAACATAGGTTTAACCAACTTAAGTATAGCCAACACAAGTTTAGTCAACTAAGTATAGCAAATATAAAAATAACTAACACAAGTTTAGCCAACCTACGTATAGCCAACATAAAAATAACCAACATAATGTAAGTGTGGGTACATAACCTAATTATAGCTTAAATATAACCTTCATAGCCTAAAGCAACCTACATAGCTTAGATGTAGCATATATAACCTAAGATCAACCTACAATATAACCTAGATTAACTTAGGTGTTTAGCCTAGGTAGCATATGTTTACTTAGGTACTTATCCTAAATTAGCCTAAATCAAGCAAGTCTAGTATATTTTAACTAGGCTATTTAAGTAGGCTGAAAGAAAGTGTTATAAGTTTTTGTTGAACTGTTATTTCACATAAAAAGGAAGTGGTGCAATGGTTGAAAATTTGGCCCCTCAAAATGGAGGTGAGGGGTTCAAGTTCTAAATCTTGCAACCTAGTTGGCGAAACTAACCTAGATTAGGCTTACTAAGTTTCATTAACCATGTTAGGCCTCCTCGGAGGTTAGGTTTTTAAACCAAGGCCAACTAGGCCTAGGTACCTAGGTGCATAGGTCTAGTTACTTAGGTACATAATGGATAAGTGTTTCAACCTAGCCTTGCCACGAGGCAACATCTCATTGGATGTCTAATGTTTTCCACATGGCAACATATAATTGGTTGCCTATGATTGCCATGTGGCAACACATCAAATGAATGCCTGCACATGCCATGTGGCATCATCTCAATGGAGAAGGACTTACCGTATTTTAAATTAATCATTTGATCCAATGGCATAAGAAGGCCCAATTTGAACCATTGGATGGTTTTCCATGATTGTGTTATATAATATCATTAGACCAATCCACTAGGGTTCTATTGGTCATTGCCACGCGACCTCGATCACTAACCCATCCATTATGTTAGGCCAAATGCCACTATAATGCCACTATATTGGAATTGGTTTAATCCATTGAAAAATGACTGGATTGCATAGTGGTTGGGACCACATTTCCTAGTAATGAGATTTTTAACTCAGATTTGGAGTTCACATTTTTTTCAATTTTACTAGTCTTGGTTTTTTGTCTCATTTTTGTAACATTCATTATTGTTCTTATTTCTATAATACACATTATTGTGTTTAGGTTTATAGTTTTTTTTCTTGATCTCATTTTTATAATTCAAAGTTTTGTATCAAATTGTTGGGTCCCCATGTGGATATGGGACCCAAAACACCTAATTTGATTTTTTAATGGAAATTTTTTTGCATTGTAAACAATTTCAAAAGAAAAAAAATTGAAAATGAATTGCACTTTCAATCGCCAAAAGTTGGAAAAGAATATTCAGAATTGTCAAATTATAATGTTTCATTCTCAATGTGTGGCCTAACATACAAAAAGAATTGTCTGTCATCTATGGCCTTGCTAGATTTAATTTAATATTCCAAGGCATGATGGTTAATTTTTCTACATTGTCATACCTTTAATCACCATAGTAAAGTTTTTGCCTTAGAAGTGTTACAAACCTAATTAGGGGGTTAATGAACAAACCTTAAACCCTAAAAAACTCTTACAAGTTAAAGGGTGGGGGAAGGGGAGGGGGGGGGACTGAAAAAAAAATCACAAGTTAATTAATATGGGGGATGGCAACCCAAAATACCTACTAAACTAGCGACCTAATTTTAATCATAAGATGAATAGGGTCACAATTTAGAAGGGGACCACATACAATTAAAGCTTGGAAAGTTCAACATGGCTTACAACTAAAAAAAGGTTCAACAAAAAAGGTCTTCATTTGGATAATGTCAGACGATAAAAAAAAAAGGTTGCCATCTAAACAAGGTTTAAGCAACCAAAAAAGGTTTCCATTTGGACAAGGTCCAAGCTCCAATGATTGAAAAAAGTCTTCATTTAGACAGGGCCCAAGGTCTAATGACCAAAAAAGGTCACCATTTCAATAAGACCCAAGTTTAAATGAATAAAAAAGGTCACCATCTAGATAGGGTGCAAGGTCTAATGATCAAAAAAAGTTGCCATCTAGACAAGGTCCAACAACCAAAATATGGTCACTAATTACACAAAGTTGAGGTCATCATCTCAATAGGTTCCAATGTGCAATGATCCAAATTCAATTACAAGTTGAACTGGCCCATTTTAGATTGTGAATTCAACATTGTCTAGTTCGTAAATGATTTTAGTCACTGGACCCTATGCAAGTGTCATGAGTTTCAATTACCATCTAGATAAGGTTATGTGATTGAAAATTAGTTGCAACTTAAACATCTTGGACTAGGAGCGACGAAATTTTGGTCTAGTCCAAATGGCAATTAAATTTTGATTGCTAAACATTGGACCTTATTTAGATGGCGAACTTGACCCTATCCAACTTGTGAATGATTTTAGTCACCATGTGGACAAGGGTTTACGACCAAAAATCAGTCACAACTTAGGCACCTTGAACTAAGATTGAGTGAATTTTGTTCTAATCCACATTGCAATTGAATTTCAATCATTAAACCTTGGACCTTGTCCAAATGGTGAATTCAACCTTATTTAGTTCATGAGTGATTTTGGTCATTGAAACTTGTCCAACAAATGAACAATTTTGGTCGTTAAACCTTGTCTAACTTGGGAGTGATTTCAATCATTGAACCTTGTCCAACTTGTGAACGATTATGATCACCATGTGGACAGGGGTCTATGATTGAGAATTAATCATGATTTGGGCACCTTGGACCTAAAGTGATTCAATTTTGATTCAATTGTTAAAAATTATAGGTTACACCTTTCATAGTGATGTGACCTTTGGTCCATCTAAAAAGTTTACAGGTCCCACATTTCCCACATTTTCTTATGGTGTTTAGTCTTTGGTTGTCATTATATCCCATTATTTTACACTTGCAACTTGACATGGATTTTATTTGTTGCCTTTGGTTTCAATAGGAAATCACCATAAAAATAAATTATTCCATTCCCTCAAGTTTGAATTTATGGTTCTTTTACATTTGAAGCCCTTGATATTCATGAAGGATTTTGCAAATAAGTGACACATTAATAAAAGACCACATTGAGCGATTTGGATTGAAATGTAAAATTAGAAAAGGAATACCAACACATGATGTTGGCATCCCTTGTGTTTGCCTCTTGAGAAGCCCAAATTGCCAATGAACTCAAAACCATTAGTGAATATGGACGTTTAAACTTGCTTTATGGGTTCCAACTAATATCATAGCTAGAAGTGGACCCTCTTTGTTTTGATTAGTAGCCATGACATCCCAATGGAAAATTAAACATAGATTGGGTCCAAGACACAACTTTGGATTGGTAGTACACTAACAAATGGTCCACCCATCAAAATGAAATTGATCATCAACTCTTATGGCCAATGCCACAACGCTTCACATATGATGGCACTACGTGTTGCATACATCACAAATTTAACATGTAATGAATTAATAATGAAAGTTGTGTGAAGTTCATTCATTCATAGGTTTATACATTTTACACGTGAATATAGTGCATTGAAAACATGTTTGGCACACAGATAAATGTGCTAATGGATGAAATACAAACCTATGAAGGGATGAATGTCACATGGATTTCACATCTTTTAATAAATTTAATGCATGAAACGTACAAATTATGAATGAACTAATGTTACATGATTTCCATTTTTAAATCGTGAGATGTTAAGTTTGTGATGTATGTTTTAATCCCTTTGGCCCTAAAAGTGGATGGGCTTTAAAAACATGCCCACATATGTTACATACACCATTTTTAATTGCCAAAATGCACATGAAACATTGATGTCCCACTTGCAAGGCACCATTCCATTAATGTTTATACCAACTATTTAACTCAGCTACATTCATGCTTAAAAGTTAGAAATGCAACCCAACAAATACCCCAACTAATTCTAAAATGTGAAGTTTAGACCAACCTTTGGATTAGTGAATTAGAAATGCAAAACTTGTGCAGAATGGTGCCAATGCCATCCAAGCATTCACAACTAATGAAATAGTGGCCAAGGCCAAACATTTCTACCCTAATGAAAATGATGGCCATCCACACTTCTTTTACCAAATAATGGGGGGTTATTTTGATGAAAAAGAAGGAGAATTTCACATTGGAGTTCACTCCTAAAGAAGATGATGGATTCTATCGGGGATAAGATCGTTCATGCTTGACAAGATGCACATGACCACAAGGGGGATGAAGAGCGTCAAATTTGATACATAATTAACGTAATTTTTCACAACTATGGCATTGATCCACAAATTGTGGCATGGGTGCTAAATCAAAACATAGAGGTCACATTAAATGGAATAAACCCAAGGCACAACATTTTACACAAACAAATTGCACAAGAACACAAATTGGTAGATGACGCACTTGACTTGATTGAGGAACTTACACCGCCAAAACATCCACATCATGAACACCCAAATATGTGATGGACTTCAAAAATTCCAATGAAAAATGGACCTTTTCTTGTTGGCCTTCCACTACATGTGCAAAATCCAACTTTTGTTGGCTTCAAAAGACCACCTAACCCTATTGTATATGATTTAGTCTCGGAATTAAAATGATTTTTGACCCATGTTATTAAGTTTTCCATTTAATAATCATAGACAAGTGATTGCAAGTGGCCCAACATTTTGTATATAGGAATATTGTATATTCTTCACATGTAAATTGGACAATTCACCCTTGTAATGAACATTGTTTGAAAATTGATATTACACAAATTTCTAAACATTGACCCAAACTAGCAATCTTGAAGAATATTTTATCTTTGGAAAAAAAAATTCAAAATTAATTAATTGTTTCATAAGCATGTTTCAAAACATTATGTTTTGAACATGTCCATTAACATACTAAGGTTAGTATTAGTGTATTAATATGAAGAAACTATTGAATAAGCTTGGGTGTGGGTGTGAAGAAATAATGTGTTGGCCAATGACATTGTTGGATGTGATGGTCTAATTTTTTTTTAAAAATTATTTCAAATGAACAAATAGTTCAATGTGTAATAGGGTCTAGTAGGTTTGTGAAATTTTCATGAAAATGGTAGAAAGGGACCATTATTGGGCAAAGCCATCCTTGGGTGGTACCACTAGGAGCCACTTCAAGGAATGGTTAAGAAACCAAAAACATCCAAATCATTTTTTTGGGCCCTTTTCATTAAATGTTTTCACAACTATAAATTATTATTTTTTCATGTTTATCCATTGCATGCTTTAATATATGGCTTGAAGTTTATTTGGGAATTTTTAAAATTGGAAAATTTTTAAAATTTATATTCCTAATTAAAATGGCCCCTTAAAAAATCAATAACTTCAACTTTGGAAATTCATAACTAAATCATATTTAATCAATTAATTGTGAAATAAAAACCTAAAAATAAAATGACTTCCAAATTACCTTTTTAAAAAAATTCATAAATCATGTTCCAAATTTATGTTCATGACCAAAAAGTTCAAGGAAAAAAAAATGTTATGTTCCTAAAACCTTTTCTAAATGCAATGATTGGGAACATCAAAATACATAATATTCTTGATATTATTGAAATTTCAAAATCTATGGAACCTAATAAATGTATTCCCAAAAAAAATAATGAAAATGTTCATTTGAGTGTTTTTTACAATTTTTCAAAGTTTGATGACTCTAGGAAAACCAAGGTGTGACATTCCTAGTGGTACCACCCAAGGACGGGCTTGCCCTATTTTCAATGTTTAGCAAAAAAAATGTAATTATGAATATTTTTCTTTTCCAGACTAATGGGATTACTAAATTTGAGTGTTTGCATTTATTTTCCGAATTATTTTGAATGAATTAACATTTCAATGTGTAACTTAATACCTTGTAGATAAGGTTTTTGAACATGTTACTTATGCTTGTACATTTTTTCAATATTGCAATGGTGCCCCATTAGTGATCATCCATAAAGAGACTTAGTTAAATTTGGTATAGGCCATCTATGAAATTAGGGTTTAAACATGGGTTTTCAATTTTAGGTGATTGTTTTGGGAAAAATGGTATATTTCACAAATTATAGCCAAGGAAATTTTGCCAATGGCAAAAATTTGTCCAAAATCATTCTTGTGCAAATGTTGCCAAGTTACTCTTTAACTTGGTGACCAAAATTTGTTACAATTATAACTCATGACCCATTTCAATTACCTTCTTAAGGCAATGCAACTAAATGGGGTGACCCAATTTTGGTTGCCTTGGTCACCTTCCCAAGGTGACACACTTGAATGGGGCAACCCAATTTTGGTTGCGTTTTCCACCTTCACAAGGTAACACACCTAGATGGGGTGACCCAATTTTGGTTGCCTCTATCATTTTTGCAAGGTGAAGTGACCTAATTTTGGTCACTTGGGTTGCCTTTCCAAGGCAATGCACATGGATGGGGTGACACACTTAGATGGATGACCCAATTTTAATTGATTTTTACTTATCACAATTGTAGCATGGAAATTTGAAACCCAGGCATGGATAGGGGTGACCAAATTTTATAATCAATTTTAGTTATTCTTCAATATCAAAATGTACAATATCCCACATTCGCACATTGGTGGCTGATTTTCAATTGCTATGGTCATGGAACAAATAAATTATGACTAATATATTTGCATATATAGATTTTTTTATCGTCAATTTTGTTTGTTCTTTAATTTCAAAATGTATGATATCCCCATTTTTGCACATTGGCGATCGAATTTTGATTGCCACGGTCATGGAATAAATAAATTATGGCCATTCAATTCACATATAGATTATTTGGTGGCCTACCATATTTTGGGTTATAAAGCTTCTCAAATTCCTTTTAATTCCTACTCTTTCATACCCTTTTAGGTGTGTGGACTCTGGTTGTGTTGAACACAATCCCTACCGCATACTAAATTGGTGACTGAAGGAGTGGGGCCTATCCAATGCTAATGAGATCCATGCTCTTCAATTGTATCTATACTTTTTGTAAGGTTTCCTTCATGTGTTCTTTCTACATATTAAAGATGGATGGTATGTGCAACATGTGGGAGCCATGGTGCTTTGATGTGATGATGGTAACCACATGACATGGTAAGGTACATTGCAAGTTTTGCGGCTTACAATTCATATAGTATAAAGACATGGTGCTTAGTCATTTGGGTTACCATCCTTAAAGGGTTGGTAAAACAAAAATTGGTGTATGTGCAAAAGTCAAATTTCAAGTGAAGGCCCTATTTGCAAGGTGTGGTGGGAATATCCTTATCGCATTGGATGATGCTTAAGTGTCTGACTCCCTTCTCAATATACATGTGCCCAATCTTGTCAATGATAAGTCATTGAGTTCCTTTGACAACTCTTCTATTGCAGACCCCCAAGCAAATGGTGCACAATGTCCTTTAACATCTAGGGCTAGCATGGACAATCCTATTCATATGCCAAACCTTCTCCCTCACACCTTTCAGCAAATGACCTTATAAAAAGGAATGAATTCAACCACCAAACAAAATCTTGACAAGAAGTGAGCGACTTTCTTCTATGACACCAACATCCCATTCAAAATGTTTTATAAACCATCATTGTACCATGCAATTTGGATAAAATTGTTGAAGAGATCCAAAGAAGATTTGTCAAGACTTGTAATCAATAAGACAAAAACTCAATCCACAAGTATGGGGCCACTATTTGTTTGGATGGGTGGGACAACATTAATAGTTGCCCTTTGTTAAACATCATGCTTATTTGCCCAAATAGAGATTTATTCTTTAGAGAAATCAACACAACAAGGCGTTGAAAGGATGCATAATACATATGCATATGCTTTGACAAAAGACATTCAAAATGTGGGTGTGAATAATGTTGTTCAAGACCACAAAGGTGAAAATAAACATGAATAGTTGCATTCCAAAAGAAAAAGAAATGACTAACAACACCATGGAGATTAGGATGAACATGGTAACATCAAACCAAGGCTAGAAAAAACACTTCTTTAAATTAACAACACCATAGGGATGAAGAGAAAACATGAACATTTTTTTTAGAAAGCTTAATAAAAGACAATAAACTATAAATAAAACAACCACCAACACCTACATCATGTGTCATCACCATGAACACCACACCATAAACACAAAGTCAACTCAAAGAACATGAACAACAATGAAGTGGGGCAAGGAAAAACTTTGTCTAGTCTTAGGTTATAACATGCTTTGGAGTTGGACCTTGAACTTGGTTCCACATAATGTACACCACTAAAACTAAGGGGTTGATTCCAACCCTAGTTCCACAACCTACACTTTATTCCATCTTTAGTTCCAACCTAATTATGATTCCAACCTAGTTCCAAAACCTAGGCCTAATTTTGGGGAGGTTACCTTGAACCATTGAACTAGGTACTCGCACAACGCTAGATTCTACCTCTAAGATACATAACAAGACCTAAGTATGGTCTAAATATTATTTTGATGAAAATAAAAAATCAACCCATATCTTTTCATGTTTCATCCAAATAGGTTTTAAATCCTTAAACATTAAATTTTTTGAATGAACAATTCTCATTTGACTACACTTGTCCAATTTTAACTCAAATATTAGCTCCCTTTAAAATTTGAATAGACTCACCTGAAAGGGGAAAGGGATGAACAAAAAGAGAGGACCAATGGCCAACCAAGAAACAACATCCAAAAGTGTTTGGTGAAACACTTTTGCATTGTATTACTTTCTTTTCCTTCAGATAACCATTGGTGGGAGCTAGTAGGTCACATGCATAGAGCCAGGGTTGACCAACACCTCCGGGTGCACTCTGAAGGACAGAAGGGAAGTGGTTATTGGTTGGGTCAAAGTTCCCTAACTACCCATGGTGGTTAGCTCAATTGCTTTTTTGTTACTACCTATGTACTAACAACTATGGACAATCTATTGCAGGTTGTTAGTTGCAAAGAGTTCAAAGCAAAGAGTTCGCAATAGCACCTCACTTTTGTCCTATATGATTTGGCAAATGGTGTCCTCCTTTCACCCATATAGCCAAGGGGGAGGAACTCTATACTTCAATAAATATATCCTTTTATTTTGGGTAGCTTCCGTAGTTTCATTTTTTTGAGTGATGGGCCAATCAAATTGGCTCATTGGAAAAAAAATTTTAAAAATAAATAAAATTGGACTTGGGAGGCAGCCTCATCTAATGAATAGGAGAGGTGAATAGGTAGGTTGTTCTATGACTATGTGACTCATATAAATGGTGAAACCAGATATTAACTGAAGTGAGGTTCATCCACAACTGAGTCAGAACAGGGGCATCTGGTGGGTTGTGCACTGGTGGTTTAGGGTTTAGGGTTTAGGGTGGGTTCCAAATGGCCAAGTGACCCACCAGATTGGACTGAGAGAGAGATCCTGATTGTCTTAGAACAGCATATTTATACTCCTTAGAAGCAACTTAAACAAGTTTGTGTTTTTTTAACCATGGTCAAAGTGTGGGTGCTGGTTCCAACCATGCCTTGGTGGAGGGAGGCATCATGGCTTATACCATACATAGTACCTTGGCAGCTTCCACAGTGATTATAATATTTTCAGAAATGCTGAAATTTTCCCCCAAAAAATGCTTTCCAAAGTTTTCTTTTTCCCCAAGAAAAATATTGAATCTTCCAAAATATTCTTTTTGTTCAAAATTTTAAAAAATATTCAAAATTACTCGAATTACTCGAGAGACATGTGTGAAAGTTGCTAAGGTACTCCTACTAGTATATTAAAATGAAGCCATGTGCTCAAAGTGATGTGAGTTGAGTTCTAAAGGTCAAAGGCAAAATGTTGTAACTTAGGTTAAGATTAAAAATAAAAATTGTAGGTGAACAATGGTTTGTGAATTTTGATAAATAGAAATAATGTAAAGAGTACAGTTAGGTCTCTAGTCTCCACCTGTGAAGCAAAAAAAAATTATCCCAAAATATTACACTGATGCTAAAAGTCTCTTGTCCCTTCCTTCCTTCCTTCCTTCAGGCAACAGCCAACAAACTCGAGTTTAGTTCTTCCATGGACTATTGCTCCTACGGACATTTTAACATGACCTTATTTTCTAACAGGTTTTATCATTTTATGTTATGCCTTCTATTTCCAGTTGTAGCTACAAGTTGGGAAAGTTTTGCAATGGAATTTGATGTACAAACTGCATTGGTGGAATCACATAACCTATCTTAGGTTTATGGTGGTGCCCAAAAATGGCTCCTCCTTTAAAGAGCTAGTGGAATCCATTTCAAAACCCTTACCTTGTCTCCAAAATTCTGCCCCTGCCATTAGCCCAGGCCAAAAATGGTGACAAACAGTTTTGGAGAGAGAAATTTCATGCCCCCAATGGGAAGGCTCAGCATGCACTCACAATGGGCCTTGTTTTTTCCTTTTGGTGGTGGGGTAGGGGCGGGGGGGGATTTTTTTATTTTTAAAAAAAAAATTATTCTCAATGTGTTCCCAATATGTTCTCAGCATGTTCCCTTGAGGTTTCCTAAGTTGCCAAGTTGTTCCCTAAGGCATTCCCAATAGCACCTCAATTTTATCCCATATGGTTTGCCCAAAGTTCAACTCTGATGTATATAAACTGAAAGGTAGGCTGTTGGGGAATACATTTGTTTCTGTTTTGCATGGGGTCCAAAGAGATGCTTACATTGGGGAGTGCTCAATGTTCCCCCAAAAATGCTGATGGGCCAATGAATATGGCTCTTTCAAAAAAATAAAAATAAAAATTATGAACTAATTAATATGATCACACTATATATATATCCCACTATATTCATTAAGGTAGGTTTTTGGACATTTATTAAAGTTAGGGTTTATGGTTTAAGGTTCCAAAACTCTTCTCCTAAAGTTTTGGAAAGAAAACTTTTCAAGTACCCAAATTTGCATGGTAGGTGGTCACCTCATTATGCTCTCATGATGAAATCTGTGTTACATTCACACATTGATAGATTATGAAATTAGTACTTCCAAAATTTGAGTTGTTAAGATCATTTGCTTATAAAATGAATGTAAAATTAAAAGAGAAGAGGCTTTGAAGCCCACAATATGTTAACACATTGCCAAAAGTTGTTCGCTTGTTGTTTCAAATTAATCTTACAAAATGAAGTTTGCTTAACATTTGCATAATTGGGCCATTGGACAGGTTCTAATTTAGAAAACTCTCAAAGTGGGCAATTTTTTTCTTTGGGGGCTCATGGACCAATCAAAGAAGTCCATCACGAGATATATATATATATATATATATATATATTATTGGTTGTTCCCTCCCCTCAACTAATTACCATACCTAAAACTAATGCTCAGCACTTCTTTGCCAATTATTTATTTATTAAAAAACAAGGTTAGGCAGTTTCAAATTTGATTTTCCAAAATTTCAGAAACAAGTATGCAAAGTACAACTGTTGTTGTATATTTGTAATAGTAACCTAACAATTGGGACAATAATGTTTTTCCACAAGTTGGAAGTATAACTCTCAACTGGATATCCATGGGAGATTTTTTAAGACAAAAAAGTTATTTTTTTACACTTGCTAATAATGCCTTTGGAGTGAGAGAGTTTTGAAAGTAAGCACCCTTTGATTCCGCCTTGAGTGAGTGCTTATTTCTAAAACTCACCTGCTCCTCGGGCTTTACCCTACACATCATTAATCATAATAACATACATAAATCACAAGGCAATACAAGAGATATATGCACCCTACACCTCCAAGAGGTCTCTTACACCTTGAAGTAATATTACATTATTCTTGTCCTTAAAGCTCTTTGACGCATCTTGTAACAATAAGATGTTTCGTGATTTTGAGGAGGCATTGTTAATGTGTATAAGGTGCCATCCAAACCTTGATGGGTGCATTGTTTGTATATTTTACAAAACACTTGACATCAAAATGTATTTTTGGGTATGCTATGAAATAATGATATATCTAAAATTTATTTTAAGCATGTTTTAAACATATATTTTTTAAAAATCATAATGAATTGTAGGCACCTTATATTTATATATAATTTTTTACATGTTGCACATTAAATTTTTTCATGAATATCATGGATCTAAGGTGCCCTTCAAACACACTAGGAAATGCTTTACATGTATGGTAGTGCCCCCCTCCTAGGGCATTACATGACATAAAGCAAGAGAAAAAATCACATTACACCTCAACTAGACTAAAAAAAGTGGCTAGGATTTTCGCCATTTTGAAATTCTTTTAGCCAACTCATTAAATGCTTGCCAACTTTTGTTGTATGTGTTTTTTTCATTCACTATTTGCCAAATTTCTACAGTTTTTTTTTTATAAGAATTTTAAATTTGAGTTCCAGCATGTAGCCAAAAAAAGTGAGGAATCTTAAACTTTTTATTTTCATATCTTGTTCATAACCATCATGCATTCAGCCAGCATTACACCCTCAAGATTCGCCCTATGAAGCAAAAGAACCTACCATGAGATGAGTTCACTTGTGTTCTTACCAGGGTTGAGTGGGTATTAAAATCAACTATACATATTTACCAATTAACAACCCAGATATATACCCACTTCCCCAATGGCAGTGAAAATTTCAAAATACATACCAAAGTTCTATACCAAAAAAATTTGAGTTTTTTGAATACCAAGGTTTGCAATTTTTTTGAATTTTAAAAAAAAAACTTGCCTTTGTAATTGCCAATATTTTACTGATTTTTCCATGAAAACTCCTAGTTCTTTGATGTTTTTAGAAATACTCATAATCGATGGTTCTCTAATCTTAATTTCTCCTCACAATCAAAATGGTGGTTATTTGAATTTTAAAATTTTCAAAAAACTAGAACTACAAATTATTTAAAAAATCAAATCACCACACAACACTAGATTTTATTTCAAAAACCATCCCAACAATATTTTTTTTTTCCAAAAAATTTCAATTAGGTCTCTAACTTGATGTAAATAGTTTATTACTTTAATAATTACTTAGGGGTTAAATTTGGTAATGTGGTTGAGTTTTATAAATTAATAATGGTTTGATGAATCATCAGCAATTAGTCATGGCTTCAATTAATGTGCATGTTGAATCACATCGTGAGTCATGTGATGTGTAAGATTTTTAAAAAATTCTTGTTTAGTTTCTTTTTTATTAGTATATAAATGGATGTTTAGGCCTTTTAAAAACATCTTCGCTTGATGAGAACAAGTTGTATGAGTGCAAAATTTTATGAAATAGAATTGTGAATGGAATGAAATTTTAGTCTTCAAAGGTTTTGGCATAAATTATAAATGTATGAAATCCATGGTAGGATAATGGTGTCGCATAATAATTATACATAAAAAATAGAAAGGTAAGAGGACATGTGTGCAAATAAAAACATAAATTTCCATAGCTATGTAATAAATATACATAGTTTCGGTTTTACATTCGCTTGTGGTTTACACCTTTTGGTTTTGTTGAAATTCAATGTTTAAATGTGAAGAAAATATGTTATAACTAATGATGGGTTTTTTGGTCTGAATTATTTTATTAGTTATTTGGAATAAATATATATTTAAATGTATAATAAATTTTGCTAAGTTTGTGAGAATTTTAGACGACCATAAAAGGTAGAAAAGAACCATCATTTTCAAAATGGTATTACTAAATGTTTGAATTTATTTTTTAAGTCATTTAAAATGAAGCACAAATAAGTGAAGCAACACTTGAATGTAAATGCAATAAATGATAACCTTGGAATAATTAAAGTTGGATACATGTTAAAGAACTAAGGGCTTGTTCACACATAAGGGTGACAATGTCAATAACATTAATCTAAACTATAATTATTCACAATGCCCATGTTTTGATTGATAAATAGAATACATGGCAATATGATGTGGTTCATTATTTCAAGCACTAATGTTTGTGTATTGTCAAAATATTACAATGTTGTTTGAAATCTACAAATTGCATAGATTCCTACCACTATCATTGGTAGTAACTTATTAGCATGAAATCATGTCCTAAACTATCGATTTCTACATTTGGCTCCTAATTTCCCTCACAAGGTCCATTACTAGTTCCTTCATTTGTGAGCATCATGAACGCCTATAATATTGTGAATGTTTGCGTCTATATTGGTAACATTTGTGCATGTTTGCAACATTGTGAACACCTACATATGCAACATTTGTGAACTTCCATAACATGTGTGTGTCTACAACATCTACACATGTTTATAGCATCTAGGCATGAACACCATTTGCACAGTTGTTAATTTATCGTGCGAGCTTTATGACAAAGGATTCATCATCATCTGAAAGGAAGGCAAAAATCTTGACTTCTTTTGTCATTTTCCCAATTTGCCTTCTAAGCATCTACATAGGAACTAAAACATAATGAACCAATTTAATTTCATAAAACTATTAAAAATAAGGAATTCTCTAGATTGAACCAACATTATTCGTCAATTATTCATTAAACTTCTATTTTTTATAAACAACACACATACATACATAATTATTTAATGACAAATTGATGAATTGAAGTTTCAAGGTTGCTATGTCTTTGGCTATGGCTCCTAGGTTTGTAGTGTTGTCATGCAATCATGTACAACACCATACATCACACATGTTAATTTGCAATGGATGTAACCAATTCAAGAGGGAGAGGGAGAGGATTTGGAGGATTAGGAACAAATGTAAAATCCAACAAAGGTAATGTAGCTTGTTAGTAGTAGGGAAATTGGGAGCACTGTGAAGTCCAGGCACTCATCAAATGCATACATGACAAATATGTTATTCAAAACGCCCTCATCAACCTTAGAGCTCACATGGTTCCTATAACACAACAATGGACCAATATTGCAAATGAACTCAAAAAGATTATCAATACATATGGCTTGGAACAACAAGATGTGTGAAAACAAATGGAATGATTTGAACTTTGATTATAAGAAGATAACATATTATCAAAAGGGGATTGGTCACATTAGTTCATTATGGGAATTGAACAATAACGAACAAGACAAACATCATCTATTAAAAAAATTCAATTGGGAATATTATGGGGCAATTGAACCTTTTAAGGAAAAAAAATTTGAATGTTGCAAAACATGTCAAGGATTTTCTAGCTAATGGGGGCAAAATTATAGTGCATTAATGCTTAAAGCCAATACACAAGGGGAAGAAGATTATGTAGACCAACAACATTTATTCATGCAAGATCCTTTAAGTGAGGACTATGTTTTAAAAAATCGCATGCCAATTAGCAATCAAAGAACTCCATAGGTGCGAAAACTACAAGAAAACAAGGTTTTTCTATTGGGAAAATTGGTCAAAAGGTACCCCAAATGGCCTGTATCCGACTTGACCAAGGTGCCATCTTGGACAAGTTGTTTTGCATTTGGGCATTTCGACTAGGTCTTTTTGGTTGGTTTTTTCATTGGATTTTAAAATTATCTTTTTTACTAGCCAACAATATTGTGACAACATTTATATATGATTATTTTTAAAATAATAATAATAATATATATTATATTATATTATATATTATATTACATAACAATTAATGTACAAAATAAAATAAAATATTTACTTACCTACTTGCCTAAATGGCTTAGGTTAACTATCTAAGCCACATAAAGTCAAGGTAGCCTAAATAGCCAATGTTATATATGTGAGGATTTGAACTCCTCACCTCCACTTTGGGGAGTCAAGTCCTCACCATTGGATCACGATTTCAAAAGTTAAAAACTTTTGATATCATATTGTAATAAACTTTCAAATTGAATTTTTTGTTTTGATGTACACATTGTAACATTGATCAACTTCAATATTTTTGTGTTACTTATTCAAGTAAGAGGTTATACCATGTACCAAATATCTACTTAAATAACATGTAGTTACCTATAGGTACTTATGCCTAGTAGGTTACTACATGATATAAAAATAAATAGCAATGATTGATTATTATATATTTCCTCTGAAGTATTAAATATTTAAAATTATTTAATTAATTATTATAAATTAATATAAAATATTGGCCAAAAAAATAGATAAAATTGATAATTCAGTAATAATAATTAATCAATTAACAACTTGATGGATACATTAGTTATTGGTTATTAATAAACATTTATTTGGTGACTAATTAATTATATAAAATATTAATCATAAATTATTGAGTAGTAACTATGAATTATTAAATATTAACTAATTAATGTATTAAATCTAAATACCTACATGTGCCTAAAGGTAGCATGTAGGTAGCCTATTAAACTTTATAAATACCTATTAAGTGTAATATGCCTAACCTAGGGCTTACTAGCTATGAACTTAGGTTTGGTATGTACCCTAAACAAAATAAACTTGTAGGTTAAGTAACTAAATTAGTGTGGTTGATTTGATTTAGTGTCAAATCAAAATGGTCAATTTGACTAAACCTTGATTAAGATCTTAATGGACCTTTGGCTTTTTTGACCAAATAAGGGTTTGTCGCATGGTCAAAAATGTCACTTTAGTTAAATGTTTCAATCAAAAATAACTCATGTCTTTCATACCCTAGGCCTTTAGTCAAAATGACCATCCCCTTTGATCAATGTGTACATTTTAGTCAAATTGGACCTTCTAAAAAATCAAATTTTCTTTTAATGAAATTAAATTGATGAACCTTGATGATTTTCATAATGTAATTAATGGTGCAAATGGAAAAACAAATCAATTTATCAAAGTAGCCCATAATTGAAAAAACCCTTAGAACTTTAATCATCCTAGGAAGTAAAAAAGTTAAACATAAACATTTTAATGTTTTTTCGCATGTAATTAATTTAATCAATAAACAAGAATAATACAATGATGGTTGAAGCCATGGATTGCGTCAACAACACGTAGTTGGAGATTAAAGACCATTGTAATAAAACCATCATTGAACATCTATAGTATTTAAATTGTAGAAACAAAAAAATACACGAAACAAGTCAAAACATTGTAAGTGTTTTAACTATTCTCAAAATAACCATGTGTTCTACCTTTGTCCACAACAAACCACTCATTTTTCCACCATTGAACTTTGATTCAAATTCATCTAGTGACGAAAATGATTTAATTCCAACAATAACCATATGAATCAATAAGTTTAGAACATTACATTTTTAAAGTTTTGAGTGAATTTTCAACTTTAAAACACAATGATATGCAAACGTAAAGTTTTAGTTTACCCTATGTGGCTTGTTTCCAAGTTATTACTATAAGAAGATGCATTAGTTAGATCTTGAAATCTCACAACCTTGTAATTCAATTTCATTGTTAGTTGTTGTTACGTTCTCCATAGGAATATAATCTTTAGTGCCTTCTTTACGACCATTTACCAATCGTGTTTGTCTAAATATTTATTAATCTCCAATTCTAGTTGAACCATCACTGTGTTTATGTCTAAATCTCTCCTTTCAAAGATCATGTTGTACAAAATACAATAACAAAACATCACATCAAATATGATCAAGGTTGGTTTTGAGTAACAACCTTTTAAAAGTTTTCTTCAAAATCCCAAATGAATTTTCAACAACATTTTTCCCTTGATGAAAATCTTTATTAAACAACTTCAAATTTGTATGGTGGACACTTCCATGTTTGTGAGCAATCATTAGCCAAGGTAGGAACTTATAACCTTTATCATCTATGAGGTAAGGTTTGATACCATTTTCATTTTGATCAATTTGTAAAAGGTCACCATTGGTTGCCTTTTGATACAAGCTTAAAATGCATAGAGTGTGAACATTATTCATGGATCTTGGCATTTAAACATTTAGGAACTTTCTTTGACAATCCACTACTACTTATAATTACATGTTATATAATCTCAATTTATATGAAAAGCAATTAACTACAACCACTCTTCCTAGTTTTCATATGTGAATTTAAATCACGCCAATGGCACCATGGATTGTTGGAAGGCCACACAATTCCTTGACAGAACAACTGAGAGAAATCAACTTTAAAAAAAAAAAGCTCAACTGAAAACAACATCAAACATTTGTTGAAAACAACAATAAAGAGTTTTGAAACCTTGTAGATAGACTTGCAGAAAAACCAAATTAGTGAACATGTGACAAAACATATGCAAACAAACAATTATATAGAAAGTTGTGTAATGCAAGTTTGACTAAAAGAAAGAAAACAAAAATAATAAAACCTTACCTAGAATCTATGTTGACAACATCAACTAAAAGTGAACAAAAAAACTCAAAGTAGTTGATTTTAGTAAAAATAAAAGTTCAACTAAATGCATAAATGTTCAAAATTCTTTCAAAAACAATTCAAAGTAGTTGATTGTGGTAAAAATAAAAGTTCAACTACCAATGCATAAATGTTCAAAAGTCCTTCAAGCACAACATTGATAGATAGAAGGAGAAAAGTGAACATCTACAACTATAGTGAAACAAAGAAATGAGTGGAAAGGAGTGTAAAGCTTGCAATCAAAAATAGCCAAATGTCATAACCAAAAGGAACAACAAACAATGGTGGTGTTGTAAGTTGTCGTTGTAATGATAGTTCGGTAGCACTTGAACAATGATAGGGTTTTGGGCAAATAGGTACGTTGATAGGGTTGTAATTGGGTAGAGTATGAACAGAGGTAGGTTGGATAAGTTGGGGTTGTATGTCGATGTTACTTTTTTGATATCTAATTAAAATTAAGATAAATAGGGATACCTAACATTATTGTTACCCTTTTGTGTGAATATATTATAAGTAACAAAAGAATGCATAATGAACAATCAAGAGCACAACAAAAGCTTTTAAATAAAATACTTAAAGATAACAAGAGCCTATAGCTTGCTTGTTCAAGTTGGTTACTAAATCATCTAAATACATAGAATTGAAGGTGAGAATTTGATTTACATACCTCGGTGCTAGCTTTCTTATGATATGATGCCTAAAATCAAACATTACAATAATTGTATGTATCATGAACTCAATGCACGTTCCAACATTCCTTGTAACAACATCACCACATTGCCTTCCATCAACAACTACAACATCAAATTCTAAATATGTAAAAGCAACCAACATGAAAACACAATCAAAGTGGCACCAAAATTATCCTATTATCATTCACTAAATACAACAATGGTTCAATGTACAAATTGATATTAGTAGAGGCAATTAATAACCTTTGGACATTGCACCAAATGACAATTGACCTTAGTACCATCTTGTGTTGTAGATCATGCATGTGACCTTTGGCCCATTTTAAATGTTGAAATTTGTTAATTTCAAACCCATCTAACAAATTATATTGACATAGGGATGTTGAACAAATTAAATTGTTCAAGAATGGAACAATGAGATATTTAGCCCCCCATTAAAAAGTTAGCAGCCAGCAAATGCTAGACTACATTAATGTTAATGTGCTCATGCATAGAGTTTTGTAAATTTATGAAATTTAAATGTGTTACTAAATTTGAAAAATGATGAATTTAATTGTCTTCCTCATATGCTTCAAATAAAAATTCATTTTGTTGAAATTTTACCCACCAAATATTTATAATAATGGAAGAAAATATATATATTATACATATGGGTATTCAAAACAAAATAAATATATATATGGATGCTATATTGAAAAATTAATGATTAACATGTTTGAAAAGTGTCATGAGCAAAAAAAACTACCACGACTAAACAATTTGGAACATCCACAATAAGAAATTGGAACAAATCCAAGCCTAAATTTAATTCCGACCACACATTAATGACAATTTAAAGCAAGTTCACAAAAAAAATTTAAAACAAAACATTGAAATATAATTTTATCTAAATCACGAAAAAATTATGGAAAATAATTTTTTTATTTTATAAAAAAATAAAAGTAAAGGTAAAATACAAATGTAAGGTTGTACTTTAAATCAATGTTGAACATATCAAGAAACTGATGGGGGGGCACTTTTATTAATACCCATAATTTTACGAATATATGGAAAA
>Ga0209611_10003325_pt1 | contig 27951 bp, 13 predicted proteins | sample S1TSphgellanicum_3_FD_187693 | JGI IMG/M metagenome (GOLD analysis project Ga0209611, IMG submission 187693) | Host-associated microbial communities from peat moss isolated from Minnesota, USA - S1T2_Fc - Sphagnum magellanicum MG (SPAdes) (version 2) | ecosystem: Host-associated > Plants > Peat...
GGGGGGGGGAGGGAGAGGGGGAGGGGGGAAGTTGGCCCATGTGCACTCTCAACATATTCTTCAAGTTGGAGATTGTGCCCAATGGTAGCCCTAAGGGGAGCCCCCCTTTTCTTGGGAGCAAAGATAAAGTCCAAGATTGATATATTCCACCTGCCCCCACCAAAATTCAGTAGTGTTGTATGTACCATGGCAGCATTATATTATTATTTTCAGAAATGTTGATTTTTTTAAGAAACCAATTCAATCTTGAAAAGAAAATTTAATGAAGGCAAATTGAGAGAATATTTTTGAGATGTTTTTTTTTTTGACATGGAATCTTCAAAATAAAATAAATATTTGATACTGAAATATTGAGCTTGCCATAGTATTATGGTATTTAATATTTTCTTTAGAGAATTTTCACATTGTGGCAAAATAATAATAATAATAATAAATTGGATTTTAATTTATTTTTGGTTTCAAATACCTAGCTCTTATCCAAAGATCTCCTCTATAAGTGATGAATTTTTTTTAGTTTTTGAAGAAATGTGGTGACTTTTCTTGGTTAGGAGACCATGGCCAATTTTTGCTATGATTTGTTTGGAGAAAACTTTCCATAGTTCTCTAGAAAAAATTCACCAATAAAAGCTAAATCTACTTTAGGATGCTTGGCACATACTCATACTACATGCTCCTACTTACCAAGTAACCATCTATGAGTATAGGGAAAGGCTTGCTCCTAAGGGCCTTCTTTAATTTAAGGGTTGTGGCCCTCAGGGAGGACACCAAAGAAAGACACATTTGTTAGTCAACCGATTACATGCACACCTTCCACCATTCAAAAAAAAAAGAGGTTCATAAAGAACGAGAAAGACCCGCTCCTACAAGCCTCCTCTAATTCTTTGGTGTGGGGGAGAGGTATGTCTAAATACAAAGGGAAATTCCCAACAATGCTTTATGTGAATGGTAAAGCCCCAAGGTGGGGGGGGGGGGTGCATTCCCAAAATAAAGGGCCTAGAATGAGGCAATAATCAAGTCGGACCCCACATTTTGGAAATGTTACCCACATCTTGGCTTTATTCTTACTAAAGTATGTGACACTAAAAGGTCATAGGAGGTGTTTGAAAGAGGGTTCATAAGCTTACTCCTTAAGTGTGGAAGGGATCTTACACCTACATAAAGATCCCTCCCACTCTTAAAACAGCCCAAATTCACCAGATTTTGAAATAAAAATAAAAATCCAAATTGCAAGATTTTTATGATAATTTCCTGTAGATAGCCAAGAATATAGAATTATCCTGTTTAAAAAAAAAGAGAAAAAGACTTTCATATCTGGTATAGCCAAATTTGATTAAATTATTTTCTCGATTATGGCCATCACAAAATCCACACTCATCAAGGCTACTGGTTGTTAGTAATTAGGTAGTAAAATCAGAAACTCATCAGCTAACCACCATTGTCAAATAGGGAATTGGAACTCTATAGAAAAGGGTTTCCACTTTCCACCACCACCAGTTAACTATCCATATCCCTCATGGTGCACTGGTGGCTGTTGTTGATTCACTCTAGTTATGGCTATCATGATGTAATGTAATGTACTTGGGGCTTTTAAATTTTTTTTAAAAAAAAAAAAATAATTTATTTGGGTTTAGAAGAGAAATGTCCTTGGAATTAAAAAAGAAATGTCGGTGGAATTAAAAAAGAAGTGTATTAAGGTTTATGTGACAAAGATGTGGCCCAAACATGTCATATAAACCTTAATACACTTCTTTGACCATAGAGACAACAAATGATTTGAGGCCACATCTATTTTATTGAGATAGATGTTTGTTTGTTTGTGTGTTTGATGGTTGGTTGGTTGGTTTGTGTGAATGTCCCCATAATGTAATTCAACTAAATTTTGGGGGCTTCACTTTTAGTGCCATTTACAATTTGGGGTTTTATTCATTCTAGTTTTTCTATAAACTATATTCACACATTTTTCTTATTATAGTTAGTGTTTTTTTTTCTTAAAATTATTCTTTGATAATCAAAATCTGTGATTAATCCTCAATGAGATGGTGGGCATGTTTATTGTTTTGAAATTATCAAACCAATGAAACAAAACTTTTATTAAAATTTAGAATAATTTTTTTGTCTTTTACAAATTAATTTAAAAAAATTGAAGAGTATTGGGATGGGTGAGCTTAGAAAAGGTTTAATATACTTGGACCAACAAAATCAGGGCCCACTAGTCTGATATGACCCACATGTTTAAACTGCTTCTGGGGTATACCCTGGGTCTCCTATAATTCTCTATCTTAGGTCAAAGTTATTGAATATTGAACTATTTTAAAATGGTTTTAAAAGGAAAAATTAGTTGGGTAACCACCAGTTCACACTTGGGCCAATGGCATAAGCTACACTCTTACTATTGAATATGTCAAAACATATTAAAAAAAAACAAAACACCTATATAATTAGTTACCTACCTACCAAAATTACAATCTACCTACCTACCAGATGCACAAATTGGAAGCACAAATGTACCTACTCACCTGTCAGAAGAGCAAAATTACCAACCTGTAAGAAGTGCAATGTACCTACTTACCTACCTACTTACTTACCAGTCATGCTATGGACTTACTCACTAGAGTTGCAATGTACCTAGTACATACCTACCAGAAGGGCAATCTACCTACCTACCATGAGTGCCTTTTACCTACCTAAAAGAAGTATGACCCTATCTACCTACCTTCCTACCTAACTACCAGACAGTGGGGCCCAGTGGTCTGAACTGGAGGACATGAGTGAGAGAGCATCTCTTCAGGGAGATCCGCGAGATCTTGGCTGGGTTCCTCAGAGCTCTGCTTTCTCTATCTTGTGTTCTCTGCTTTCTCTCTGCTCTCAGGCCGGCTCTGCAGCGTCATACTAGTTTTCCTCCTTTGGACATCAGCTGCTTCCTGTTTCTTCTTTGTCTGCTGCTTTTGTGGGATTCTGTGATCTTCTTGCCCTTCGAGAACCGTGCTTCACCTCTCTTGTAAATCTTTTATACATCCGAAAGTTTGCTGATCTCTGTGTGCGTTGAATATTTACTTAGGGGAAGAATCCTAGAGCTTGCTTCTCCATAGGTTTTTTTTCCCCCCTTCTCTTTCTTTGGGGGGTGTTTTTGGTTTTGGGTTTGTTTATATAGAGCATCTTTTGGAAGCTAATTGTTACATAACAAGCTTCCCAGCTGCTGGGCGGCAACACTAGGCAACTACTGCAGCACTTTGTACTCAAAGCATGAGGCGCGATCAGGGACAGAATTATACGTGTGCAGGAAGCAAACCAGCTAGTAGTACCAATTACCACCGCACGACTACGACTACTAAAACTGCTGCAACAGGGAAATGTCGCAGGGTCGGATGCCTGGGCTGCCATTCACACCCAGTGAACAAATCAGTACTGAAGGCGAAGGGACACCTCAAAAGAACGGCGTGGGACATCACCATCAACCACCATCTCGACAACTGGCGTGTCTGCACTGAGGTAACTTACGATTCTGAAGCAGATTTAAATGCCAGTAGCGGGATGTGGGGCACCGAATCGACTGCACTAGATCAGAGCTGCACCGTCGTGGAGTATGATGATCATCATGAGCAGCAGCTAGCTAGAAATCAACCGATAAGATTCGGATCCCATTCTGATGGAGAGGTAGAGGACTTCTATGCACTAGATCAGCACCATGAGTCCCATGAGCAGAGTGCAGGAGATCAGTCTGCAGGCATTGAGGAGCTGAAAGATCTTGTGGCTGGAGACGAAGAAGAAGAAGAAGAAGAAGAAGTTGTTCCTGAGTTTGAAGCTTTCGAGCATGGATCGTTTGAGAGCTTCAAATCCATTGAGGAAGCCGCGAGATGCGAGCAGCTGCTGCTGCAGGAGGCAAGCGACGCAGTGAGCGAAGATAGCTGGTCAGGGATCGAGCTCTCCGGCGACGACGACGGCAGAAGCCAGACCAGTTGGGACGACTGGTCGCTTGTAGACGAAGAACTGGTCTGATCAGCAGAGCCGGAGTCGGGACCTGTAGCGACACTAGTTGGGGACGACTGGTTGCTTGTAGATCAACAACTTGTGGTCTGATCAGCAGCAGATTCAGTCCTGTAGCGAGAGACCAATTGGGAATGCCTGGTTGCTTGTAGACGAAGAACTGGTCTGATCAGACTCCACAACACGGTCCTGTACTGAGACCAGTTGGGATCTACAATTGTTGTCTGATCAGCATCAGAGTCGATCCCTGTGGAGACGGACGGGAATTTGTTCAGCATCATTCATTTCCTCTTATTGTGCAACTTGTTTATATTTCTGTAAATTTATCATAAAATTGAGGGGGGAAAAAAAAAACGCAAAAGAGAGAGAGAGGAAAAAAGAAGAAGAGGACTTAAGCAAAATAAATGTGAAAAAACTGCATGATGTACATTTTGGGATCCCATTCATTTTATTCATTATCTTTGTCGGAACTTGGAGATGGTTTTATTGCAGCGATTTCCTCCTCCTCCTTCTCCTCTTTGAGGAATCTCTCTTTGATGAGTCTCTTTGATGAGCATTTGAGTAGGCACAATTCACAATTTCACTTGGTCTGGGTTGATTTTGTTTAGTTTGTTGGTATTTTGCAAAACAAATTAATAAGTGCAAGATAAGAGTACAAAAGTAGTTCTTGCCAAACTGCTTATTCGGATGCTTTTAGGTGAGCTTCTACCTTAGTCTTTTTTGGCCCCTGCCCTGTGGGGGCAGGGACTATCGCATTGGATCCAACTTTTGGAAGTTTTACCTTATTAGAACCAGTTTTTTTGGTGAAAGTGTTTAGATTGTTGAGATTGGAACAGATTTTTTTTGGTCTTCAGAATGTGGATACAGTAGGTAGATGTACAACATCTTATCTATTGGCAGGGCCAGCGTGATTGTGATGCCTTGTTTCATCCTCAATGGTTTTAGTGTGCGCACACGAATGATAGCTTGAATGAATGATCAATTGTGTTGATGAATCTTGTTGGCAAATCATTCTTGTTGTGCATGTTTGTGGTGTCTTTTAATCTTTGGTTGTGAAGTTCTTTTGTTCTCTTTTGTTTTTGTTAAGCAGCAGCAGCAGTACTACTCTACTAGAGCTTCACTCACAACCCCCTATTTGAGCCTCTACCTTAGTGTTTAGTGTTTACCACATCCACCATAAGAGTGGTTAATAATTTTCACATGGTTAATAATTTTCACATATGTACCCACCTCCTACAAACACCAAAAATTTGGAGAGTATAAACCAGTGTTGGGTTTAGGGTTTAGGGTTCTTTTGAATTTTTAAAGAACCGTCGGTTCCAATTCTGGAATTTTCGTAGAATCAAAGAATTGTCAAAAGTTCCGGTGCTTTCAAAACCTCAAAAAAAATTGATGATTTTCATGAAAGAACTGGCAAAGAAAAGACGGTTCTCTGAATTTTTTTATTTTTTATTTTTGAGAATCAAAATTATATACCCAAAGCCATTGAAAATTTGGAGAATTGACAGGTAAGTGAATATACATATATATATATATATATACCCGGTCTGATAACCAGCAGGTATCTGTCCTTAAGAACTGGCCAACACGGGTATAAACTCCCAGTTCTTTACTTTAAAGCCCCAATCATTTTACTTACCATCAGAAAACCCCAGGCTGAGAGTGCAAAGCGTGTGAGCCTGTGACCACAAAAGGGAAAATCAAATAAAGACAAAAGATTTTAAAAGAAAGATGTTCTCTCTCTCTCTCTCTCTCTTTAAGTACCCACCACTCTTGTTTTTTAATTCATTTGAATTTTGAGAACTCAGTGTGCCACAGATAGGTTCAAAAGCAAGCTCCACCATGTATAGTTAGATGAACCACAACTGAGTTAATCTCTGGTTTCACCTCAGTAACCCATTGTGTAATAACTAGTAGATCAAATATGTAGGTACATCATAGGTAAGAAAATAGGTGACTACCAGGTAATTATTACATGGGTTATTATACAAGGGCTTCTTTTACTACCTACCTATTAACAACCTGCTTGTGGGTTGTTAGCAGGTAGGTAATAGAAAAAAGCAAGTGATCTAACTACCATGGTTAGGTTAGCTACGGAACTGGAATCCAAGTTTTGTGGCCACTTACCATCCATTCTTCAGGTGTGTTGTTGGTTCACTCTTGGCCAACAGATAACCAACCGAGGATCATGTAGGGTACCAGAATTCCTGGTAGAGCTAGCCACCAGTCCTTTAGGTGGTAAGGGGTTGTACCAAGGCCTTTTCCAGAGGATAACCAGTTCTCCTCACCATGGATTCACATTACAAGCAATGTTTTTGTCCCCAATTGTGTGATGTAGCCACACTGGTGGTGATCAAACACAAGAGGAAATAGCCATAATTTGGCTACAGCTCCAAGAGAGGAAAGTACAAAAGTTTAAGAATCTGGCTATAACTTTGGCGCATTTTTTCCACAAAAATAGTTTGAATGGGTCACACTGGATTTTATTTATTTTGATCACCAAGTGACCAAAATTCACAAAGAAAAGACATCAATAACAAGTGAAACTGAGCAAACCAAAAGTGGAACCCTAGGAACAAGCCTGGAAAAAGTGCCCAAATAGGGCCACCCAAACCCATTAGGATTGGAGACAAAAGGCTACAAAAGAGAGGGTGGACATGCATGGTGCTGTATGATGGATGGGCTGGACCAGGTCTTCTTGAAGGTTTTGGCAAATGGATGCAAATTTTGAATGAAAGGTGATGGATGTGATCATAGTGGCTTAAATCCAAAAATAGAGGCGGTTGCATGTGAACAGACAATCATTTAGAGGTTTCCAAATTTTTGATGTGCTTCAATAATGCACTTGAGCCCATTGCCCCTCTCAAAGAATGGTACCTACTCTCTCCCCCCAAACCTCCCCCTTTTCTTCTTTCTAATTTGGGGAGTACCCTACCTATGTTAGCAAAACATTTGAGTTGAAATTGGAAGGGCCCTTTATCTTAGTCACCTTTTGTTTGGGTTGTAGAAGCTGTTAGGGTTTCTATTTGTTGCCAAATGCAAAGTTTGAATTACAATTTGGGATCAAAAATTAACTCTAGAAAACACTAAAGCATCAAGATCAAAGATGAGAGAGAGTATTGGGGCTCAATCAATTCCAACAAGACTCTTTTGCAAATATTAGGGACCACAAAATGTGCTAGGTAGGGGTTTTCTTTGCCCAAGCAAGGTTCACATTGAGGAAACAAATTAATTTCTCCAAAAGAAAATTTCTTCAATCAAAGTAATTTGGGAGAGCCATGAGTGAAGACATTGACAAGCATGTATTTCGCAAATATCATGTTGGCCAAAAGCTTGGCAAAGGGGTAAAGTTTTAATGCCAAAATCCTTCAACGAACCTTAATTTTACTTCCCAAACCATGATAAGTTTTGGGTTGTTATTATGAATGAATTCATATGCAATTTGTGTGATTTTGTTCTGAGCTTTTGAGATTGGTGGGACGATGATTATGCAGGCTTATGGAATTGTATGGAAGGCAGTGGAAAGGAGATCGGGTGACATTGTGGCTCTCAAAAAAATATTTGATGCATTTCAGAATGCAACAGATGCACAGGTTTGGAAAAAAAAATTTAAAAATCCTTTGTTTTTTTTGTAGTGAAGAAAATCTCCAAACTCATCATCATCTTCATGGAATTTTTTAATATTAAACTAATTGCAAGTTTCCACTTAACACTAGTTTTGTGGCCAATTTTTGGTTCAAATATACAGTAGCTAAAATACACAACAAATTGTTTAGTCCAAAAAAGAAATATAGTCTAGGGTTAGATGTGGTGGTGTAAAAATTGAGTTATCAATTTCAATTTTCCCAAATGATGTGTACCCAAATCTTGTGTGGAACACATTTCCATCCACAGAGAACGTTTCGAGAAGTGATGTTCTTGCAAGAAATGAATGACCATGACAACATCATCAAGTATGTTTCTCAAGGGAAAACCTTCCTACCCAACAACAACAACACCATTGCAAGCTAGAATTTCAAAGTTTTGTGTGCAATTACTCTTGAATAACATTACTTTTGTGTGTGTGTGTATGTGTTTTTTTTTTCTCTCCATTTTCATAATCCTTTGAATAAGGAAGTTTTTATATTAAATCTTAGAATCAACTTGTAATTAATATCAACTATGTGTGTACACAAGTTTTTGTTGCTAGGTTCTTTAGGGGTGGGTGACACTTAGGTCATCTTTACATTGAATTGTGCAAGGCATTTACTTGATTTCATTTCAATGACCTTTCAAGGGATGTCATATTGCAGATTACTCAATGTATTAAAGGCCGAAAATGATCGTGATCTTTACCTTGTTTTTGAATACATGGGTATGTCTTATCAAAGAGTTCTTTTTTTCTTTTCTTTTCATCTACAAAAGTTGAAACTAATTACACAAATAATTACATTTCCATTGGAATTGCATCGACGACTACCGTTAATACATTCAAGAAAGAAACTATTTGAGACTTGATGTTGGGTTTGGACTAGAACACAAAATGCACTACTTAAAGAATAGACCTAATTAAGAGTCAATTTTTCACCTTGAGCAATAATGGGCCAATAAATAAATCCATATGACCGAAATAAAATAAAATGATTTGTATCAATTGGTTTGAACTTTGTGACATTCATTTTTTTAAATAATTTTTTAAACACCTACCAAGATAATAAGAGAAACATCACTGAATTTATAAACTGAGTATTTTTTGGGGTCAAATTATGTTTTTTTCAGAGACGGATTTGCATGCAGTTATAAGGGCCAACATACTTGAAGAAGTTCATAAGCAGGTTACATTAAAACAACAGTTTTAAAAAATCAAGTTTTAAAATCCTTAATTACACAAAAAGCATGGTGTTTGGTAAAGGGTACTAAAATGGATTTATGTATGTAACAAATTAATTCAAATATTGATTGCATTAAAAAAAATAAAATGGCTTGAATGGAATTATTAACTTATATCTATTGATTTTGTATTGGCAGTTTATAATGTATCAACTTTTCAAGGCTTTGAAATACATGCATTCTGCGGAATTGATCCACCGCGACATCAAGGTCTTCAATAAAATTCAATCCCTCATACCAAAATTAACCAACTTTTCATTTGGAGTTCCACAAGATTTGTGCACTAATTTTCTGTTGTTCTTAATTTTCAGATTTATTTTCCTTAGTAGAAATTTGAAACCCAAACAACACAAGATTGAGTTCATTTCATGTTTTTCAAAGGAATGAATGCATGAATAAATGAATGAATAATCAATCCAGCATATACATTGATAATTAATTTTTTGTCTCACCCAAATTATAAGCTATAATTTTGGGTCCTAAAACAAAGTCAATTCTAGGCAAAGATTAATAAATTTGCTTAAATTTTGCAGTTAATTATATCATGATATTGAAAATAATTAGCACATTATGGGATTGCAGCCTAGCAATTTGTTGTTGGATTCTGAATGCCAAGTTAAGCTTGCAGACTTTGGCCTTGCACGATCTGTAAGTGATTCAAAATCTGAAAATTGCATTCATATATATATATATATATAATTAATTCATATAAATACAATTCTCTTTTTATGTTTATTTTTTCACTATTATGCTTGCATAAAAATTAATGGAAAAAACTAATTTGAATAGGTTGCACAATTGAAGGATGACAATGGAAGTAGTCCAACAATTCTCACCGATTATGTTGCAACCCGTTGGTATGTTCAAAATGGTCAAATTAGGGTTCAAAGAAACCCAAAAAAATTATGATAATTTTGGTGGAGCCATTGTAAATTGTGTTTCAAACTAGTGCTTATTTAATAGTTTCATGATTTTCTTTTTTTGGGCTACATATTGTTTGATTACTATCCAATTTTGGCATGTTTTTATGGGTTGTAAATAATTTTCAATATGGAATTTGGCTAATGACAGGTATAGAGCACCTGAAATTCTTTTGGGCTCAACAAAGTAAGTATTGTCTTGTGCACATATTTATATATATATATATATATGGTTTGATTACAATTTTGCTATTTTTATGCAACCTTAAGAATTTTAATTTTAGAAATTTCAATCCCCTCATATTAATTAATGGTTGTGAATTTGGTATCCAAAAGTGGGATTCCACTCTTTGATTTCCATTTCTAGAGATGTTTTTTTTTTCTTCTTTCTTTTTTTTTTTAAATGAATTTTATGAAGGATCTTTTGAACATGAATCATAGATACACATTTGGGGTGGACATATGGTCAAGTGGTTGCATATTGGGAGAACTTTTGAATGGGAAACCCATTTTTCCAGGTGAACCCATTTACAAACTTTTTTAATGTGCATTTTAGATTTAATATTAAACAAAAGGCAAATTTCACTTGACAACTTTGCTATGTGGATATTCCACACTTCAATCACAATGGACTTCTTGGAAGTGGTGTTTTCCATTTTTAAGAAGAATTATTGGCTAATATTTTGTAATGCACGAGCTAATTCCAAAATTTAAAACACCAATTGGAATGTCCCTTGGAATGTTTGTGGATGATAGGAACATCAACTATGAATCAAATTGAAAAGATTCTAGAGGTCATTGGAAGGCCTGCACCTGTAATATTTCTCTCTTGTAAAATTGATTTGTGAATAAGGAGTTTTTTTTTTTTTTTTTCCCCCAATTTTGTGATATCAAAAAATTGATGGTTTTTTTTTACACCAAAGAGAAAAAAAAATCTTCCAATTATTTTTTTCCAAATATTTTTGTTGAAAAGACAACAATTATTTTTGAGAAAATTAAAATTATTTTTGTAATTGTGTAGAAGATTGGTACCCTTTCTTTTTGAAAAAAATTAATTATGTCCTTGTGGCCTCCTCTTCTTTAATTTTAGGAATTTCTTTTGGATTTATGTTCAAAGTAGAAACTAATATTGCTGATGGTTGGGGTGAACAACCCAAAGGAAGATATTGCTGCTCTAGAGTCCCCCTTTGCAGCAACCATGCTTGAGAACTTGGCTGCCACCACTAGGTCGAATATATTTCCCCCCAATTAATCTTAATGATGATCAATGTGATTAATTATATATTTATATAATTACATTAACAAATCAAATTATGTTTGCAAGAAAAAAGATCTACTACATTAATACAAATAGAACATATGATTATGATTATGATTATTATTATTATTTAAAATTGCTCATTAATGGGGTAATAATATTGGGACCTTATTATGTACAGGCCATTTTTGCAAGTGTTTCCACAAGCATCATCAGAGGCAGAGGATTTGCTTCATAAATTGTTGCATTTTAACCCTCATAAGCGGATTACGGCTGAGGTTCTCATTTCAATTTCCTCTTACCCTTAATTTCAACCATGAATGGTTCAAGCTTCAAACTTCAAGCACTACATGTTATCAAATCAATTATTGAAGTAGAGTAATCCTTTGATTAAGAAACAATTCAATGGAATGAACCATAATCACATAAGGAGTGGGCATGCTTTTGAGCTCTAAATAATGGGGTAAATAGGAAGAGCGAGTCCCTCTCATCTAACTTGTAGTGAGTATCAAGTTAACATATTAATTGGAAATTTTCAAATTTTTTAGAAGCTAGGTACATTTTAATGTGAATTGGGGCAAATTAAGCTATAAGCTCATATGTAATGTGTATCAAGCTTCACACTTATGCACCTAATTTTCTTTTAAAATTTCAGCCATGATAATTGGGGGTGGGTTTCATCTCTTCCCCTTATGGCACAATAATAATTTGGCCAGATCTTTGGTAATTTATGAAAATTACAAGATCGAAAGGACTATTTCATTGGGTGGTTTGTGAACTCCGCAGGATGCATTACGCCATCCATATCTAGCTCAATTCCATAGTCCAATCGATGAGCCTATGTGCAATCGCATAGTGCGAATCCCCATTGATGATAACACCAAGTAACTTTCCTTTGGTGCTCTTTGGTTTGTTGTTGCTTTTGTGGTTTTATAAAATAATAATTTTGGTATCAATTTGTGACACCAATTGTATGTGAAGTCTTCACATAATTTCCAATTGGGTTTCCATAGTTTCCAAAAACCCTAAACCCATCCCAACGCCCCAACTCAAAAATGTTTCAGGTTTACAATAAGCGAGTATCGTGAAAGGTTGTACACAGAAATTGTGAACCGCAAGAAAGAAATACGAAAAAAACTGAGAGAAAAGGAACGCGCCGAACGAGAGTTACAATCTCGAAGCCAACAACGATCCAAAGTTCGTCCAAGTGGAAGTGCAGCAAGTGTGACTTAACTTTAGTATTTTCAAACTATTCTTTTACTATCATCACAACTAAAAATTGTCACAAAATCTTCCTTTGACCTTCCGGATGGATGAATGGATGGATGGATGGATGAATCCATGGTATACTACTACTATATTGTTCGATTCAATCTTCAACCCTAACTTAATCCCATTGTTAAAGAAAGTGGGCATTTCAATGTTGATTTGGAGGGCACCTTAAATCTATGAATAAATCAGTCCTAACAAAGAGGAGGGATATTTATATGTTTAAGCTTTGGATATTGTTTTTCTCAAGCTTTAAGCAAGGCCCCAGCATGGGAACATTCTTGAAATAAGGGGCCTATGAAGAGGCATAGTTTAGGAAGTGTTCCTCACCTCGGGGCCCTACCCTACACTTCAATAAAATGGTCTATTACATCAATGATCAGGCCCAATTTGGATTCTTCCTTCCATTTAAAATTTTTGGCACCAAATAATAATAGTAATCGCATGTTTTTTGTGCAAAATCAATTTTTGCTTGTCATTGAGAAATAGCATGTCTCTAAACCCTAAAACAATAGTCGAAGTGGGTCCTTCATGATCATGGTAAATAACAGCCACCACATTTGTTGAGCTCACTCTATCGTGAATGCTGGGTTGGAGTGTTTTGATTTAAAAAATTACTTTGATCTCAAGTAGAACATGCCCAAACAATGCATGAATATCAATAAACTATGAACCAAACAAAAAGACCTGAAACAAACGCTATCGTGATTTTGCACCTGAAACATTGCTCAAACTAAGTATTGCTTTATTAGATGATAATTGAGAAATCTACAACAGAAAAATCCAAACTTTCTGAAGAGACATAGAACCATACCCTAGTTATCAAACATCCCAAAAAGACATGGCTCTAAAACTCAACTCTAAAGTTGGCTCTCCATAAACCACATTTGAAAAAGAATTGCATTGAATCCGTTTTCAAATCCTCAAACTTTTGAGTAATAAACTACAAACATTGTTTTCCCTTCAAAGACTGTACTGCCACTTTAGACTTTAGAACCAGTAAAAGGTCATTTGAGGTTTGCTTTTGAAGTCAAATTTCAGCTAGGAAAAACATGCTGAAATAAGAACCACAGCTAAATCCAGAGAATCAGTTACAAGTAGAGGAATTGTGTCCTCAATGAGAACCAAAAAGACTGCGAGAGAGACCTATTGCTTAAACAAAACAAATCACTCACACCTGCTGCCATGAGGCCTCTTCAGTAAGAGGAGATGTGTTAACTATCAATTGACCTATCTTATACTCAGAACCCACTCATTTATAGGCCACCTAATCAAGCCTGTTTCAGTTTCTCATGGACCTATGTTTATATTGCAATGCCTGGAATGTCACTTCAGGTTGCCAAGTAGCTACTGCAATCATTGCTAATGCATATCAGCACATAAGTGCAATGCCTTTTCTACAATTTGACAGTCCATTGGAAACTTACAGCACTTCAATACTGCAGGACATAATATGGCTGCCTTGGAGGAGGGCCAGGCTGAAAAAGGGGTTGGGGTTGTTGTTGGTACGCATGTGGTGGTCCTCTAGATGGTCCATATGGAGGAGGGCCCTGGAAGTGCTGCTGCTGAAACTGAGAGGGTGGTGGCCCTTGATGTGAGAACCCATAAGGTAGAGGAGGAGGACCCATGGGTGGCCCACCATACTGCACTGGCTGGGTTGGTGGAACTGGTTTTGAACCATCAGCCTGATCTGAACCAGCAGTTGACTCTTGCCCTGGAGCAACAGCACCCATCCGTTGCGGATCCATAGAAGGATAGAATGGACGCTCGGTTGGAGGTGGTGGGGGAGGTAGGTTGAAGTAGTTAAAAGTAGCTTGCTCTTGAACAGCTATATTTGATTGCTGGTGTTGCTGCTGAGAGATAACTGCTCGAGGAAGCATACCTCCATGTGATAAGATTCCTCCACCTGGATTTGGTTTCTGGGACTCCTCTCCATCACCTGTGCCCTCCAATTCAGACTTCGGGACCTGGGGTCTTCCCCACATCAGTTTCAGTCTGAGGCCTTTGATAACCAGCTTGTTTGCCAAATTATCAGCTGCCTTTTCTGAACCCTCTCGGCTTGTGTAGGTGACAAATGCACAAGCACGCTGTGGTACCATCCGAATAGATTCAATCTCACCATACCCATAGAACTGGTCCTTAAGATCCTCTTCTGAGACCCTCTCATCAAGGCCTCCTACATACAGTGTCCTGATGTTCATGTCCTCTGGTGGCACAAGAGAGGGCATTTCACCAGCCTTTCTCAGCAGCTTTGCTGCAACAGGGTCATTCACTCTGAAACACACAAAATGAACTGTCAGCACTGGTTATGTAAGAAAACTCTGAAGAGGATGCAAAACACATCATAAGACTCTGATCTTAGATCAAAATGCATCTTCCAAGCCACAAACTCATTACCATTTCAATGGTAAAGCAGGTCCTGGCCAGCTTGGGCAATTGACCACCCACCAGATAACTCATCAACAGTCTTTCCAAACAATCAAAACTAGGGACCTAACCTAGAACCTTGCCAAGAAATTACAGAAAGGTCTTTGCTGTATCTTCCACTTGAAAAACATACCCATAGTAGCGATCCTTGATGTTCTGTTGAGATAGTTCCCCAGTGACAGGCATTTCATGGCGATATGGACACTCGGCTCCTCTTGTGCACTCACCCCTCACAAAGAAACTGCAGATATGAGCACGATTTCTTTTGTAGTACGGCGTTGTCCGTTGCAGTTTCAAAATTGTGTCATTAGGCCGAGCCTTTCCATATGAAGACTCGTAATCCAGCCCTGCTCTTGCCTGCAACAACTCCAAATTGTCAGGTACCAGTACACGCAGTTGTATCAACCCTGCTAAAAATTATTTCTTAACAAAAGGCAGCTGCCATTCTTTTTGAGCTTGGTGTGAGAAACAAACATTTCTTGTTTTCATCGCATAATAAGAGTCACATGATAAAATGGAGACAAAGGGAGCAGTTTGGCAAGTGGCTGAAAGAAAGGTGGGCAACAGTGCTGACTAGACCAGATGTGCAGTAGCATTCCAATCACTGATTACATGGCCAATTTGACCAGATAGAAAGCACAAAGCATGAAAAGAAGGGAAAGAAAAAAAATAAAAAAAGAAGCAGGTCGCTCTTGTAACTAGATATGCCTTGCCAAAGTATATCTTGTGCTAATTTGTGAAGCCTACATCTAGCATGCTTGGTCTAACAGAGCAATAAGATGAAACAAAGAAGGGAAGACTACCTTTCGGTCCTGCTCTTCAGCAAAGTACTCCCGGTTGACATCGCTCTTAGCAATCGCATCACTTGTATCAATACCAAGGGCAGTATCTCTCACTTGGACAGGAAGCCCATACTCAAGGTCAAGTAAGCAGACCTCACACACATTCTTCAGTTTGCTGCATGTCTGGCACACCTCCGTCTTCTTGTAACGAGCATCTTGCCCAGGCCTCCACCGGAACACTGTAAAGGGTCGTGTGCAAATCTTGCACTCCTTATCAAAATCTGCTTTTGTCTGCAACCAAGAAATAAGGCCCCAAATCACAAGCTTAGAAGTTGCAAGAATGTTAAATGCAGTCTCTCAATGTGGCAACTGAAGGTCAGAATCACATTCAGAGTTCAAACCCTAATGCCCCCAGACATGTTTCCTGTGATACAATGGACAATGTACACAAACCAAGAGACAAGGCCCTAAATCACAAGCTTAAGAGTTGCAAGAATGTTAAATGCAGTCTCTCAATGTGAAGGTCAGAATCACATTCAGAGTTCAAACCCTAATGCCCCCGGACATGTTTCCTGTGTTACGATGGACCATGTACACAAAGATAGTGGATATCTCCACCACCAGTTTATGGCTCTACTGGGTAAATCCATCAGCAGTAGTGTAGAAACAAGAAGCCATCCTACACAAAACCTCAAGGATCCCGAATATGTCCATGCCATGTGCGCCATTTCGTCAAGGCCCGCTGACTGAAATGCCTCGAACTACGTCTCCGTCCCTCTGATAGGCGGGAGAGAAAACATGCAAGCTAACATCCGTAATCTGCCAAAACAGCCTTCTCAATAAATCCTTGATATGGAAACGCATCAAGAACAGACCATCCGAGAGAAAGCCAGAGAGGTTCGAGTTTTACCAGAAAAACTTTACAACGACAACAAATATAATAATAAAAGTTCCAAAAGACGACAGAGAAGGCGATAGAAAAATATACCATACGAACATAAGGGTTATCGCCTAGGCATGACTCGCAGATGATAGGGAAATCGGACCGCTCCCATCCATCAGCTTCCGTATCTCTCAGTAACCTATGCGCCATATCTAGTTTCTTTCTCTTGCACCAAAGCAATTTTTTTTCAAAATTCTTCTCCAAACTTCCGTGCTCGGAGAGAGAGAAATATATAGATCCCGCTGCTCTCTTGCTCCCTCCGCAAGACTTCTTTCGCGCAAAAACAAAAAACAAACACAGAACACTCCTGCAGTCTTGTTCTCGAAGAGAAATTGTCCTACAAATTTTTCCCGCCGTGCTCTGTCTCGATCACACAAACTTCCTTTCTGCAAATAAATCGTCGTAACGCAACACAACGAATTTATTAGGAATGCTCGCCTCTCCGAAGCTCGTCTCTCTTCTCCTTCATTCCCTTGCTGATCAGGCAATGCGCTGTTTTAGGGTTTCGGGGGAAACATCCCTTCCACGACGCGGAAGAGGGGAGCTGCCCGGGAAGAAGCGCGAATCGAGTTTTCATCCGAAATCAGTAACAGAGTTTCAATGAATTTGTTTTCTGTTAGTCCGTTCCTTTGTAATTGTTAGGTTTCTACTTGGTGGGCCAGAATTGTCCTGTTTCAGGGTTTCGGGGGAAGCAGCCCGGCTAAAAACGCGGAATTGAGGGAGCTGCCCGGGAAGAAGCGCCAAACGAGTTTTCGTCCGAAATCAGTTAACAGAGTTTCAATGAATTATTTTTTTCTGTTGGTCGGTTCCTTTGTATTGTTAATTTTTTTAACTTGCTGGGCAAGAGTTGCACTGTTTAAGGGTTTCGGGCGAAACCGCCCGCCCAAAACGCGGAAGTGGGGCAGCTGCCCGGGAAGAAGCGCGAAACGAGTCTTCATCAGAAATCAGTCACAGAGTTTCAATGAAATATTATTTTTCTGTTCGTCGGTTCTTTTGTAATTATTAAGGTTTTAATTTTTTACTTACTTCTTGTGTAAAGTAATACCATAGGTACCTTGACAGGTTTCACACTAATTCTATTATTTTCAAAAATGATGAAAATTCTCAGAAAAATAGTTTTCTTCAGAAACCATTATTTTGTAAAGGAAATTAAAGAATCTTTTCAAGAATATTCTTCAAGTATTCTATTTTCCACCAAAATTAATTAATTATTCAACAGACATGTGTTGAAGCTGCCCTTGTACTCTGGTGTAACGAGGTAAGTTTTTATCTCGTGTTAAGTTTTTATTTCATGTCCAGAGAAAATAAATGGCATGTTTGAGGGCAAATATTACTCAAAGAAGGTGAATATATGTAAATGATTTTGAGTGCAGATAAGGATGTTCATCAAATAATTAATTAATTTTGAAATTTCCATTTTCCAAATAAAGTATTCCTGAATATTCCAAAAGATCCTTCATTTTTCTTCTCAATATTGTGTTCTTTGAGAAATGTTTTTTTTTTTTTAAAAATTTAAAATTTATAAATTTCAGCATTTCTAAAAATAATATAATTTGTTCCAAAGCAGCTAAGTTATTACAGCATTTTGGTCCAACACTGATTCTAACAAAAGTAGCAAAAGAAAAATCCAAAGAAAAAGTTTTAATATCCAATCATCCATTCAATCATTTGTTCATCCATCTGGGTAATTCATTCATACATTCAATTTTGAAAAACTCCGTTCACTTTTGGCCCTTTGTTGATGAACCCCAACTCCAAGCAACCTAGTCCAACCTCAATAAGGTTTCTTCTTCCCCTCCTCCTTGCTACCCCACATGGGCATACCTACACACTTCCACAGTTTCAAACTTCAAACCTTGGCTTCTTGCCGTCTCTCAAGCTCATCCCCACCATTGCCATTGTTGCATTCCTCTCTTTTCTTTTGCCTTGGAAGATATGAGGAGCACAAAGCCATCGTTATCTTTGTCTTGATCATCCCTTTCATGTATGTTTTGATGATTTTGGTCTCAAAGATGTTTCATTGTTTTTTTTTCTTTGTGTTTTTTTAAAAGAACTTCGCGTTTTCTTTGGTAGGGTGAGGTCCAATTGTGTTTTTCTTTGGTTTTGTATAAAGAAGTTTGTGTTTCCTTTAGTAGGTTACACTTGAAGTTTGCAACATGACAACAATTTTATTTTGTTTTTAAGGTTCCTTTGGTAGGTTGCACTTGAAGATTGTAGTACGATAACAATTTTCTTTCTTAATGATAGGTTGCACTCGAAGCTTGTGATGTAACAACAATTTGGGTTTTTTTTCAAGGTTGCACTTAAAGTAGTTTGCAACTCCATTGCACTTTCTTTTTCTTTTTTTTAAAGTTGTGCTTGAATTAACTTGTAACACAATATTGTTGCATTGTTTTCTTTTATAGCTTGTGCTTGAAGCTTGTAAAATAGCAATGTTGCATTGTTCTTTTTGTTTTCTTCATCTAGGATGATAATAAAAAGAGAGACACTAAGGATCTGTAATTAAATTCATTACTTAGTGTCAAACAACAACATGAGTTGAAAGCAACAATCAATGTCAAGAGGTGCAATCATACGAAGTTAAATAGATTCATCATATTCAAAGTTTAAACCTTCCTCTATGAAGAATGAATTTGGTGTGTAATTGGAAGTTGTAGAAAATGTAATAGATCAAAGAGAGCCAAACCACCAAGGTACTAAAACCTCTTCAAAAGCAATACGACAACACATTGTTATTCAATCATGTATTAAACATTGGTCAAGAATTGCATCAATGAAAGCCATTTTTGTTCACCTTTGATGACAACCCATGAACACAATAGCTTTAAGCATGTGTCATGAACTTTTCAAAAAATTATGTTCATGGAAAAAAATTCATTCTTCTCTTTTTCATGGCAAATTTGGAATATTTGTTCACATAATCTATCTTTCACAACTTTTTCACAACTCCTGAAAAAGGAGTTTAGTGTATTTAAAATTATATTATTAAAATTAATGAGATTTTTCCCAAGCAAAAACTAACCTACCCATTTATAAAAGTGTTTCCAAAATGATTAAAATGTTCCCAAATTATTATTATTTTGAATGTAATAATGTTAAAATTTGTCTCTTTTAAGATTTTTTTGAAAATATATGACCTATTTTAATTCTCTAATGGCTTGTGATGACCTTGATATTTCCTTTTCCTTTTCCTTTTCCTTTTCTCATTCAATAATCCTATGAGCCTAAACAACTTTGAAATATTTTGAAAATGAAAGCAAACAATCAAGGGATTATAACCTCTTCAAAGAACATTGCTTTTAATGACAAAGATTAACCCATTCTTTAAACCCATACAGGGATTATGAAATATCTTCATCGATCGATGTTGACATCATGTTCTTGGAAGGTAAGTAGGTGGTTGCATGGGAAGGTCAAGATAATACCTAGTTGATGTTCTTGCAATAACCTCATCAATTAACACTAACATCACGAATGTGGTGAGTAGAAGGTATTGGGGGACATGGAGAACAAACTGATACCTACTAAATGTCTTGCAATATCTTTGTCAATCAACATTGGCATCATGTACTTGATGAATATATGGGTAGGCAAGGGGGGTCAAATTAGTACCTATCTAATGTTATTGCAATATCCTCTATTGATTGACACTAATATGACATAAGTGGTAGGTAGGCATGCTATTGGGGGCAGATAAATTAAACTAAGAAGTGATGTGAAAAAATAGGCCTTTTAAGTAGGTAAGAAGGGGGGTTAATGAACATTTAAGCATATTTATGGTCTATTGGTACCCTTTTTTTCTTTTTCTTTTTTGTCTTTATCCATTAGAGATAATGGGTTTTATAAAGGCAACAATAACTTCCAACTAGGAAATGGTAATCATAATGTTCATGTAACAACAACAATAGTAATGTCAAATTTCATTGCAACTATTGGAAGAAGAAAAGGGTGATAATGACAAAGGGAGTTGTAGGGGTTTTTTTTATGAAGGGGGGAGGGTGGATGTTAGGCTAGACGTACCTTGGTAAAAGTGCACATTTTTTCAAAGGTAAAAGTCATACAACACATGTTCCACCTAGGAAATGATAATATTGTAAAACAATTAAGGTCATTCTGTTAGACAAGGGGGAGGTTCTCAAAGTCCACAATCCTCATTAGCACCAATAACACTTGTGGAAAAAAAAAATGTAAAGTAAGGGGGATTTCTAGAATAATGCATTTTAAGAGCCCAACAACAACATAAAGTATAAAATTTCATAGAAGAAAATGATGTTGCCAAGGATTTAAAGAAAAAAGGGTTTCTATTTTGGTTGTGAGGCCCGCCAACAAACCAAAACAAATTAAAGTTTGTATTTGGATAAGATTTGCATTACTTACCACTTTTGTTGGTTGGTTGTTTGGTTAAATAGGTCAAAACTAGTGTTGATTTGTAGCTATTTACTTAGTTGGATAAATTAAAATCAATGTTGGTTACCATTGGTTTGTAATTAAGTTCATTTGAATAGCAGTGGAAGAGGGTGGAATGCAATGTCTCCCAAAAAGTATAAAATAAGGAAAGAAATGAGACAAAAAGGTGTGTTTGGACATCTTGTAACCCATGGCGATGTAAGGTAGGGCCAAGTCCCAATCCTTTTTTTTCCCAGTGAGGCAAATATTTCGAAGTCTTTTTTTGCATGTTTGAACCATCCTCTCTACAAGGCCATCAACTTGGGGATGATCCCTTGAAGTCCGACGATGGTCAATGAGAGCATGGTCAAGTAGGCCTTGGAATTCTCCTCTGAATTCTAATCCTTGATCAGTAAGGCATTCAGCACAAGCCCCAAACCTACATAAAACCTATTGTGAAAAAGCCTGGCTGGTGTTGTGTGATGACTTGTTTAGTAATACAACAAGCTTGACCCACTTTGAAAACTACTCAATCATAATCATGATGTAGACATTACCCTTGGAGGTTTGTGGTAACTCTCCAACTAAATCACATGACTAGCAATAGAACATGCCCTGAATAGGGAGTGGAGAAAGTGTGAGTTGTCAAGAGGAGAAGGAAATTCTCATTCTATCACATTGTTCACACTTAGCAATGACATTTTGGACTTGAGCATACATACTTCTCCAATGGTAATGAGGAATGAAAAGGTTATAAGTATGCTTAATTCCAAAGTGTCCAAGCTTCAAATGTACCTTCTGAATAAGACCAGGTCATTCATGTGGTGGAGGAACCACTCTGTCACCTTGTGGTAAGCATTGGACGAGGTGATTGTCCCTCCTTGAGTAGTGTTTGGATCGTTGTTATATGCGATCTCGATGATTTGATGTAACTTTGGGAGGGTATTCCCCATGTTGAAAAAACCTCAGAGTGTCTAAGTTTTCCCATATATCCACAATGGGATGTTCAACCAGGTTATATTGCAGTAGTGCAAGTTTATTAAATGCATAAGATACATGTACTGCTAGAATTTGATCGAGGTCTTGCCTGGCTTTTGAGAAATCTTTAAAGGTAGTGAAGGGTCTTCACGACATGTTATCCGCGTTTTGATGTGTAATACCAAGTTGGTGAATAACCTTGAACTCATACTCCTGAAATATAAGCGCCCAACGAACTAACTTATTGGTAAGCTTGTCATTGGTCATTAACCATTTGATGGGCTGGTGGTCGGTATACAAAGTGAATTCGGTGCCATAAAGATAGGGCCTGAAATGTATGATGGCCTATACAACAGCAAGACACTCCCTTTCGTATGAAAAGTAGTTGCTCTCAGCCTTGTTGTTGCTTCGGGATGCATAGGTGATAACATATTCCTTGCCTTCCTCATCAAGTTGGCCAAGAATAACACCAATACCAATAGCATTGTAGTGAGTGTGTAGAATGAAAACCTTGTTGAAATCAGGTCTTCTCATAATGGGGAACTTTGAAAGCTTTTCCTTGAGTGTGTCTTAAGTTCCTAAACCTCTTCACTCCATGTCCAAACAACATCTTTTTTTAACAATGCATAGAGAGGATGAGCAATAATACTGAAGTCTTGGACATAAATCCTGTAATAATTACATAGTTCAATGAAGCTCCTTAAAGTGTGAACATCAGTAGGATTGGGCATTTCTAAAATGGCTACTACTTTGGCCCAATGAGCCCTAATACCATTGGCAAAATTCTATGTCCAAGGTAGACTATTGAGGTGATAACAAACTCACATTTTTTAGGATGGATCTTCATATTGACTTCGTGGAGCCTCTTGAATAATTCCTCAATATGAACCAAGTGCTGCAGGAGTCCTTTGTTATGCACTAGGACGTCATCTATGTAGCATTTCAGGAAATTTACCCCTTCGAAAACATGGTCCATGACTTGATGAAAGCAAACAGGTGCATTCTTCAGTCCAAAAGGCATCACAAGCCATTCCCACAACTTGTTGCTTCCATGGAATGTCGTTTTCTTGCGATTCTTCACAACGAGCATAATTTGGTTGAAACCTTGCCTCAAATACACAATTGTGAAGATGTTTGACTCTCCAATGCTATCAAATAATTCTTCAGGGATGGGGATGGGGTACTTGTCTTGAGGTGTAACTAAGTTCAAAGGCCTATAATCCCCGCACATCCTTTTCTTAGTTTATAATCCAACTGAATCCATCTTTGTTGGCATTATTATAATGGCTACGAAATTAGAATTGATGGCTAAATCAAACCAGCCTCATGGAGCTCTTTGCATCTTTCATCTACCAGTTCCCATTCATGCTTGCACAACCTATGCCTCCTCTGATAGATGGGTGTCTCATCTATCAGGTCTATAGAAAACTACATGGTCGTACACCTACCTAAGTTTTTCATTGAAAATGCGAACACATTCGCATACTAAATTAACAAGTTTGTGACCTGGTGTTTTTCCTTCTTGGTGAGTTAGTTCCCCATAACAAAAAGGTAGTTGGAAACACATGGAATGGAGTTGGAAAATGTGTTTGAAGAACCTAGTGTATTGGGTTATCCACTATCCAACTACGAAGATTCGTAGAAGGTTGTAATTGTTTTTCTAGAAGTTGATGTACCTCCCATGTATCAGAAACAACTTAAGTCAAATTACATGGTACCTCCTCCCCCCAAACATTAAGAGTGAAATGTAGAGTGTTGAAGATAGGTAAGTGTATTTGGTCGAGGTGCCATGTAGTCGCATTATCAGAATTGCAAGTTGATTGAATCAATGCTGGTGTTGTGTACATTTGAAAAAGTACATATGTTACCAATAACCATGTAAGGGAGTTCAGGTCCATGCCTCTCCCTAGTAGAGCGTTACGCTCTAATTTAATCACCTTGGTGTGACTAGTACTACCAGTTTGGAACCCCATAACCCTTTTTCTTTCTTCTTGGCTTGGTTCATCCCAAGTGGCTGAAGCATGACGATACACTAGGCCTGGTCCATCTCCCTGAAAGGCATGTGTTTTTGGGAAGGAGACAAAGGTGGGCCAAGCACCTCTCGATTTTCCTATTGTGTTCGCAAGAAACCAAGGAGGTTTCTCTTACTTTGTAAATAGTTGGTAAGAGCTCTGATCATCCAATATGTGAGAAACCTACAGGTTGGGGTCTTTGATGGTGTATCTCGGAACTAATTGCAGAACTGAAAGTGGTGCGAGGTTGGTCCACTAGTTGCGAAGTCGATACGCATAGGAACCGCATTGTGCCACATCGAGTAGGAGCGACTTTCCAAGGTAATGTTTGACTAACATGTAGTGCTCTTAAACTTTCTCCTTTTGGTCAAGTTGAGAAGGGGTGTTTTCAATTACATAACCAAGCATAGGAGAAATGGATTGAGCCTAGGTGATTAATCGTATCATGTCCGTGAAGAGACCAGATCTTGTGTCACTCAAGCTTTCTCCAAATCCAGTCGTTGAAAATCCTTGACACTCCCAACCTAAAATGATGAGGTCCATAGGGCCAAGTAATTCCATGTTTTTTTTGAATTAGTTGTATGTCAAAGGGCAAGAAAGTGAAATTGGCCTTCCATGCAGTGGTTGCAAACTGTTGTGGAAAAATTTGGCTATGAGTTCCATCATTCTCGATGCCGTCACTTGCCTTGTAATAAGATCAATGTCTACAAAAAAATACTTATAAACCACCATCCCTGACTATAGTAAGGCTTTGAGACCTGTACCAATACTACCAAAGAGTTCTAATAATATAATCCCCTCATTAGGCGATGTCTAGGTGATTAGCTAATGAAGTACTAGCTTAATTGGTTCGCCATGGCTTTCTATGTTCTCAAAATTAAACAAAGTTTTGACCAAGGGCTCGTGAGCTGCTTTGAACCTCTATAAAACCTTTGGTTTGTGTTGAATGTCAATAGGAACCACCTTCAAGCTTTTAGTAGCTTGGGCGTAAGTTGTTTCCTCTTCATCTCCCTCTATCCACTTGTGGCTAGCTCGTTGGATGTAGGACATGGTGTGTGCTTCCTTGAGCATACAATGGTGAGCCATATGACTATGGTTCCCATGTAAATCAAGGGGTATGTATTCCAAGTGGTGGCCATTAGTCGCCCAATCCACTTGATAGTACACATGTTTGAACTAGTTATTAATTGTGAAACCTGGTGGAAACAAGGCTTCTTGCCCAATGAACACATTGTAACTGGTGGCATTGGTGACTAAACATCTGACTTGTAGGCAAAGCTCCTGATCTGTACTTTTATTGAAGTTAAGTGTAATCAAGTCCGAGCTTTCCCCAAATACTTCTTCTACGCTCCCACTAACGTGTGAATTTGCCACAAAGATTTCCGTAATTTACAGTCGAGCATGCCCATTTTCTTAACGAATTGAACTCTAAGAATCACTGGTTGGGCACGTGTATCAAGAAGTACCACTTTGGGTGTATGTCCTCCCACCTGGATTGTTGACTCAACATTGTCAACAATGGCAACTCCAATGGCGATGGAAGTTCTCTCCCTAAACATCACCTTTGGAAATGAGTGAAAAACTTTGTGGAGACAATGGCTATCCATAACGCTTTTGTTGAGTAACAAATCCACAAGTGAAGTGTTCTTAGCTCCCTTCTAATATGTGAATGTAGAATCAGAGGTAGGAGAACCCTAGTTTAGCCATGTTAAAACTAGTGACCAGATTACGAACGCCATCTACAACATGTGAGCCAATTGAATGCCTCTCCAAGGTGTTGGATGGGACCGTTGTAACATGTGGACCAAGGATTAATAAAGCACCTGATGTAGTGTTTAGGGTATCTTTTAGTACTGTAATTATGTCCTTGGTGCTTAGCTTCAAATCTGATAATTAAACAATGATGTACTCAAAAAAATTTGCACCACTTCACGCATTTGAAGTTGGCATTCCGTAAACTAATAAGTGGAAAATTGTGTGTTTTCCTGATGTACATGTACTCTTGGGACACGAGAATTTAATGCCCTAGTAGCTTGTGGTGTAGTAGTTTCCTACCCCTTCGCCAACAAGGTGTGTTCTTCTTCCATGTTGAAAGGGTGAAAAGATTGTGGCATGATTGCTCGAGCTCCTCTAACCCTGGTAATGAAACTTGAACTAGATGCGAGTCCATTAATCTGAATTACTTATCTAGTGGCAGAAACTCTGGGTGCCACAGTAGCCTCTCATGCCACGAAATAGGAAAGGCAAAAAAAATGGCAAATTTTGGTGTGAGATTAAAATTGTGTGCACTCGAAAAAACATATTCCCCAACCATGGCATCATGTGGGAGGCCATAGAACAACCTAGGAGGTCCTTCCCGTGATCTTGAACCCTGTATAGGTTGGGCATGACTAACTGGTTGGGAAGACTTATTTTTAGATTAGCGAATTGAGCCTTTAATGATTTGAGTTCATTTTGCAGAGTTTGAACTTGAGTAGCATGGGCTTGAAGCACTTCCCTCTTGTCAGCATTGTGTTTTTTCTTCTTAACATTCTTATTAGAATTGCCCTTGGTGGGGAAAACTTGAATGAAAGGTTGAGGTGCCTTAGCTTTTGGTTGAAGGAGAACGGAAGATGTTGGCAGATTTTGCCGTGGTAATCGAAGTTATTTTCGTTCTGGGAACTTGGCAAAACAAATAGCTTCTTAATGTCCCTCTTTTTCACAATAATCACAAAAGAAATCTTCGAAAGGAATGTTGCATTCACTAGCTTTATGGGCAGGATTGCCACAATAGTTACAAAAAGGTAGGATGGGTGCAAGTGAGTGCACTGCTTTAGCCCTTGAAAAAAATGTGATGATCTGGTTGGCGTAGCTAGTGGAGGCTAAGGCCTTGAACGTGATGGAAGCCTCATAGTACTGGCTTTATAGTGTGCATGAGTTAATTCCAACTGTTCAGAAATGTCATAGACATCTAGCAAAGTGTACGAGTCTTTACATTCTGCAAAATCCGTTGCAAAACCTACGCATGGAATGTCGGGTGTTGGGAAATCTCAAAAAGAAAACATCAAGGTTTTTATGGAATACAGGATTTTTGGGATTAACAACAAGAAAATGATTATTTTTGTAACACAACTCTTGTAAAATTGCACTGTAGGATCCAAAATAGAAGCTCAAAATGTTGTTGCAGTTGCTGCAAATGAGAAAGTGGCTACATAAACTACTTCCAAATGTAGGGTACATTGCTACACCATACGACTAGAGTTTGCTATTCGTTTTGTGCAAACCCCAAAATATCACAATAGGACTAAGCATATTGATATACAATATCATATAATTCAAGGTTTTTCAAAACACTAGGAGAGCACACTGGAATATGTTGGGACTAATCAGCAAGTGGCAGATCTTATTATAAAGAGTTTGTACCAACGATAGAGAAGTTTAATTGCATCAAAAGAATGCTACTGGTTGATTTGCAGAATTTGTCAATGAGTGGGAAAAATAACAAAACAAATGAAGAACATTGAGTGATGCTATTCTACCACAGAGTGGAAATGTTAGAAGTGATTTTTGAATATAGTTTAACAGTGGTAAATAGAACACTTACATAAACAAGAACAAAGAGCATTGCCGACAATTATGATTTTGAGTTAACTTGCTCTTTTCTAGATATTTTTAGATACACTTCTTGTTCTTTGCAATCAGATTTTGGGAACTGAAAGTTTTTGAACTGTGCATGATGTTCTTAGTCTGAGCTCATGTGCATACAATACAGACAATCTTTTTCTAATAAATTTGCATGCAATCTCTTTTTGTTGCAGTCAATGCATAAAGCATGTGTACACTCAGGAAATAATTTGAGTGTGTGCAGGTCCTGTAAAACAATCTCTGCTTGCTTATAATGATTGATCAGCACCCAAGATCTATAAATATATCCACCTGGGATGGATCGATGTACTGCAGCTGCTAATCCAAACATTACAACTGCATAATTTGATTTTGGCGTTCAAAGAATAATTTTAAATCTTTGTTGTCAGCAATGGCCGACATGATCTTTATGCCTTACAGTCTAAAAGTTACAATTCCAAATTGGGGCCAGGATCTATACATGTATCGGTTCAAGTCTAAGGTCCCCACAATAATTTAT
>Ga0209611_10003327_pt1 | contig 27946 bp, 16 predicted proteins | sample S1TSphgellanicum_3_FD_187693 | JGI IMG/M metagenome (GOLD analysis project Ga0209611, IMG submission 187693) | Host-associated microbial communities from peat moss isolated from Minnesota, USA - S1T2_Fc - Sphagnum magellanicum MG (SPAdes) (version 2) | ecosystem: Host-associated > Plants > Peat...
CCATAATTCTCAAAAAAATCAAAGGATCAAATGGCTCTGATTCACTAGGTACCTAGTACCTACCTCTCTACCTCCCAGCCAACAAATCAACCAAACCCCCTCACTCCTTGTGCTGTATAGTGGACCTTGCATTCAAGCTCTTTTTGTTAAGAAGAAGTTGTTAAGGGAACAATTTTTTTGGGTTTTAATGCAGGTGTGTACTTTAGGAAATTTCATATTATTAGATGGATTGTTTTGGAATGTGTAGATAGATTCTATCTAAATTCTTGTTTTTATTTTAAAATGTGGGTTTGTATTTGGAAATGCAACTTATTTGTTGGAGGAGTTGTTGATAAGGGGGGTTTTTTTTATAAAAAAAACTAATCTTGACCCAATGTTTTCCCATGCTACAACATTATTCAAAACTAAACTCCATGAAAAATCCCCATCCAAAAGTCTTGAACTGGTAGCCTAAGTCCCTCTCTCATCTCATCCTCCTTGGAATTGTTTGTTTTCCAAGAATGGTGTGGATTTTCATGGTGGTGCACAGAAGAAACCTCAGAAACCTCACAGAACTGGTGAAGGCTCTGCAGAGAAGATGGAATCCCCATGCAAACAACATGCAAAGAACAGGATGTTATGTTTTGATGTCATGAAAAAAAGCAGCTGGACACACACACACACACACACACACATATATTATTTTATTTTATTTTATTTTTATTTTATTAATACCCAAGTTGCATGGTTTAGAATTTACAGATCTACATCTGACCCCTCTGGAGCCAGTGCCTGGTATGTGAGTTTTTGGGTTTAGGGTTCCCAAGCCTCCTTCACCCACACCCCCTATTTGGGTCTCTAGTAGTCTCTACAAGTGGGTTACCAGATCCAAACCCAGAGTGTTAACTATCTCCCCATGCCTCACCCATAAACATGAAAGTTGTAGGGGAGGTTCCCTTATGACAAGTGTGATTTTTTTTTTAAATAGCTTTATAATAACTATGCAGGAATGTCATATATATATATATATAATGTTCAATTTATGACTTACAAAATCTGGGTAATGAAATACAACATTGCCCTTTATTAAAACATCACTATATCTTGTGCAAATTTAGAGGTCCAAAATTAGTTTTACACTTTCAAAAGGATGTACTTCATCCAAAGTCTTTGGGTGGAGGCCATTATAGGTTCTGTGTATTAAGATGCTCTTCATGTCCATCCCTTGACACAACAAGCAAGTTTCGTACTCAAGCAATTTTGCAGATTGCTTATATGGGTTTAGGGTTTAGTAACTGGTGGGTGTTGCTGGTTCACACTGGCCCAAGTACTACAACTAAACTGGATACCCTTTTCCTCTACTGGCAAAAGGGAAATTTGCTCCAAAGATGGGTTTTTTGCTTGGTTTCAAAAACTTGTCAAAGTCAAGGAAACAAGTGTCTGAAACAATGTGCCAGTTGCAGGCAGCAGTTGTTATAAGGAGACAAAGAGCCGTAGAGAGATGGGGGGGTGGGAGAAACTCAGGTTCTGTATCTGCCATCTGGGTCTTTCCTCTGGACAAGAGCATTATCTGTGAAGTATCCCATGCTGGGCTACTGGGCCCCAGTTACTGGGAATGAAATGAGAAGTCAGGACAAAAACAATACACATGGGGAAAATATTTTTAAAATTTTAAAATTTTAAAAACTGGGGATCAATTTTTTTCTCTCCTAACTTGGTCCTCAGGGGGAAGTTTCACCCCCAGTTTTGGATTTGCCTTTCCTGCTGCTGCACTTGCACCTTCACTGCTGCTCATTTTCTTTATTACCTTACAATCATGCCTTGTCAAAAACAAGATCCTGCAAATCTTCTGAACTGATATGAAGTGATACCCAGTTTCATGAAACAGTACCCAATCACACTCACTTTACACATACACTCAAATTTGGGGATGAAATAGGGTTTACCTTATCAAACTAGGCCCCAAAGACAGGATGATTTTAGGGGAAGTCTTCTGAACTGATATGAACTGATACCCAGTTTCGTGAAATGGTACCCAATCACACTCACTCTACAGATACACTCAAAATTGGGGGTGAAATAGGGTTTATCTGATCAAACTAGGGCCCAAAGACAGCATGAGCTTAGGGGGCAACTCTAATAATATATATGTCAGTTTGGGGGAAGGAGGGGACGAGAATTATAATTTTGAAAGGGTCCAACATCTTCAAAGGACAATTAGGCTTCTGTGTTTGTCATTGATCTGTCAGTAATACCTAGTTATGTGTGTGCCTGATTCTCAAATGGTTTCCAAGGTACTTAAATTTATTCTTTTATATTTATATTTTATAACTTATGTAGTGTGCAATATTGACCACCAGGATATTTTTCAGAAGGATTTCCTACCCAACCCAGCAAATTAATAATATTTGAAAAATTAGCTTTCAGAGCAAACAAAATAGGCAGTGATCAGTTTTTTTTTTAAATTAAAATTAATTTAATTTAATTTATAAATTAAAAAAATCTGACATTGCTTCAGTGATGAGCATCCTAGGAGGAAGGGCTTTTTTTTTTTCCCCCAGTTTGGTGACCTTTCCACAAGAAGTCTTAGCCAAATTTTGGCTCTAGGTCAGAGAGGACATTAGAAAAAAATTTAGGGTTCTTTAGGATTCTCACTATGTGTTGGTGATATGCTAGAACTTGTTACCACCATATTTACAATTCATAATTGGCAAGATCTGCTGAAATTTTTATTTTTATTTTTAAATTCAAAAAATGGAGACCAGTAGCCTAAATCCAAATATTTGAAATTTTCAACAATATTCAATAAATATGTTTAAGTCTCCCAAATAATTTATGAAGATCAGGGTATCCTATTGATTTTGGAGGGTTACTTTCATTGAATATGTGACAAAGTGATGTCAAGGTTTTTCCTTTTTTTTTTTCTTTTTTTTCACTAGGCCTCTTTAGAATTAATTAATGCCAATTTACCTCAATCATAGGTACAGTATCTAAATATGGCAATTTCTCTTTTTTTTCTTAAAAATATGGCAACCTTGTAAGAATTTTTCAAAAAACAAAATCATTTGTTGGATTCACATTGAGATTTTCTTTCCAATTCACCCAAAAGAAATGCTGCTAGGCTAGGATGGACTTAGGAGTAATTAGTGACAGGTTCCTACAATCTATTGAAACATCAAAAAAAATGCCCCCAAAAAATGCTACAAAACCAAAATCTGAGTCAAGATGTGGTGAAATTTTTCAAAATTATAAATAATACAATTTGGCAATTTCTTTTCCCAAAAAAAAAGGAATAACTTCTTTTCTTTTCTTTTTTCATGTGTGCAAAATTTTGCACTAAAAAAAGAAAGCTGGCTAAGATTTCTAATCAATGTTTTTTTTCATGTTTCTTTATGACAAGCATCATTAACAAGTATCCCAAGAATGCTTTATCTTTAAATGTCAACAAGTTTCAAAAACCTGAACAAATGGTGTAGAAAAAGGCAAAGCAACTTGCCCCCAAACTAATATCCTAGTTGAAATCCGAGTGGGAAAAACATAAAAATAAAAATTGTTGGAAATTTTATGATTTCAAAAAACAAATTGTTTAAAAAATAGGGAACATGCAACTAACATAGGATTAGTGAGATTTGATATCAAGAGTTTTCTTAGTTCAGTTGGATTTGGACTTTGGATTGTGCATAGTTGACTTTAGATTGTGCTTAGTCAACTATTGTTGGGCGATCTTTTGATTTTTTAAGAGAACCGTTGATTTTAATTCTTTAACTATTCTAGAACCAACGAATCATTAATTCCAATTTTTTCAAAAAATTAAAGAATCAACCATTTCCACAAAAGGATTGGCAATGAATCAGTGGTCTTATGGCTAGTTATTTTTTTTAATTCAAGTTATATTTTTAGAATCATGATTACATATGAAAACTAGTTTTTTGAATATTTTGAAAATTGACAAGTAAATGAATATATACTCAAGTTGATAATTGAACGACATCTCTCCCTAATTTTGAAAAATTGTCAAACATTAGTTTGATCTTTGAACGTATTGTAAAAGACAAAGCCTTTACATGATGAGTTGTTTGTTCATGTATATGTGTGGGAATTGGGAAGAGTAATTAACATTATATGTTGGATGTGGTAAACATTGAAGAAGGCCCAAATAATGAGGGGTAGGGTAAGTAAGCCAATGATTAAACACTTAGTGTATCAATCATCTCCCTTGCATTCATTCTACCTCCACTATCCTTAGGGTTTGAAGATAAAATGTAGAGGATTAAAGGGTGCACCTATAGCATTTTAAATTGCTCCAAATAGATGAAAATTGAGCAAGATATGTTCTTCTAAAATTCTAGTGATAAAAATTGAGGAAAAAAGATGGTTCAAACAACTAGCTACCCATGATAGTTTGCACAACCACCTCAAACCAAATAAACATATGTTGTTTAATGGATGCTACCTACCTCGTCACCAAAATGGATGATGAACAAAATGTTGAAAATTCTCAATATATGTGTTCACTTTTGAACATGTAGCTTAGATCTACAATAGTCTAAGGCTTCAAAATCAATGATAATGGGTGCCTAGCCTCCCATTCACAAAACCCACCACAAGTCTATGGGTGATCTCCTCACTAACTACCTCGATCCTTTCCAAATTCTAAGCTTGGCATTCCAAGTTTGAAGATTTCCAAGCTTTGCCCTACACAAGCTCCTCCCTCTTATGATGCTCTTTTGTTCATGTGTTCTGTGAGTCTTGTGTTCCCAAACTCTTCAATTCATTTCCATGCTTTTATAATGTCATTTTATGCTTTTGAACTTTCAATTTGTCTCCATGCTCTTGCATGTCATTTTGTTGTCTATAAATGCTCAAACTTGTGCTCTTGAACTCCTTAAACCCACAAACTTGTAAGGAGTAATTTACTACTTGTCTTGGTGGCCTTGAGTGTTTTTCAATTGCTTTTGCAAGTTTTGGATTTTTCTCTTGAATTCTCAAGTTTGTCTTAGCAATCCTAAATGTTCTTGCCTTCTTTATGTCTCAAGGATCCCAATTGTCCATGCCTTCTTTGTGTTTGATGTCAAAATCATATTCTTGAATAATCAAAGCCTATCTTGCTAATTTCCATTTGAGTGTGGAAAACTTAACACCTTACTTGTGGAGAACCATTGCCTCCCCCACATCCTCCTTCACCTTTATCATCCTTGTTGTTAATAGATTTGCTAGGATGGAGTTTTGGATGCAATGAATAATAATGGTCAATGCCATGACCTTCAACACCACAATGTTCACATTTTTCGGTATTTGAAGTTGTGAATTTGGATGTAGATGTTTTGTTTTTATTTGGGCACTTCTTCAATGAAGACTCCACAAGTCCAACACACCCCTTGACCTTGTTTCATTGAAAAAGATGGGGAAGGCCCAAACTAACCCCCGTTTTGGCTTTTTCTAGCCTTCCCACTATGGGTGGCCATTGATCTCTCCTTTTGAGAATCTTTTTAGGTGGTCATGGTGACAACAAACTTACCAACTTCCACCACACAAATCTTTTACACAATGTGAAATGTTTCTTCCAATGTGGCATGACCCCCATGATTAATGATGAATTGAAATTATAACATCCTTTGCACCTACTTGTCATGCTTGTACATGTACAATTGCATCAATTGTTGTTATGTGAAAACATCACTGCTTTCCTTGATAAATTGTGCCAACTTCATGTACATGGCGTGTGGAGGATTATCCTTTTCACTTTGGAAATCTTAGATCTTTATCCAATTTTTATGAATGCCCCCATATTCCAATTTTAAAAGTTGGAAAATTTGATCTAATGGGTCAAATGGTGGTGACTCACCACTAGTTACAATGCAACCAATGTTGTTTGGGAAATTCATGACATAAAAGATGTGGGATTTGATGGGTCCACACAAGCCACAACATTCAGACCCTTGGTGGAGGAACTTGTTGAATCATCTTATGAACTAATGTTGGGTTGATTGGGATTTGACATTATCATCCCTAACATTATTATCCCCTCCTTGAAAGTTATCATGAGCTCCATGTGTTAAGTCTATGAAGTATGCTTGAATTGTAATATGATTTGACCAATTGTCATAAATCTCCAATGCTTCATGTTCCAAATGTTGAAATAGGAACTCAGATACTTTAAAAGTTGAATTTCATTGCCTCTTGGCCCACATCCCAATCTTGAAATGAAACTTCCATTACTTGAGTGAAATGGTGCCCATTCATCTAGAAAATTAATATAGGATAGACACAAGAACCTCTAGTATATTATCCTTCATCTCTTTAAGTCAACTCACAACAAATGTGAAACTTATAAAAGCCTCTGTGATTTCATGGTCCAAGTTATCTTTTTCAAAATCCTCAACATGTCCCTTTGGGTATGGTGTTATAATACCATATTTGAATCTACAATATGTGATGTGCCACTAAACCTTAACCCTATCCCTAATCTAGGTACCCAATGTTGTTGAACTTGTTACAACTATAACTCAAAGTTAAACTTAAATGGCACTTGCATCCACTAACTAAGTTTCACATGGCCAAACACACATGATGGCTCTCTATGAACATGACAAAAGCAATTTACCAATCATCACCTTGATTTCATTACCATACAACAATCAATGAAATAATCCTAACAATTAAATCTAGGAAGTGCTTGCAACAATATCAAATTGAATTTACATTTTTAAACTTTTTAAAACCTAATCAACTTAGGAATCAAGTAGCATTTATTCAATGGTCAAAATTGGTGGGTAGCCCTATCCCATGTTCAACCATTAACCATGTTAATTACAATCCCAATGCTCATTGTGTTAATTAGCATATGTGGGAAGACTTGTAACCTTTCACCTTGGGTTTCACTAAGTAGTATGTATAGGTTTCTGAAAAATAAAACCATAAATGTGTGTTTGTTTTAAGGTGTCAACTAGTGGCACACAATTTGGCAAATCCTTTCACTTTTTGAAAATAAATGATAGCCCAAACAACATAATGATAAAAAATAAATGCATAGCCCCAACAACACCAATGGGGGGATTTCAGGACAAATAAACAAAGTACATGCATTATTTCCCCCCACTCCATAGGCCAACAACCTTTGACATACTACAACAAATTATTGTAAGAAAAGAAAATTTGATGGCACGACATTGCGCATTTGCTAATGGTGTGACATTCCACCACATCTAGGTCTAACAAATAATGCTTACTCACACACTTGAGTTTGATTTGTCATGTGCACCTACTAGCATTTGCATCCACCTCATGAGCACACCCAATAAAAACCTCCAAAAACTTTTGCTTTTGAATGAATTGAAATTTCCCACATGTGTTGCTCTTTTTTTTAAGATTCTAACAACATATACAAATTGGAATTCAACCTTATATGACCAAGTTATGAATTTCCAAAACAAAATCCAAAATTAATTCCAAGTAAATTTTGAAATTAATTAATTATTGCATGGATTGGTTTTAGTCTTAGAACCTTTCTTATTCATTCCAAATCCCATTTGGTTACCAATGATTATTTGTTAACTAAACACCTTGTCCATTCATATGCCCAAATTTGTTTAATGCACTTGTTCAATCATGCCTTCACCATGTTCATCAACTAGTGAGGATAATCATAATCCAAATTATGGATGAATTCTAATCCACTTGGATGAAAAAAATGTTAAACCTTGAGTTTATGGCTTTGGTCTAAATTCAAGTTTCAAACCACATGAAACTATAGAATCTCTAAGCCTAGCTTGAAGGTTTGGGGTGATTGTGGGCACCATTGTTATTATCATCATAAACTCCATAAAATATGTCTTCCATGAACCTCACTCCAATGCCCTTTGTTGATGTTATTATTATTATTACACTAACTATCACTATTCCATGTAAGGGATGTTATTTCATGAACATGTGAGCATGAGCAAAGGAGCAAGACCAAATCATTTTTAGAATTTTTTTCCCACATTGACGGAATATTTAAAATACATTTTGTCACACCTAGGACATGATATTTGGTGACGTGGAAGAATATTTTGCCACGTGTCATGGATGAATGATATTTATGGATGAAAATGTGGACAAAAATGACAATGGATGAACTTTTTCATGAACATTCGCAACAAGATACATTCCAAACAAAATACAAAAAAATTATGTTGGTTTATTGTGAAAAATTCAACACATGAAATGCTCAAGTTACACTTGAACTAGTATTTCAAATTCCATGACTACTAAGTATATTCTAATTTTGCAACATCCAAACCATATAAAAATTGAGATTAAATCAAATTTAGTGGCACATAAACCTATTGACCCACCAAGAGGTATGTGCCAATTCAAACATTACATGTCCTCCACAAAGAGGTATACGATGATTAGGAATTGAGACAATATTAAGCACCCCACGACACCTTACCATTTTAAATTCTTTTTTATTTTCATTCACTCTCACAACCCCTTGGCAACTTACACAATGAAATTACATTCTTTTTCATTCTACTACTAATTCGCATGCAAAATACCTCAATTTCCATGATTTGCAAAAGTACTTCCTAGTTGCATCCTCTATTCTTTAACCGCGTGTTTATAATCATAAAACTTTTATACTCTAATGGAAAAAAGAAATTTGCCACCAACTATCACACCAAACACATTGGAATCTATGATTGAATACACATTAATTTCAAACATACTAAAAAGAATTTGCGAGATGACAAAATAATTGTTGGAATATCCAAGAGATAATATCAGGCTAAACCCCCTTAGGCATTTGCTTGAAATCAAGACATCAGGAACAAAATGCAAGAGAGTAATTGACAAAACAATGGAATGGGTGACATGGTAATGGGCAAATGTGAAAATGGACAAAAAGAGTTTTTTTATAATGAAATAAAGTGTGAACATTTCCAAGGATGATATGGAGGACTACAATTTGACAATGTTTACACTTGTTATGGATTGCTTCAAAGGATGTGCAAGTTTCAATTAAAGAAACCAATTCCAAAACATTTTTTCACAAGCTTATTGAATGATTTGTCAACAGAGGACTTGTTAACACTTGGGAATTTGTTATCCACATAATTCATGAATCCTCAACAACGACTTTATGCAACTCCAAGTAAGCAAGCATGGGTTCCACAATAATTGAGGAACAAAGTTTTTAAACAACTGGTTAATCATTAGATGATAGGGTTGACCCCAAAACCACGAAATGTGTACGATAGTAGAAACAAACAACGAATCAAAAATTGAATGAGAAACCAAAATCCTATTCTTTACATTGAATCGTAACACAATAAACATGTGAAGATGAATATTTGTTCAAAGTATGAAATCACATAAGGAAATATTTATTTATGAAAATTTTAAATAAATTATAGTTGAACTTGAGCAATCTTAAACAAATTTGTAATGACTATTGAAATAAACAGGCAATAAAAACTTTAAATCAAAGCAACAAATGATATATACATGATGTTATAATTGTTGAAACAAATGTAGTTGTTCTACCATTTGGAGTCGTTCTAGCATATGTAATTGTTCCAAACTCACCAGTAAAAACCAGATGGTATAATGACAACCAATGTTTGTGATGCTAGTTTTAAATGCAAAATTTGATTAAACAACTACAAATATCTCTTGAAGTAGACATGTTTCCAAATGTCTCCTATGTTATGCACTCAGTTTAGTTTTATTTTGAGGTTGAAGGGATCCATCAAAGAAATTTAGGACAATTTTTTTTCATTTGCATCGTGTCAAAATATCCATATCCACATCACTCTTGCAAAACACCACCAAATTTGGATTTGTACCTATCTGTACAAAAAAGAAAATTGAAGAATGTAAATGTAGAGTTCCAAGCAAAGGTTAAATATTAAACGTCTTTTAATCATTTGTAGAATTACAAGATGTATGTAACAATGATCAAAATCTTCATTCCGAAATTTTTGAACATTTTGCCACAACCACCTAGAGACAATCCATGGCCAAAAAACCCCACAAACAAGAATTTCAAAACATGATTTCATCGACAATGTTATTATTTTTTGGGATTTCAAGCATCTAGGAAAATAAGGGATTCAATCCTAAAAAAAAGATGGCCAAGAAACGATACTGATGAAGAGGATGATCCACACAAAACATCCGCACTTGCTTACAATAGGGAAATGGACCAACTAGTGGTGGCCAACACAGTCAACAATGAGATGGAATAGGAGAACATTCTAGGGCTAAATGACGAAGAAGAAAGTGAAGGGCCAAAGGTAACACACTCAAAAGATACAATGACAAATTCGAATGAAAAAAAGGAAGAACTGGTGACACCAATGTTAGTAATGGACGAAGAAGTAGAAGAACCAGTGACACCAAGGTCAAAAATGGGTTCAAACCATGTCAATAACACACCAAGAGAATTGGTTATGTTCGTTTTGTTCAACACAGAGGCCCACAAAACAATTGATATTCACAAGAAATAGAACCAAAACATTTGGATCAAATGTGCAAAACTCCAATTGGACATATAACATAGTTGACTTGAAGGAAATAAACTTTAGAAGTTACAAGGTTAGGTTTTGTACTGAGTGTGTAGCGTAGATTGAACACTCCAAACTAAGACTATAAATATATCAGAGTTTAAAAATGGGCATTGAAAAGGTTAATTCGAAAATGTATGATAATTGTTTTTTGGGAAAAGAATTGAGGTTTTACAGTAACCATTAAAGTGAAGTTGGAAAAAACATGTTGCTTCCAAGACTGCAAACTATAGCAAGAGTTCATTAGGTTGATGCCACAAATATTTGAAATAAAGCTTTGTCTCCTAAGCCGAATTCCATACATGTGAAATAGAATGTTTAAGAATGTAAATTGGTTCCAACCTAGGGCATGGGAAATTGGGGTGAATAAGTGTGAGAAAAGAAATCATGTGATTATGAACCAAATACATTGAAGGTAAGTGCAAAAAATATACATTGAATGAGAATCTTTCAATGGTGATGTATGCATTGGTACATAAGTTAATGAAATTGTTTTTTGAAAAGAAATCAAAATCCAAAAGAAATCCTATTATGAAATTGAGGAAAATCAAATTGCAAATCCAAAATAAATCATATTATAAAATGGAAGAAAACTACAAGCCACACTTATTTATCTTTCAATTGCTTTGGAATTGAAGTGCATCACAAAATTATTGTAAATCTTGAGAAAAAAAGAATGGGAAGGAAATGGGCATGTTACTAGAATTTGAACATAGTTTTCAACATATGAAGGCAATTAGGGGCTTGAAGGTGGGCTTGGAAAGAAATCGTCACGAGGCAAAAAAAGGTATGCGCTTCAAGGAGCTAAAAACACCTATACATCACATGGGAAGGGGCATAATTAGTCTATCTGAATTCAAAAAAGGAAAGTGGAAAGTAAATTAGGTAGGTGGAAAGGTTAGACTTACTCACAATCCAAATCAATCTTGGAGCACTTATGGATTGGGGATTTAGGATCTAGGGAGTGTTTTGGTAATTCTTTGCCCCAAGATCCTTTGTTTTGAAAAAGAAGACAAAAAACCTTGTCAAAGACCTCCTAATCTCCATCAAATGCCAAAATGTGTCAGCTTAGATTACGGCATGCCAACACACTATAACTTGAAAGGAAAAAAACGTTAGATGAAATTATGAAATGAAAATATAATGCAACAATAAAATGTTAATAACAATACATACCAGTTGACGTTGCGTAATCAACAACAAAGGATTTTGGCTTCAAGCAAGCTCTAATTAAGGCTTCAAGTGTCAAATCATGCAATTTTTTGCCTACATGAAATCTTCCCAAAACTTGAAATTGTCATTGTGGTGCTATCAAACCAGTTGTATAGAACATCTTCTTCCACAACCTTGATCCCTTGCTTAAGTATGCCAAAAGCAGGTGCTTGAAATTCAAAAATCTGGGGGGTCTTCATTAAAAGTGTAGCCTAACTGAGTGGAGTTTACAAGAAAAGAAAAAGGTGTTGAGGATTATAATAAAAAACCAGTAACAAAATGAATAAGGAAAATATATGGGAAGGGAATTGTACCTTCAACCTAGGAAACTCAGTGCGACACAACAAAAGACTGTTCACCACCGCCCATTTCCTTTGGATTGACATGGAGTAATTATCCATGAATTCTCTAATCTATTTGAAAATTCGTAGGTCATTCAAATGGAAAAGGAGGATGGCACCACTTTGGGATAGGAACTTGTCTATAAAAGTGAAAATAAAATCCACATAGTGTGGGACCTTAGCATTCCACTTTGGAATGTTAGTTCCAGACTAAGACACCATGGGAACACCAACACCTCTTAACATGTCTCTAATCACAAGATCAACAAAACCTTGTGGATTCACTTGAAAGAAATTTTTTTGTTAAATCATTGAAAGTGGAAAAATAATGGAAAGAACTTATTAATCATGAATAACAAATAAGGTATTCAATTCACCTATCGAAGGTAGTTGATGAAAATGGCATGCTCGAGAGGCCACTTTCCAGTTCTCATTCACAAGGACACCAGAGAAAACCCAAGAGATACATCACCTTTTCGTGGAATCTCAATGGTCTTTCTGTTCAAGCCAGAAACAATTCCCGCCGGAATGACAGTGGTCAATGACTTCCTGGTGAATCAAAACTTGATGTTTTCCTTGAACCTCCAAAAGAAAAATCAAGCCAAAAAGAAGATGGGCGATGACTTTCTGGTGAGAGGTCAAGGCATCTACTAGAACATCTCTTTTGGGTTCCTTCAAGGAGGTCATCAAAATCCTTCTTTGAGGTTGTGACCTCATAATTGACCATGGCAATGTCTTCTGGAAGCTCCACGACCTCTTGAAGAATTATCTTTTTCCCTTCCCCTTTGCAACATTTTTTTTTTCTTACTTGAACATCCAAACTCCTAAAGCTTGCAAGTTTCTCTTGGAAGCCAAGTTCATGGCTTTCTTTCAGTGCAACCTCAAATGGCGAGGTACAATCTCAGGGGCACTCACTACTAAAATTCTAGGTTTTTCACACGTTCCAAATTGACTAACTAGTCTTTTTTTATCAATGGACATGTCCATTTTGACTAAAGGTTCAGAACATGTTTTTTTTACCAACCAACTTGACTAAAATGACTTATTTAACTAATACATCTAGTCAAGTTGAACAACTTGAATCAAAATAACGAATGGGTTTTAGTCAAATGAAACATTAAGTCAAATTGAACATAATAAATTGACATCAATAGTCAAAATGACCAATGTTCTCTATTCAAATGGAAGATCTTAAATGCTTATTACATACTTACCTCCCACCTACAATCTTACAACCTACCTACCTACCTACCAACCCACACACCCACTTACTTATCTACCCACCCATTTACCTAAGTGTATAACCTACCTACCCACCCACCTACCTACCTATATACTACCTACCTACCTACCTACCTACCTACATATTACCTACATACCTACCCACTCACCCACCTAGATGTACTACTTACCTACTTGCCTACCTACCCACCCACCCACCCAACTACCATGTCCTACAACATACCTACCTAGTTGACTAGCATTTTACGACCAACCTAAATTTATGTACCTCCAACCTACCTACTTAATATAATTTTCTATGTTACCTACCTTCCTATCTACAAAATAATTGTATGATATACCTACTTATAACCTACCTCCTACTTCCCATCTATCATGGCCCTATAAGTTATCTACCTACTTGTTTAACATTGTACAACCTACCTAAGTTTATGTGCCTTCAACCTACCTAGTTAAAATTGCATTATACCTACCTACCTCTTCTACCTTCTTATTTACCTACTCAACCTACCTATGGCATGTACCTTACCTAGTTTAATGAATGGAGTTTGAAATGGAATAATCAAATTTTAACAAGTTTTGAAATTTGTCATCAATTTGTTAGTTTCAAAAATATTTTCTTACAACTCATTTGAACATTTACAAAATGTATTATTTTATTGATTAGATCTTTGAATAAACTACAATATTATGCCTTTATTTGCTTCATTTGAACAAAAATTTAAAAATAAAATAAAATGCCAAAGTTGGGATTTCCAAATTGTTTCATAGTTAACAAGCTAAAAGAAAATGTTGCACAAATTTTAACAATAAAGAGTTGTGTGACTAGGTGGCTAAGGCATTTGAATGCCTCCATGAGGTCTTGGGTTCAAACTTGGGCAATTCATGTACATGAATTCCTATATTAGGTGGTGTATATGTGTACATATGGTGTAAAGAGGGCATAGGTGGGTACTTACCAACCTGTTATTTAATCGCATAACAATGTGATGACATGTGGCACCAACAAATGTTGCCACATGGCAATATTTAATGTTAGCATGTGGCAACATTCATATGGTGCCATGTTTTAACATCAAATGATTAGTAAAATAATAATTTTTATTGGTTATATTTTACTAATAACATTTGACCATTGGTCAAAAGGTACATGTCAAAAACTCATGGTCAAAAGCACCACCCTACAATTGGTCAAAAAAACCATCCTAGTCATACTAAACTTGTTAAAACGACTTGTCCTAAAAAACTAGAGGATTATTTTTACACTTGTCACTTTGGGGTTTTTTTGGACAAGAAAACCTAGTTTGAAAAACCTAGAATTCTAATAATGACTCAATGTATTAGCCACAATCTTCAAGGTGGTCTGGTGACCAATCCTTGAAGAGGTCCTTGCAATACGTGGTGTTATTTGCTTTCAAATTTCACCAAATCCAAAGCAGATGGGGGGATTCATTGATAGCATCCTCAGGGAGCATAACATGGTAAAAGAACTTGAAGAAAACATCAAATGAGAAATTTCATCGCCTTCAAGATTCAATGAATGCTAGTGTAGTCCAAGAAAAACGAAAGAAATAGAATAAATATAGAGATCAGGGTTCGAATTCTCACCTGTAAATAACTATTTTGAAGGCCTCCTTTCCTCCAAATTGTTGCTCCCAAGTTTTGCTACAACAAATACCATCTTTGGCCTTGAATTCCTAGAAAAAACAAATCTCCCAAACCACAAGTCTCCAATGTCGAATATATTTTTCCGATGTCATTAAGCCATGGACCTCTCTCAACGTGAGCTTGAGGTCCGAGATTATGGCAATATATAGCTTGAATGCCTCAACTTCAAGTTGCAAAAATTGAAGGTAGTAAGAACAGGTAGAAAGTGGACAACACATTGAAAATGGAAAGCCATGTAAAGAAGTCTGAAATCTTACCTAGTACCAAAATGTTGCCTTGTGCAACCATTTGTCGAACTGAACGTATGAAAAACCATGTTTTGGAAACTTCTTGGCTTCCCTTAGAACTCCAAATTCATTCCATTACCTCAACCAATAAGCTTTCTGCTCCTTGTTCACAATAAAGTACACGAGCATTTGAAGTTTTTTAATGAGAATTTCAAGCTTTGGGTTGTTGTCGTAGTGGGGTTGAATTTCATATAAAACTTTGGTTCCAAGACCTATATCACAAATAGGAAGATGTTTGCAGAATGCCAAGTAATGCTCATTTCTCACTTGTTCCATTGCCTTCTCTACCAATCCCTACATCTTTGTAGGATATCTATCACCTTCTTGGGAATGTCTTGACAATATAGCCTGACTGCCATATCTACAATAGTTGCAAGCTCCCTCTATTATCAAAACATAAATGCAATGAATCTTAATAGGATCATGCCAAAAAGTAAAACTATACAAAGATGATACTATCTTATAAAAGGAAATACAATTACCTTGTACATATAATCAAAAAAGGCCTTTCATGTTAAGGAATGCTAGGTCTTCCTTGACTTGCTCTCACATTTCTTGTAGATGTTTGCAAGCAAACCATCCTTGAAGTGTTTAAAGGATATGATTCCAATCCCTTGAATTTGAAAGAATTTGTGCACCAAGCTTGGCTTGAGATGATTAACTCAATGCCCCTACACATGAACTCAAGAAATCAAACTTTGGAGATAAGAAAAAAAGCACCATGTTTTCAGGAATCAATCAAAATGAGGAGTTCTTATTTGATCAAGTAAATCATAGTTGTGAACAACTCCATAAGCCTTTTAGACATGTCAAGTAAAATATAATCTATAGATATGTGTCAAGATGGATTATCAATATGTAATCTGCCAATGTATGGCATCCAAGCCCGGATGTGGTGGTTCCCATCCCACATAAAAAACATATTGTTGGAGAAATGCACCAATTTTGGGTCTTCCCACATCACCTTTTCAATTCAACAACCCAGTGCTCATCCCATGTTCCATTATGCAAAGAAACATCTTGCTCTTCGCCCTTCCAAATTATCAAAGACAAATAAAAAACCTCGTCCCCTTCCCTATATCCCATGTGAAAGGCATGTTCCATCTTCAAGATATCAATCTTGAGAGTAGGCTTCACAATTGGCATGGGAACCATCTTGCACAATGGAATAGCCATACGCACTTTGTGTTTTGGGGAAATTTTGTACTTTTCAAGAATCTCCCCCGTATTTCGTTCTGCACCGAATTGTCTTGTCAAATGACAGGTTATTGTCCTCCATTTGAGTTGTATGGGTTGAAATTTGCCAAAGAAAATAAATAGATTAGTGATTGGAAACGAAAAAAAAATTCCAAAAAAAACCCTTCGAGTTTTTTTTGGTGTTGAAGGAGCTCAACAAGTTTTTTTGGAATGAACATCGCACATAATGAGGAGTGAGAAAAAGAAGAAAATGATGAATTTTCTAGAAACAAATCCCATTGAACTTTTTTCGGTGCCGAAAGAAGTTTGATGGGATTTTAACCTACAACAAAGATCACAAATTGGGAAGACCCTAAAGAAGCATAAAAGATGTAGAGGAAGAAGATGGGGAAAAATTGCTACAGGAAAAAACCCTCCAAGTTTTTCTTGTCATCAAGAGAAGCTTTGCATTGAAAGAAAGGTAGGTGGGAAAAGAATGAAGATTTGCAGAAAAAAACCGTCGAGCTTTTTTTGGTGCCGAGAGAAGCTTGGCATGTTTTTTTTTACAAAGTCGAGCTCACATGGAAAGAACTTATGGAGCTTCTTTTAGTGCTGAGAGAAGCTCCATAGGTGTGCAATTTAAAAATATTTCTAAAGAAAACCTGTCGAGCTTCTTTCAACATTGAGAGAAGCTCGACGATAAGATAATGAAGATTTGCAAAAAAAAACTTGTTGAGCTTCTCTCAAGCCAAGAGAAGCTTGATGGGTTTTTTTCTGCAAAGTCGAGTTCACATGAAAAAACTTGTGGAGCTCCTTGGCACCGAAAAAAACTCCATGGGTGTGCATGTTAAAAATCTTGCAGAAAAAAACCCACCAAGCTTCTCTTGGCACCAAAAGAAGTTTAGCACCAAGAGAAGTTCAACACGAAAATGATGAAGATTTGTAGAAAAAAAGACCCATCAAACTTCTCTCAACACCAAGAGAAGCTTAGTAGGTTTTTTTTGCAAAATTGAGCTCACATGGAAAGAACCCATGGAGCTTTTTTCGGCGTTGAGAAAAGCTCAACAAGTGTGTGGATTAGAAATCTTGCAGAAAAAACCCGTCAAGCTTTTCTCAATGTCGAAAAAAGCTTGGCATGTTTATTTGAAGGAAAACCGTTCTCAAAATAAGAAGGGGAAGAAGAGGGGGAATAAATGTTGAAAAAAAAAACTCGTTGAACTTCTCTTGGTGTCAAGAGATGCTTAGTGGGTTGTTTTTCTACAAGGCAAACCTCAAATGGCCAAAAGTGCACGAGAATACAAAGAGGAAGACAAAGGCGAAGAAGGATCCAAAAAAATCCGTGAGGCTTTAGTAAGCATTTCAACATTGCTTGAAAAGACAAGAAAAAAAGGAAGTTTGATTGTACCTTCTCAAGAAGGTTTTGTTGTTTGGAGTTGAGTGTTGAGAAAGCTAGAGAAAGTTCACGTTTTGACTCTTCCTATTGCTTTTTCGCCTTGAAAACATGTTCGTTCTCTTGGTGCGATGCCGCCTCCTCTTCTTTCAATGGAAATTGATTTTGATTAAAACTTCACAAAAAGGAAGGTGAAACATAATCTATACATTCAAAACACAAATAATTTTAAGAAACAAGAATAAAAAATGTGTGAAGGATGTGGATTACATGACCCATCATGTCCATGTGATGTGTGTTGATTTCTCCTTTAAAAAATGGTCGAATCTTCACCAATCCTCTTCTAAAATTGCGGACAAAGATTGATTTTTCCTTATTTGCTTCAAACTTGTCCAATTGTGGCCATGCTTTCTTCGATGTTGACAAAGTTCCTTCTTTTCAAAAATGGACTTTCACATCAAGAAGAATTGCAATTTGAATGCCTTGAATGAGCCCATGATGTTGACATTAACTTTATACTAATTGATTGGAACCCTAAACCTAAAACAAATTCAAAATTTCAAAAGTTTTAATATGTTTTCATTATTTGAATATTCGATGGGAATTTTATCTCCATGGAAGTTTCTATTACATTTATATGCTTGGTGCATATATCTCATGGTTTGTCGTATTAATAAATGCTCCACATGCAATAGGATATGTTGAAATATGCAACAAAATTCATTTACATAGCACATGCATATGTATGTATGGTACGTATGTATTAAAAAAATGCATTCTTTCATTCAAAGGGCCAAGAGATGGAGCATGTACATTTGAAACCACTAGATGGCACATCAATATTGCAATCATTTTGTTTCATGCATAATTCATCTACTTGTGGTATGGATATAACAATGTTACTTATTGTTCTTTTGAAACATATAATACATGTGTTCCATACAATACATATGGCCCATATCATCAAATGGGAGCAAATTACACTTATGGGGCATGTGAGACATGTGAGACATGTGGCAATTTTTGTGCATATGGTGTGTGTGGGACATGTGTTACATATGAAGATGAAAAATGTGGGACAATTGTTGCAGATGTTGTGTGTGGGACATATGTTACACATGTCTCCTATCCACAAGTGGTTCACACATGAATGGACCTTCCAAATGAATATAAACATGTGTTTACAATTTGGTCCAAAATTAAAATAATGTCCATTTCAAATGTTCAAGATTTCGTTATATTGCGTGCATATGAATAGATATAGCTTTGCATACAAATCGAGATGTATACCACATTAGTAACGAAAGAAAGCTCTTTGCAAGATAAATCTCACTCATTAGAATATAATTTTCAAATATATGTCCCACATATCTACCTATCCATTTGAATAGACTTTCCACAAATTTAGATCTATAACCTTTGCAAATGATTCTCAATTTATGGGGTACAAATATGGGTCATAAATTTCATGTCAATGGTTTTCATATTAACGAAAATAGGATGATAGATGCCTAATACACATATATTTACGAAGGATAGATATTGTTCTAAAAATAAAAGGGCCATTAACAAAATGTCGATACATTTCACAAGTGCACATTGATTGTATAGTATCTAGTTATGGCACTTGTTCCATGTTTACACATGTGTGGGTCTAATAATCAACAATAGTATTCAAGATATCATGGGTTTTAATATTTATGGAATCAAATAAAATGTTTTTTGGATCTTTTTCCATGGCCTTAAAAAGGCCTAGTGGTATAATGTACGTCTGTCACTACTTTCTTCCTCATGTTCCCCTATCCACTTTGTATTATATTTTATTCCACATAATTTTTGTTACCCTAACTACTTGAATTGTGTTTTGCTCTAAATGTCCCTCCGGCACCTTTCCCAATATTTTTTTACCCTTGGGCATTTCTATTTTGGTTCAATTGTCCTTTTAGAAATGCACCTTTATATTACATGGTTGCTGATATTTAATGAATTAGATATAAATCAAAACCCATCCTTTTTCATGGCCACAAGTTGTTGATTCATATTTGTACAATATATATTTCTATGGGTTATTATTGTTTTGCCTGATTTGCCAAAATAAAACATGTTCGTCCTAGCGTTTAACGACTTCTAATTTTGCATGGTGTGTTAAGAAAATGTTGGTAACAGGTTAGCAATGACTTTTTCATTATTGTTTGTCATATTGTTTGTCCTTAATGACCTATCCCTAGTAGTTTTTTCCAATATTTGTCTACATTGTGCCATCATTGTTGATTTGATAAGGTTCGTGTGGTTTAATTCATATATTCTCTTCCTTTTATTTAAATGCTCTTGTCCACCTATTTTTATAAACACTCTACACCATTTTCCATTGCAATTAAAAATAGTCGATCTATTTCATGTTTGAAAGCTTGTTTCCACATTTTTGTTTTGGCTAAATATTCATTTCTTTTTCATATGGCCTATCAAGATCTAATACATGCCATTATGGTTTCCCAAATTTCAATAAACTATTTTCCACATTGGTCTCCAAATTTTCATTTGTGTCTCGTACCCATTATGCTTATGCATTTCAAATACTTTTGGTAAGGCAATTAAAATTATTCATTGCACTCTGAATGTTTTTAATAACCACATATACATGTTTTCCAACTTTCATAATCTGCAACACATTCCATGAAAAGACATATTCATTGGATACAATGACCCTCCTTAATTTAATCTTTCAAAGCTGACCTTGTCATAAGAAAGACCCACCCATGAAGTTTTCATTTTCATTTTTTAATGTGTTGTTTAATTTTTCGTTTTGGTCTGTGCCATTTCACATTCATCATTGCTTGTTGCATCCTCTTGTGCTCTTTAAAATATGGTGACATTTCATGCTATTGGTCGTTCAGACCTCACCATCATGGTGGATGAATCAGGGATGACAACTATTTCTGAACACACTGTTGGTGCGCTATCTTTACTTTTCAACCATGTTTTTTACATATATCCAAGGATGTATTGTATGATTCTAATAACTTGGTTTCAAGTTTGATGTACCAAATTCCTACCACCTCTTTTCAAGTCCACAAGTGGGTTGTTGGCTATGACCAGTATTGCATTGTTGGTGATAATTTGATTCACAACTCTCAAGACACCATTCTCACGTCGGGAACCGCAGTTCTATTGTCAAGATTATGAAAGACGAACACAAAGTACTTGACATTCTCCTTTAATGTTCAGATGCTCTTGCATCTTCTGTTTTCATTAAATTGTTTAATTCTTCCTCAAGTGATGACTTGACATTTGGTGGTTCTTCAATGAGATCACTAATTGCAAGTTTTCAATGTTTTGCCTCGTAATTACCACAACCTTCCAACCCTGTAGGTCATATGCAATATGTTGTCTTTTGCCTCCATGTTATGGTGTTGCCAGGGCATACCTCCACCAAATTGCGAAATCTAGATTATAACAAAATATTTTTTCAAAAAGTTCAATTCTTATCGACTACTTTCGATGGAGATGTTTTGTTCAAATTGCCACTCATGCTTTTGACTACACATAGGCCTTTGCAAATGTAAGGCATGGATAGAAAGTATGATGTTCATGTTTGGTGCAAGGTGATCACAACTAATATTAAGAATAATTTTGGGCTTAGCTTTAGGAAAGTTCATTGTTTGGGTCACTTACGATGTCTGCATGACGAATGTGAGAACGTTGTGCACACTGGCTTTCGTAGTGAAATCTTCTGGTGTGGTGAATGCACACATATTCCATTCATGGGTCAGATGGTACTATCTCCATTCGTTTTTTCCTTTGCATGCAAATTTTGTCATTCTCCTCCCCTGTGTGTGGCGGATTATCCTGGAAAAAATTATTATGTTGTGCATAAACTACCATAAATCATTAGAATGACTATTCATTTCAAGGTCCACAAGCATCATGTGGTGGATGGCAAGTGCAAGGAGTCTATGGATGAGACTAAAAGGTTGATCGCAAAGGAGGTTGACTGCACATTTGATGCAAAGATATCTGTGATTTCAATAAGTGCTAATAAGACCTTTTTGGCTATGCATATGCTTAATATGGCAATGGCATTGTGGAGCTATTGAACGATGAATAGTTATAACATATCCAAGACAAGTTCTTAGAACTGAATTTGCCCAATGTTCATAACCTGGTTGTTGCTTTCAAACATTGTGCAAGTCATGGCTACATTGCTAACATCCTTGAATTGAAGTTTAAATCGTTATGATTACATCCAGGAGTGTTGTTTCCAAGGTTAAGTTGTAGGATAAAAGGTTTTCATTTTAAAGATGTCAATAAATGGTGTGGGGAATGGAGCGAACCTCGTTGTGCAAATGCAACCTAGAGGGGATTTGCAAAACGTTTGGATCATGTTTGATCATTGAAACTTGTTACTGGCTGGACAATTATGGCTTGTCATGTGTATGATTTTGTTTATTGTAAAGTGATGACCATTGTGATTTGTGACATGTAGTCTAAGGACATTAAAGCTTAATAGATCATGTGGACAAAGCTTAATGAGACCATGCTAAAACACGACTTTCCAAAACTAAATTTCAAGGGATTCATTGCTGATAAAACACAAGCCAATTGGAAATCTATCAAAATTATGTCAAGAAAGTTGATAAATAACACACTTGTTTATTCCATTAGACTCAATCGTTTAATAGGCACATCAAAAAACTAATCAGACTTGAGTTGCAAGATCAACACAACATTTTATGCCACCAATACAAGAATGCAAAATCCCTTGTGGAGGTTGACAGTCTCTATGTTATAATTTGTTGTTGGTGGCTATCATCAAAGGTTATTTCAAAGGTAGGTGTCCATGAACTTACAAATTGGTTTAGCTTTTGGCATTTTAATGTTAACCAATGAAGAGGTTTCATGGTCCATGTGAACATTTCACCTATGAACTTCCTATGATTCCCTTTTTCTTTTGATTATTCAAAATTGGAATTCCATTTGCACTCAAATTCCATCTACACTCCACTTTCATCTATGTTTCCATCTGTGTTCTGACATTTTAAATTTTGTTGATATTTCCTTTCCTTTATTCTACAGAAGTTCAATGATGAAGAGTAGGCTAACATGCCCACTTGCAATATGGCCAAAACTATGCATAACATCTAGTTGCAACAGTTGGGAAAATGTAGCACTTGTTTGTACATAGCAACGTCTGATGACTATGTTTGTGCTTTCAAACAATCTACTTTGTATAGACAATACTTGCAAGGTGGTCCATTTGGTCGTGGTTTTAATAGAATGAATTGTTGTTGAAGAGGGCCTGAGGGTTGAATGATCCTGCTAAACTTGCCACAATAATGGCAAATTACACGTATGGACCGTCCTTCACAAATCACTTACTACACTTCGAGGGTGGAGAGGTTTTTGGGTCTTCCAAATGACTTGCTAATTGTCCTCTTGTGCTAACAATGATTCCCATTGTCCTGACTATGTGAATTTTTCTCATCCACAAGTAACCATTCCTACTGTTGAACCCAACATTGTGGACAATGTAGACAACCACCCTTTGGTTCTAGTAAGTTGCTACCTTTGGTATCTCGAAATGGCCTAGAGTTGAAGGAAAATATTTGGGGTGACAACCAATGGCATATTGAACGTGCCCACCTAATTCTGTAATTCAATGTTCTACATTGTAAAAAACCACAATGTTCAAATGCAAAGCAAGGATCAACCTTTGCAAATTTGTGTTAAGGGGGTAAGCTAAATATGTGATTTGGGATGAACAAGGCATTTAGGATGAAGACTAATCAAGGAACTTTGTTAATTTGAATTTTGAATTCTTGTTGCTTGGGATCATTATGATGTGACTTGGGATGGTTCTAAAGGGGGGATTTTTGGAGAACAACAGAGGAGAAAAAAAGGAGTTGGAGTTAGTTTTTTTTGTTTGAAAAAAAAAATAGGAAAAGTTGGAGGTACTTGCAATAGAAAACCATTGACTTTGTTTTGATATAGCACAAATTTTAAATGTTATTTTGGGATTTTCTTTAACAAAACATGGGATTATGTTGTAATTTGGATTTGTGTTTTTAGTAATACAAAGAAGCACAAATTTCTACAGTGAATTTTGTGTTCATCTTTTGTGTGAATTTTATGTAATGTTAGATGATGACGAAATGAATTGTAATATTGTTTTTGGAGTTTTGTACAATGTATTCCAAAGTGCAAATTCTGGTTATATGGAATAATCATGAATTTGATGTTGGAATGAATTTTAGTGTTAAATTTGTTGAGACTTAAAATAAAAATAGTGAACGTAGGCATGTGAAATGCAAATTTGTTGTTACAGTAGTGTGAAATATTCTACAAGAATTTAAATTTCACTTCTATCAATTTGTAAGTGGAACTCTTGCCCATGTTACTCAAGTTTATGGGTACAATATCATAGTGGATCATTCGAGCACCATAAGCATTGGTTTTGTCCAGATGACTTGAGTTGTTGCGTCGATGGAACATCACAAAAATTTGTATTTGTTAGGCTTATAGTTCCAACTGTATGGCCTATCCAAGAAGGTACTAACTTAATTCAAAATGAATTAACAACTCTAAAATAAACAAGGTTTTCCTTTTACCACCTTCATAGGAGCAATGCTCGAAGTTATTTGGCTCCCAATCTTCTTGTTCAAGCAATTCCCAAGTGCGTGTTGCAATGAGTTGCCTTAGTCTTGTGAGGCCCTTTGATGCAAGTTGTTGGCTTACAACTTGTGATGGCAAGAAGGTGAAATGACCTTTAGTTCTCAAATTGACACAACAACACATTAACAATTCGGAGGCTAACATGCATATTATTCCTCCAATGCACTATTTTCCCCATTGTTGATGTCCCCCCGCTGGGTATGGATGAATTTACACATTATTTCAAATGACAAGCAATATGATGTGACTATTGGAAATTTCCCCATTGTTCATGTGTCTATTTTGTGACAATGTTGATAGGTTCTTTAGGTGGCCTTGGGACATATGTGCAATGTAAATATCTATATCATGTCTTGTAGTCAATTATGTTCTATGGGTTCACAAAAGACTTCATTCATTACTACACGTGGAATTGGGATGAAGTTTATTGTTTGTAACAACGATTTAAAGTATTAGGATTGTAATGATAGTACATCACAATTGTATTTATATCAAATCAATTGTGATTTTCTCATTCATGAAAATTGCAATAAAACTTTTGATAGTCATAATGTGTTTTTTTGTATATTGACTTTTTGTGTATACTATCATAATACCTTTACCATTTCACAAATATTTGTCAACCATGCAGTTTCCACCTAGTTTAACAATTTTAAAAATCAAATAATTTTTTTGACCCTTAGACATTGTTGAATATTGGTTGCACCAAGGATTATGAAATGTATATTTTTGTTTTCTTTTGTTTTGAAATTTTCACATGAAGCTACTTTTGAAAGCTTTATTTAACAAGCCCATGTTTAGAGTAATAAACCTTTGTTGATTCCAAAAAATATTTTGGTGACGTGGTAAAATATTACACGACATGTCATCAAATATTTTGCCGTGTCACTTGAAATTTGCCACGTGGAAAACCAATATATCAAAAATATTCCATGATATGGCATGGAATATTTTCAAGGATTTTGTCCTACTCAAGTGAGCAAGTTCACTTGCTCATGTGAGCTTGTTCACTTGCTCACCCACTAATGTCATTGATTCCATGTGAAGATAATAATGATGTGGATGGGCCTAGATTGTTGAGAATTTAGTGGCCACTCAAGCTTTCCTAGCTTGGTTGGTTGCTAGGTCTCTACCTTGTTACAAAACCACACACATATGGGGGTCACATTGTTGAACTAGAGAGACCTTCCCTCACACCTTTCTCAAACTTTGGGGTACACCTAGGCCCTTTTTTGGGTTCAACTCCCAAAGGAACTACCAATGAAAAATGACATCGAAAAAACCAAAATTATGTGAAAATTAAGATCTCTAATCAACATTGTGTTGCAACTTTGCCCTGGTTGCAAATTCCTTTTTCTAACAGTCCTTTTCATAACGTTCAATTTTTTTGGTGTTGAAACAAAAACTAATTTAAATGTAACACCAAAACATTGATTGGTCTTTTATGTTTTAAGAAAATTCATTTGCAAACTATAATAATCCAAGTTCAAAACCACACAAAACACAAGCTTGGTTCTAATAAGTACTAATTTTTACAAAAAAATAATACTAAAATATTTTTGCAACAAAATTTGTACTTTAGAACTTATATTTTGAATTCTATAGAAGAGAATAGAAAAACTTCTACAATTCATGATTGTAGCAACTATTTATTATTTCTTGCACACATTTCTTTGTCAAACATCATAGATTACATCAATATGCTTCATGTTTCAAAATAAAAATTCCATGTTTAAACAAAACAAAAATCCATGTTTCATCTTTGAACTTTTTTTATCTTCTTCCTCTAATTCTACATCTCTATCATGTACAATCTTCCATACAATGTGCTAAAGTTTCCTTATGAAATAAAAATTCAAATCTTTCTTGCAGAACAAAATTCAAACCCTACTTAATGATTACCTTAATTCTACCATTGACAAGTTCTCTTGTATGCTTTAGAATATCAAAACATGAAATATGAGACTCTATAACCACATTATGGGGATAAAACCATCAAACAAAAAAAACTAAAATTCCATTCACATTGAATTGGGCTCCAACCACAAATAACAAAACTACATGAAATTAATGTTCTATAACAAATACCTTACATGAGGCACAATCAAATTCATGGCTATTGGTCTTTTCTTGGTCCAACTTCCAACAAGTTGATGGTGTGTGTTTTAGTCTAATTAATGGTATGCTTTTTTCTTTCCTATATTCGTTAACACAAAATTAACACATACTTAACACCTTGACCCAGGCCACTCCCCCTTACCCCTTGGAGGACATTTAAAGGGGTGTCACAATTTGTTAACCAAATTCTAGCTTTTTTTTCTTTTGTGTACCCTAATTATTCCATTAATTATTTTCAATTTACTCCCTTGAACAATTATCCTATAAATGTAATGATCTTAATGTAATAAGAGGCAAGTAGGAGGCAAGATTATATTCATTTCACTTGAGTTGTTTCCCTCCCACTACCTTATACTTAGGACAACATAACCAACATATTGTAGAGGCTTTGGTTTCTACCAAGTAAAATCCTCCCTTCTAACAATTCCCTCCTTTGTTTTTTAATTTGTTTTTTTTTTTTTTTCTTGTCTACTTTAGACAACACTCCTACATCTACCTACCCCTCCCTTTTCCCTAAACTTAAATAGCCACAACCCTAAACTACAACATAATTATACAAACACCATGATGTTAAACATGTCTTTCACAAAACATTTTTCACATCGCAAAGAAAAGGGTTACAATGCATTTTTCAATCCTAAGCCTCTCATCCTCTTTACCTAACTCCTAACCTTGTCTCTATAATGGCTCCCTTTATTAACAATCCTATCTCCTTATTGCCTACACCTTTAGAGTTTTTTGCCACACCCCAAAATAACCCTTGTCACTCTACCTTTGCGGGACAACCCCCCTTTCTTTTACCTTCATAAGAGGGCATACCTTCACTTTTCGTTCTTTGGTTTGACAACCCCCCCCCTCCAAGCTACCTCCCCCTTTTCCACTCCTACTTCCTCTATCTAGTAATAAGCCCATGTATCTCTACATGTTTCTCCACCATTTGCTTCCAATTACAACATTCATGAAGTCTCCACTTGAGCACCCATCATCACCATCTTTTGATGATCCCACCTCCATCCTCTAGGGGGATTGTTGATTTGAATGTGTTTTGAAAAACTTGTTCATCCATGATGTTGTAACCCCCTTCACTTACCTCGCCCTCTCATGTTATGCCAAGACCCCTTAAACCTCAAAGATCACAACAACATCATCACTCTTACCTCCTCACAACCCCTCATGCCACATTCATTACTCTAGAAGTGGAAGGAGAGGTTAGCAACAAACTCCCTCCCTCTTAACTTCATGAAGAAGTTATTGTTATTGTCTTGCTCTAACCCTGATTGCTAAAAGCTTTTGAGAAGCACCTTCCACCATGTT
>Ga0209611_10003328_pt1 | contig 27942 bp, 25 predicted proteins | sample S1TSphgellanicum_3_FD_187693 | JGI IMG/M metagenome (GOLD analysis project Ga0209611, IMG submission 187693) | Host-associated microbial communities from peat moss isolated from Minnesota, USA - S1T2_Fc - Sphagnum magellanicum MG (SPAdes) (version 2) | ecosystem: Host-associated > Plants > Peat...
TTGACAAGTCAAATTTTAAAACTCCACAAAGTGCTTGGCTTTGCAAGTGTAAGAGTGTGGGGATGGTGGTTGATAGTTGTAATTTTGAAGAAGGTTAAGGAACAAAAGGCTCATAATTTGAATTGAGGAGTTAAATGTGAATGCAGATTTGGTGAAGACAACTTGGGCAACAAAGTCGAGTCAGATAAGTAGACGCCAAAAACATAGATATTTTGAAAAGTGGATCCTCACCATGAAGCTACTCCAACCAATTGAATACATCAGTTGTCAATATGGTAAATGTGCTAAAAAACTCACCTGAAAAGCAAGCATCAAATAATGCAGGATCCTCAATAAGCTGAGAATACAAGTGACAAAGGATTGCCAGTAATCCAAGCCCAGGTAAAAAGCCCTGCAGCATCATCCCAGGAGCCAGACAGAGCAGCAAAACCAAGGGATTGCCCATCCTTAAAACACCCATAGTAAGGTTCGTAAGCTAGCAAAAGCATTGGAACAAAAGCAAGCATGCCAGGACCAAAGAATACTCATTGCCAAAAAGGGTTTTACATGCAAATGGACCAAAGGATGCATGAAGCAGCCATAGACACCAGTGAATGTCTGTCTATACTGGAGGCAGTCACCGACTTCTGGATTGAAGGAAACTGCACTGCAGTCAGCACAAAGTTGGCACCACTGATCAAATACCTGATATGCCTCACTGAAGCCATGGGCAAGAGGCAGGAGGGTGGGGCAAGTGACATGACCACAGTACTTACATGGCATGAGAACTGTCTACACATGGAAATATAATGATGTGAGTGACCAATTAAAAGAGGAGGGAGGAGAAGAGCAGAAAAAGAATTATCTAGGAGGAGACAAGGAAGAGACTCACTTGCTATCCTTGCAATTAAGACATGGACTAAGATTGCAAAATACCTTAGTGGGTCATCCCATCAATACAGACTGGATCAAGCACTTAAGACTCAATATAAAGCCATAGAAAATTGTTGACAGGAAACTGTGTCCAAGAGGCTACACAATCCCAAACTAATTCAAGGTATTATAGAATGGTGATACTCCTTGATCTCACAAAATGTGGCTTAACCAGTCTTAAACACAGACATGTCTGTCATTATGCGTTGTCACAAATCTGACAGAAAACATTCCTAGAAGCCCACACAGACTACTCAACCAATTTACCATCCATCTACCTTCCAAGCCCAAGAAATAGACAACCCTTCAGCACTTTATTGCCCAAGCTCAGCTTTCTTCTTTGCCCACAGCCTATCAAGGGCACTGTCAGCATCTCCCTGCAGCCACACATCCACACTTCCCATCAGCTGTGCAGTTCAATGTTTGCACTAACTTCAGCAAACATGTACAGTAAGATGCAATGTATCAAAAATTTAAAATATATATGATGATGACAGTAACTAACAAAATAATGAGATCAGTACACCAAAGAATAATCTTATAAAGTCACCTAACAAGCCGTAAGATCATATTCCTGTTTCGATTCCTACATGTAAATTGCTTTCCTAAAGAATCTTATTCAATGTCAACTAGTAATACATGCAGAGATCATTTTACATCATACCTGGGCTCGAACATTGCCACAGAGTGCAAAAGTGGTGAACTGGCCAGTGTAGATGCCATTTGCATCTAGATGGCCAACATTCAACTGGACTGATGCATGATCCTTTGATGTGATCAATCTGTTTGTTGAGGAACTGCAAGGAACATTACAATGAGTTCAGCAGAAAAATCTCTGCAAGTCTGCCCACATGTTCAGGACATGGTCACACACCAACCACTCACATGAAATGATTTGCCTCATGAACACTGTTTTTCTTCCTCGGACAGTATTCTGCATATTTAATGTGCCTGGTAGCAATAGCAGCATCAGCAAGAAACCAAGCCCACATCTTTGCAAATTGCATGGTCTGGACACACATACCCTTGCTTTGAATAAAAAAGACAAGGAAACAGAACTCAACAACTGTCATGTACCATCTTCACTACAAGGAGATGACCTTGCAAATTTCCTAACTTACAAAGAAGATGAAGAAGAAGAATGACAACATGTCTGCTGCCAAGCTGACTGACTCTTTTCACCCTCAAACACTTCAAAGGTGAAGACTTTCCAAAATCAATAGCCAAGGCAAATTATTGCCAAAACTATAACCCTAGGTCACATGTTGGATGACTAATTTACTGAAGGAACCTTGCTCGTGGTTTGCCAATCTCGCGAGACTCGAAGTCACGACTGCTTGTAAATTGATCATGAGACCAGAAATGAAAGACTACTCGCTTGATGCCCCTCAATATACAAACCCTAATCTTACACAACCAGCGAAGTACACCCCTCTGATGAAGTGCAAGGGAGGCACACGAAGAAAAAACCTCAATAAATACTTCTCGTCTGTCTGAAACAAGTTTCTCCATAACAAGAGCGTCTTCACAAGCTTCCTGTCCCTGATAAGATGACCTAAAACCTAGACTAACTTCTGATGAGCACAAGAGACCTAGGCGAAACACATCCTGCCTCAAAGAGAACTCACCACTTCCTTGGAATGTAGAGATCCACATTTTCGCCCTCCTCGTTCTGCATGTTGACAGATACAGAAGCGCTATTTCAAGCCGCAACGACAGCGTGAAATTTACAAGTCGAGAGAAAACACGAGATGGCAAAGAACAGGAACCGACAGAAGACAACTGGGATTCGCGAAAGCCGCCGCTGTGGACGAGATCTTAGAGAGACGACGTGCAGGTCTAAGTAGAGGTCTCAACCCAGATCCCTTTCAGGCCTTTCCAGGGCATTTATACATCTCGTTATCAGTTATAACCATATGCGATAAAAGGCATCGAAACAGGTTTTATGTATTATATTAGAGTTATCCGCAAATTCACCCTGGCTTCACCCTGACTTTGGGCCTCCTTTCACCCTCTAACCCCTCTTTTAGTGGTATCCGTAAAGTAAGGGAATTTTATTAAATCTCAGTATGAAATGCTGAAACTCAGTAGGAAATGCTGAATCTCAAACATTTAATGCACAACGTTCGAGAGAAATTATAGTAGCTGCAAGGTAGGAGCAGTGAAAATCTATGTACCAGCCATGGAGGCGTTCAGGGAAAAAAGACAGGGTGAAACTCAGGAACCATCAAAATTGACGGTTTTCTGAGTTTCCCCCTGTTGAATGCTAATGTACTTTTTTGCAGGTCTTTTTTTAATCTCACCCTGTGTATGACCAAACTCAGGGTACTGGAGCTGTCTTTTCCTGACTTTATGGATATCTCTATTGTCTTGATGCCGGCATTTTGTATGGGAGAACGGCAGAGGCCTTACCCTTCTCTCGCATAAAAACCTGTCCTAATTTTCAGAGGATGTGTGTTTGCGCTCCCTAACATCCTAGAAGATCATTGTTGAGTTCTTGTGCCTGACAATGGTCGTCAAAATACACTACAAAAATTAGGGCAGTGTTTTATGTATTTTGAAGGAGGGATTGCAGGCACCTATATATAGTAAAGAACCATCAAGTCAAATGTGGATCCAGATTCCACAAGCAATCTTGTGACAAATTCTTACTCCTTTCTGTAGTGGAAAGACACAATGCATTGCCCCCACAAGAATGTAAAGTGCAGGGTGAAAGCCTGCATGGCAGGGCTTTACCAGAATAGGGGCCCCTAAGGCAGCAGCTGAGGGGAGCCCAAATTCCAGTACAGCCCCACCCTGAGGGTTTTACACAGTGTAAAACCTGGCTGGGTTTTTCAATTGTTTTTCTCTGATACTTGGTGGGTATCACGATTTTTGTTTTTTAAAGTCGATGGCCTTTACGAAAAGTGTAAAGCCTGCGGACACACATCTGTGAGCTTTATGCTTTTTGTAAAGCCCATGGCTGTCAAAGGTTGAGTTACAGTAGTCTCCCGTTTAAGTACGCAACTTGAACCTGGGAGTTTTGTGCATACTTTACCGGTAGGTGCGTACTTTAGACGCTCCATTCTCAAGTGTGTACTTTAGACGCTCCATTCCCAAGTGCGTACTTTAGACGCTCCATTCCCAAATCGCCTGCATTTCGCTGCAATGTTGAAGAAACTAACCGGCAAGCGCCTGAATGAGTCCCAGCGCTGCGAGATCATCTCAAACTGAGCAAGACGAACCTTCCAAGCAAACGCGCTCTAGCGCGTGAGTACGATGTTAGCGAAGGCACTATCCGGAAGGTCTGGGAGAAACGAGATTCAATTCTTGAACGATCCGCTTTACTCTCCGAAGAAGCTAAGCAAAAGACCTTCAGAGCTTCAGTTGGATGATTTACCAAACTTGAAGATATGTTGTACATCTGGATTGACAACATGCGTCGTGCCAGGCTCCCTGTACCGCCATCTCTCGCCATTGCGAAAGCGAAAAGTATTGCTTCTACATTATCCATTTTCGATTCAGACTTTAAGGCTTCATGGCAATGGCTTAGTCGTTTTAGGACACGCCGAGGTCTATAGAATATGCTTCTTCATGGAAAAGGAGCTGAGGTTGACAAAAATGACCCAGAATTACTATCAGCGTTAGAAGAATTATACTCTATCATCGCTCAATACGACCCTGAGAACGTCTACAACATGGACGAGACTGGATTGTTTTTTCGTCTGCTTCCCAAATATTCCATTCTGATGCCGAACAAGGACATTTCAAGCACTAAAGGCAAAAAGAAAGCGAAAGATCGTGTTTCTCTGATAGTTTGCGCCAACGCATCTAGAACACATAAAATTCCTTGCGTAATGATTGGAAAGCCGAAAGAGCCAGCGTGTATTATAGACTGACACTGGCCAGTTCCTTATTTCAATCAAGCGAAAGCATGGATGGACTTGGAAACCTGTTGGAAATGGTTCAACGAAGTCTTTGTTCCAGAAGTCAAAAGACGAACAAGACGTCCCGTTCTCTTACTGATGGATAATGCGCTGAAACACTTCGACGCCTTCGAACGCGACAACATCCGCATAATATTCTTTCCTCCGAACTGTACCAACTGGAAATAGCCTTGTGATATGGGAATCATCACCACTCTCAATAAACCATACAAATATTTATATTTCAAGGATATCCTCGACTTCTACGAGCTTGACGAGCAATTAAAGCAACGGAAAAGAGAATTGGGAAAACGACTACGACGAGGTGCAGCAGGAGTTTCCTACGAAAATCCAGCGCATCTACTGGATGTCGCAAGCTATGTAAAAGAAGCCTGGGATTTCGTCTCGTCAAGCTCTATCAAAATTGCATTCAGTAAGGCGGAGCTCATGAACTTGAAACCGGAACCAGGGGCTGAGAGCGAAAATAACGTCATTGCCACTGAGTTAGCCCAAACCATCGAAAGCTTAAATTTATCGATCAACCAATCAGAACTAGAAAAATTTGTTCATATTGATGACGAAAGCAATGAAGAATATGTCGCAGCAGTGTTGGAAGACGTCGAAGAGTTGTTGGAATTGATGAAGATTAATGAAGCAAGGTTTGATGAAGATAACGATGTTAATCAACCAGAGCAGATTGTCAAGTCACAGGATAGAGTTGAATTTCATGGATTTGAGTCTTTGTATAAGCAGATTCTCGATATTGAGGATCAGCTACTCTGCTCTAACGTTCAAACAGAAGCCGAAGAAGCATTCGACGACCTCAAAAAATTGTTTGAAGAGTTCTAGGCCAAGGTCCAAGCAGTTGTCCTCAAAGCCAGACGCAAAAAAAACCAAAACCTGCGCCAGATGACGATTCATGATATGTTCCACTGAAAAATGTTGATCCCTAAAAATTTTGTCATAAAATGCGTACTTAACTGGGATGCGTACTTAAACATGTGCATACTTAAGTGGGAGGCTACTGTACTTTGGATAAAGCTACCAATGCATACATTGCAAAAAAAACCTGCATGTTTTGACACTCCCTTAGAAATTTCCTAATGTATTTGAAGAGCACCTTAAATTATTGTTATGAAAAACCCTTCCCCTCATACATCTTGTGCTCTACCTATGTTCAGGTTCATGAAAACCTTTGCCTTGTGCTGGGTAATGCCCATGGGTAGGGGATTATTTATTTTCATTTTGTTCACATTTTTTTATTTTCACACTTCTAATTTTCATCCTTTTCACAGTAAGCAAAACTCCAAGACTCCAAAATGATATACTGTAATCTCTAAAACCAAACACTAGTGCATTGCATTCACACATTTACACATTTTATGGAACCAAAACTCAATTGATGTCAATATTTCAACATACAATATACAATACACCTCCCTCTTCATTTATAACAATGCTACCTACATAAAAACATTAAATAATGAAGGATGGATTGGATCAAACTATTAGAATTTGATTAGGATATCACCTTGATGATCCACTAAGCACAACTCTCACACCCACTCAATCCCTATTTCTTGCAACTCTATCTTTCTAAATTGTATTTCTTTCTTTAAACTTAACTCTCTCTTTAAACATAACTTCATTTTCACAATTTGAATGCGATGGCTAATGAACTAGTAACTTTTCTACTTTTACTCTTTAATGACTCTTACAATCCTTCACAAAACCTTAAATCCAAACCTTCACTCTTCAAACCCAACTCAAATCCTAATTCCTTGCAATTCTCTCTTCAAACTTAACTATCTTTCAAACATCACATCACTTCACTTTCACAATTTGGTAAAAATTGATTAATGAACCAACAACCTTTCTACTCTTTAATGATTCATGAAATCTCTCACAAAACCTCAAATCCAAACCTTCATCTCTCAATCCCCACTCAATTTTAATTCTTTGCATTTTTCTCTCTAAAATTAACTATCTTTCTAAACATAATTTCATTCTCACGAATTGAATGTGAATGAAATATCTACCTCTCATCTATAGATCATTAAACCTAACAAAACATGGGATCCTTGCAGCTATGTCATCACCTCCTATCCACCACTTCCTACCTTTCTTTATTTATAGCTTGTAATTGGTACATGCTTATTGCAAAGGCTTGGATAACAATATGCAACAAACATAAATAGTTATTACAAAAGGCCTTCATCAAATACGTCTTGACATCTTGTATACAATATAAATATGAACTCCTATTAATGCCAACAAGACTTACTTCAGTTGGCATAGTGAAAGGTGTTTTCAACATTCCAAAAACCAAGATGATAACATGCCCAAAAAATTGTGGTATGTCATGATTGATGACACTATTGAGGAACATCACCCACACCATCAAGGAACGACACCCACATTGTTAAGAAATAACACCTTAGATTATAGTTTAAGTTCACAAGATTTGTTGATGATTTTGATGTTGGGAAAGCAATAAGTAAAATTAGTGAGGTTACACACAATGAAAAATAAAAAGGAGAAAAAAACATGTACGATATTTACCATAAATTTTGATCTCCAACACAATTGTATGTTGTTTTTCAAATCAACATGTGGAATCGCAATTCAACATTTGGATGTCCAATAAAAGCATCCAACACAATGTCTACTATATATCACAAACAAGTTTTTAAAAGTTCAATGATTTTGGAAAAAAAGGTTTGTCTCCAAGTTTTTTTTTCAAAACTTGCAATGGAATCACTAGAATAATGAAGAACATTTGCTAAAGCATAGTGCAAAGTCATGAAATCAAATGTTTAACATTGATTGTAAGTTCTTGATGAACATTATGTGTCATGCAAAATCATCTTCCACCTTTTGAGCAATCAAGCCTTATGTATAACTTTTGAACATAGATATTTGCACCCAACATTAAATGAACCACAAAACACATGAGCAACATTTGCATCATTAAAATCCTCAAACAAAGGAAGAATATGGATGCAAGACCAAAGAATTTGAACAATGAATTTCAAATTCAAGTGTGTTAAAAAGGAAAGGATTCTGGTTCTCTATCATGATTATTTGATTTGAAAAGAAAAATAGTACCAATTGTGTGAAATCCTGGAATGTTATGCATGTTTATATCATAAACCAGTTTTAAAGAGCTCAAACAAATGAAGAATATGAATGTAGCACCAAAGAGTTTAAGTAATGAGTTTCAAATCCAAGTATGTTGAAAAGGAAAGGATTTCATTTTTTTATCATGATCTTTTGATATGAGAAAAAAAATGGTACTAGTTGTGTGAGATCCTGGAAAACCAAGTCATAAAGGTCCAACATTTCTCCATGGCTAATTTAAACATTCCTTAATCCCACAATGGCTTGCAATGTGAAATCTTTGACACTAGATCCAAGGGAGGATTAAAACTTCACCCCAAACATATCAAAAACCATGATAGATTCTTAAAAGTGGCCATCTTATAAACTTGCCAAAAACAACATAATCACTTTAATTATTGTAATTATTGTTAAACCATAGATTAGGGGAAACAAAGGTTCATTATTACAATGGTATGCCACCATTTAAATGTAGGGGCAAAGGCAAAGTTGACCAAAGAACTTTTCTTATTAATCCTATTTAATCCACGCTTGTCATGACCTTAGCACTGGGCTTACAACGAAAACAAAGGCATGGAAAGGTGCGAACTGAAAATGTAACCCGGGAGTGTGAAGGAATGAACCCACACACTCCCAAGTGGACTCCCACTTTGGGAGTTGGAATCCCTATGGAGTTCCAAGTTTTCAAAAAGGTATTTCAAGGGTCAAAACTCATTAGATTAAATAAGTTCTTTAATATCATTGAAAATCTCTTAAAACTTAAATGTTTAAAAGAAGTTCGTATGACCCATTTGAGTACTTAAAACACAAGTTATGGCCAAAAGAAAGGTTGGTAGTCAAAGTGCCAATTTGATTCCCGCACATTAAAAATCAAAAATCGCCTTGAAATGCATGCATGCATGTGGCATGCCACATATCGTTGGAAATCTCTCGACAAATGTTAAAATTTTTCTTCAGACCTCACTTCAATTAGAAGTATGCACAAGAAGTTATGGCCCTCCACAATTTTAGGAATCCTAATTTTGGGAATTTCAAGACTCCCAACTTGGGAATCTTGAGACAAAATGACATTTGGATGTAGCTCCCGTGGTTAATCATAGAAAATACTATAAGGGGGAAGGTGGTGGCTTCCCCCAAATTTGAGCCGTGGTGAATTTTGTGAATTCATGCATGCCCATGGCTTGTCCATGGACCAAAAATGCTCCAACCACGCATTAACCAACTTGTTGTTTGGTTTGTTTGGTTTGTGTGAATAATTGACTTGCTTGTCACTCATCCTAGTCCCCATCCTGGAGTTCCAACATGCCCCTCTACCCCCAAAGTGTTGCAAGCTAAGGAGTGTACCATAACTCCTTTTATGTTGTTTTCACTTTTAGACTCGCATTTGAGTCTTTCAAAGAATGTGGGGTGCATCATTTGGACACATCTAGTCAAAATTTTAAAATGGAACATATCTAATAACTAATATAATAAGTTTTAAAACAAATGTGCCTAGGACATTAGACATTTTACTAACTCTTAAAGGATTGAAAATAAGAAGCTGATCCCATGCATAATTAGAAATAAACAACTTAACTAACTAATATAATCAACCACTTGGGCTAACACCTCAAAAGTCCACTTAATGGCAAAACAAGTTTGGAAACAATATAACAAAATGTTCATCAACATTCACATTCACATCCATCATTCCAGTTCATGATCAACATTGAACTAACTAGCTACATGCAAGAGGCAAGTTACCGCATGAATTTAAAGCTTAAACTTAGGGCCTAAAGTTGGAAATTAGAATGGTAAAATGTTTTTTTCCCTATACATATGCAAGTAAAACCCAAAAATTTAACCACAAAATGAATGTTGTATTAATAAACTTATAAATAAACATGGGGATGAATGTAAACATTCATTCTCATTATGGATGAATGATTTTTTCATTCATTTAATGTATTGATGAAAAAATTAATTACATCTCATACATGTTTTTAATAAATAAGAATTCCATCAAAATTATGGATGAATGTTTTATTTTATCATTAACTTTTTATGGATAATTTTTTTTCCATAATTTTAATTAACTAAAACTTCATGAAACACAGTCTAATTATATATGTATAACATTCATTGAATAATATAATGTAAATTCCATTATATAGATGTATTTCATAGTTATGGTTTAAAATGTTTTAAACTATATTACCATTACTATGCTAGCACCCACCCCATGGTCATTGTTGATATATATATATATAATTTTATTTTTCAAGCAAATTGACCTAATGTCATTGAAGACAATTAGGTTGTTCCTTGCCTTCTTCTAAAGGTGCCACAACTTCTTTCAAACCTATTTATAACTATCATTGGCAACAATGGGATTTTTTTTTCATTTTTCATCAAAGGTGCCATGATTTTCTTCAAACAACCTATTATCATAGATGATAATTGGGGTTTTTTAATAATTATTTATTTTCAAAGCATCCCAATTTTCCATGCAATAAATATATAATGTTGTCTGGGGGGGGTTGACATTCATTCCATGACAATATTTCTTGAATTGCTTAACATTGTTCATGAAAATGATTTCATAAATAAAAAAATTAAATCATTTTGGTCCAATCATCATATTTTCTCCTATTGTCACAATTTCATTATTTATCATTTAAAAATGACATTCAAGTTTGAGATATTAATATTTGAACAACAAATATAAATGGATACCAATAATTTTGAATCTATTACTCTTCTAATCATGGATTTCATATGTGCATCCATAAATTTCATCCAATGATTTATTTATTTAATCCAAATCATAAATGAAATTTATCCACGCAAAAATGACATTCATCCATATGAAATCATTCATCTATGAACATATTCATCCATGTAGGTGGATTAAAATCACATTAAACTTTAAATTTCAACGCTCCAAACTCAAGCTTCACGTTCATGCACAAGCCATCCTCTTGCATGTAACAATATCATTTTTGTCAATGATATCTACCTTTTCCATAAGGAATTCATCAATGGACTACCATTCTTGTGGGCAATCTAATTTTGCATCAATTGACCAATTTTTCATTATCCCAGTTTGTCAAATTGTCCAAATTGTCAACTCCCAACCTATAGTGTTAGAAGCTTGTCAACATTCTAACTATGCTGGAAAGATATTCCAATTTCAATATGGGACCCATGAATCCCCAAAATTTGTCAAACCACAAAAGAAACATTTGGAAAGTATGTTTTGTGGGACTTCCACCAAGTCAAAGGTAGTACAAATCTTCTGGCTTCACATGCAAATGGCAAAACAAGCCCAATTCATTCTTCAACAACATGTGTACAATGGTTGCATTTAATGTCACTGCCCCAAAAATGGAATCATCAACTGGTGTTGTTATAATCAAGCCATTAGAAGCAAGGTTTAGGAAATGAAAAGCAACCACCAATAATGGCAATAGAGTTTTGCTAACATACTCAACCACAATTTGTATCATGTTTGCCCATCCAACAAACGCCTTGACCACATCAAGGGATTTAAAACACGGGTCCACCATTAATGTCAACATGTTGTGAGCCTTATTAGCATTGTAAGAAGATGTAAATGCCACAACTAGAGCCAATACAACCTGAACTTTTGCCATCATACGCACATGTAATACCCCTAATTCAAATTTAAAATCCCCCTTCACAAAATTGAAGGAGGTAATATCATATTATTGAATCTGATTTTGCATATACACACTAATTGAAAGGGCAACATTTAAGGCATAAAAAAGTAACCAATATCCTTGGGTTTGATTGAAGATACATTGCTTCACAACAAAAAACATAGTTTCATCAACCTTTTTACAAACTACCCATGTGTGTGCATCCGGCACCCAACCTTGTAATTCTTGAGTTTTTTGCCTCCCATAAGATAGATTGATGGCATTGTGATATTTTAAGGTTTCCTAAAACATAATCACCTTGCTAGCAAACCTAATCTTCACTAGTTTTTCAATTTTTGATGGGAGAACCCAACATCAAGGCATGCCCTATGCCATTCACTACAACCTTTGTCATATTTCTTAGTCCATGTAATTATTTTCTACACCATAGATTGAGTGGCCTTCAAGCTAACGTCCTTGAAACCAACAAAAACTTTAGTATCATCGGGTGCAGTCATACTAACATGTACCATTAGTAGTTGTAACCATTGCTTAATTTTTTGAATTTTAGATTCTAAAAATAATAATAATAAATCAAATAATGTTTTATAAAATGTTGTTGTGGATACATTATGTACATATCATAAAATTTTGGAATCAATTTAATGAGTAAAAAATACGCGATTTACATTTTTAAATCTTTGTAACCACTACTTAAAATCAATTTTGACACTTGTCTTTCACACAGGTAATTAGTTTGTTAATAAATTATATGATGACAAGAGATCCTTAACATGCACTATCATTGTAACTCTAAATGTATCAATTGCTTCAAAAAGTTGCACTATCACATGACAAGGCACCCGCATTGAGTTTATGAAATTAATCACAAGAACTAATGTGTTATGTCCAAATCTCATTATTAGAATTCATATTTTTTTACTAGAAATTTTGGTCAAAATATTCATTTTGGGCAAACATAAAAAAAAGAATTAGTCATTCTGGACAAGTCGTTTTCAACTTGTATGTTGTGATTAGGCCATGTACTTTATGACCAAGCCTAGGTTGGCATTTTTGACTAGTCATTTTGATTATTTTTTTGATTAGTCATGTTGATTGGTTAATACAATAATCAAATGATTTTTTGACTAGTCAAACACCATTTTGACTAAACAAATGCCATGTGGCATTTAGACAATGGCCACCCAAATAAAGCCATGTGGCATTTAAACATTGGTCATTAAGCCATGCCATGTGGATAGAACCTAAGCAACCTAGGTTAAGCCTAAAATCAAATACCTACTTTTAAGGTACCTTTGTATAGGAATTTACAAACTAAGTTCCTAGGCCTAGGCTTAAAAACCTATAGCTTGCGACTAGGTATAGAAGCCTAAAGTACACTAGGGCAACCTAAGTTATGTTTTTTACTGGGCTTAAACATACACCACCTATATATTAAACATACACCTAGATGACCTAGGTAGGAAGATCCTATTTCATTTTGAATTTGGCCTTTAAGGTTGAGCCTTTTCAATTGGCTCATCCCAAGTGGCCTTTCTTTTTAAATATTTCTTATGTCTTGGATGCTTATGGTGCCTCTATTTATATATTTCTCATCATTTGGAAAGGATGACAAACAATATGGGACAAACTTTTGGGAAGAATAAATGTTTTCATGTCCACACAACACTAGAGCCTTTTAATTCACACAACATTATTCCTAAATAACTACATAAGATACATAAATTAAATAAGTAAATGGATAAAGAGGTAGGTATATATATGTATGTTAATTAAGTTAAAGTTAAAATTAATAATAGTGAATGTCTAGTTATTTAGTTATAATTAATAATTACAACCATATTATAAATCCTTGAATTATATAAAATATCAAAATATTTATAATATATTATATTGTTGATTAATAATTATAACCAAATTATAATTAATCCTTACAAATTTGACCTAATTCATTTTATATTAGCAACAACATGTTTGTAATAATTAATAATTAATTACTTAGTTACACATTCATTTATGTATTTTAGGTAAATAACTAGTAAACCAACTAGTAATTTATCATAGGTATGCAAACATCACAAATATATAGGCTTCATGGGTTTGTTCTAAATCTATGTAAAATATGTTATTTCATGGGTTTGCATAATTTGAACACAAATGTGATGCATTATTTAAACATGGAAGTTGTGTGCACGACTTTCACGTGTAAATAACACGAATAGAAATATAACATCCATGTTTAAAACAATACAAATAGGCATATGACATTCGTGTCTAAACAATGCACATGACATCAATGTTTAAACAATACAAGCAAATGAATGCCATCCGTGTCTATTCCATATGAACCTATGAAAAACTAATTTTGCACGACTATTATTGCCAAATCATGACCCATGAAATTTGTGATGAATGGCCTAACCTAACCTATATAACTAGGTTACCTATAAGTTAAAGTATAAGTAAATAGGTGGAATGTAGGTAGGGTATGTATAAATAAATACACCTACATATAACCTATTTGTATTTAGGCTATTTAGTTACATACTTATATTAAATAAGCTAAATAGGTGGCTGATTTAACCTAGGAAAAATTAATTGTGGCAAAACTAATGATTGGTAAAATAATAATGCCTAAACCAACCACAATTAAAGTAATCATGGCAAAACTAGAACTAGCTAAACTAATTGTAGCAAAACCAACGATGATTAAATTAACCATGAATAAAATAAATATGGCCAAACTAACCAATGAATAAATGTATTATGGCTAAACCAACCATGACTAAAACTAACCATGAGTAAAATAAATATGGCTAAACTAACTATGAATAAAATACATATGGCCAAACTAACCATTGAATAAAATATTTTATGATTAAACCAACCATGGCTAAATTAGAAATGGTTGAATTAACCATGAGTAAAATAATTATGGCCAAATTAACTAACGAATAAATATTTTACGATCAAACCAACTATGGCTAAACTATAAATGGCTAAACTAACCATGAATAAAGTTAATATGGTTAAATTACCTAATGAATAAATATTTTATGGCTTTACCAGCTATGCATCAATTAATTGTGGCTAAAATAAACATGAATGAAGTAATTATGGTGAAAATCAAAATGGTTAAAATAATTATGGCAAAATTAGCCATGGCTAAACTATAAATGGTTAAACTAACCACGAGTAAATAAATTTGGCTAAACTAATCACTAATAAAGTTGATCTGGCTAAACCAACTAATGAATAAATTTTTATGGAAAAACCAATTATGCAAAAATTAATTATGGTTAAAATCAAAATGGTTAAAATAATTATGGCAAAACCAACCATGAGTAAAATGAATTTGGCTAAAACAAACATGAATGAAATAGTTATTGTTAAAATAAAAATGTTTAAAATAATCATGGCAAAACCAACCATGGCTAAATTAACAATAGTTAAATTAATGATGGTATATTAGTTATGGTTAAATTTATTAGGGTAATAATAACTAAAATGTTAAAAATAAATATAACTAATTTAGTTATGTTTATAGTAACCATAGTTAAATTCATTATGGCAAAACCAAAATTGGCCCAACTAATAATTTTTAAATTAATTATGTTAAAATAATCATCATGGCTAAACTAACTATTGTTAAATTAACCATGGTTATATTAGTTATGGTTAGTTTTAATTTAATTTGATTTTTTCATAGGTAGTTGAACCATAATTAATTTCAATTTAATCAATTTAATCATAGTTAGATAAACCATATATATAATTAGTTTAACCATAATTAATTTGGTCATGATTCATTTAGTTATAATTAACTAACTTTTACATTTTCCAACTTTTTTCTAATTAGTCAAACACAGTCAAAATGTTACATTTAATCCCAAGATACCCAACTATTGGAATTTGTAATTGGCCTTTTTTACTAAGTCATTGGCCATTTTGAGCAAGCTTACTTAATTAACCCTATTGAGTGGGTATAAAGGTGGGCTTATTGATTAGGGCACTGGTTAATTTGACTAGATTGGGTGGTTTTATTGACCATGCCACTAGCTAATTTAATTAAGTGGTGTTTTAAAATCCAATTTGACTAAATGTCTGATTTGATTAATTGTCAAATTGGTCACTCTAATCAAATTGATTAGTCAAAAAATACCCATTATCATTCAAGCCCTTGACTTTTAGTCAAAAATACATGTCTTCTAGTAAAAAATATTCATCCAGTCAATTTTGTTAGTTTGAAAAAAAGGAATTATAGTAGTGTTTAAAAACCCATAAATAAAAAAGGTTATTATTGTAACAATGAATCCAAGCAAAAAGTATATATCGTTCCATGGTTTTAGCCACCAATGAAAGGATGGCATGTTGAATCGTTTACTTATGATTTGGAAACACAACTCAAGGATTTTGATGCATGACCAGGCACTTCAGCCGTTGACTTTTTACAATAGAAATAGGCACGTAGGCTTTGGAAACAAACAACAATCGACCTCCATAAATTTTTGTTGTTGTGCATCATCCTTCTTATAAGGATTACCATTCCCAAAATGATTTTTTGCATCTTATGAAAACCACTACTCCAATGTTAGTGATTTTCAATTCAAAGGAATGAAAGATCCTTACCTACCAACCTATTGTTAAAAAATAGCCACAAGAAACACATGAATAAGAAATCGAAGAAGAAATGGAGTTACAACAGTCGTTCACCATTCAACCTATTGAAGAAACTTTAATTGAAGAACTTTTTCAATAACAACCGATTAGAATCACTGTACCCCATCATTTTAGATCTTGTGTGAAGTACATGATGAAAAGAGAAAGGAAAGTTGTTGTTGAGGATTTAGTTATGTTCGACAAACGTGCAAGAAAACGCCAAACCTTTAGGGTGAAGGAGGTTCAAAAGATACTTTAATGGATAAAGATGGAATGTGTTGAACACAAATGGGCAAAACAAGTTAGTTTGGAAGGGATTTCTAACATTCAGTGGATTGTTCCAAGAATAGACATGTAGAAAGAGTTTTTGTGAACTTGGGAGGATACAGAAGATGGCAAAATCCAAGTTTAAATATGAGGAAGTAAAGTCCTCATTGACTAGGTATTAATTCATAAAAAATTTGATATTTCCTCTAAAGGAGACATTAATGTTACAAAACATCAATCAAGGATGTTGAAATTGCTTTGAAGAGAATTGCAAGCTCTAATGCCTTTGTCAAAAATGAACAATGGAACATAATATGCATGAAGGAGAAATTCCATCTTTGATTTGCAACCATATTACAAATCATTTATTAGAAATAACAGTTAATTTATTTTAGCAATTGGGTTGTTATTATCTTTCATTTGGCAAATAAAGCCTAAAAAATTAACCAATTTTCTATTTTTTTACTCAAATGCTAGTCAAATTCATCTAGTGGATAAATCATCAAAAGAAAATTGTAGCGAACTTAGAAGTCTGAAACAAGAAAATCACAACTTGTTATTAGGACCAGTGATTGATGTTTTGTTAATGAATGGTTTCCTTTTTTCTCGAGTGATTTCACCAAAAAATCATTACGAAATGAACATGTACAAGCAATAGGTAAATTTAAACATGTTGTTGAAGAGTAAAAGTTCACTTAAGCTTGTGACTAGGGAATAATTTTTGTGGTAGGTGCAATTTGTAACTACTTTGCCATTGCATGTACATCAACCACACTAATTAAAAAGCCTCCAACTCTTCAAGACAAGTTAAATCATGAACCAACTACTTTTCCACCTAAGAAGAAAGTGCAAACCTATGGACTAGTTTTTTTGTTGAATCATGAAAGGAGGATGAAAAGACATATATATAAGAAACTAATTGTGGGAATCAACAAGAAACACAACCATAGAGGACTTGGTTAAATCATGAGGATGAACCTAAAGATAATGAAAAACATTTACTTGAAGTTCCACCAATTGTTTCACATGTTCCTAAACTTGTAGTTCAACTTACAAAAGTTAAAGAACCTAATATTGAAATAATTTTATCTAGACGTCAAGTGGTTGAATCATCAAACACTGAAAACCTTTAGCTTTCAACCATTCTTGGAAACTTATTACTTAACACTTCTATAGAAAACTTGAAACAAATTAGTGTGTTTTTTGCACAAGCTACTCAAAATGCCAATATTTGGTTAAATATATTGGAAGGATTTACCAACATGAGTGTTGAATGTGATCAAACCAAAACAAGCGTGTAAGAAATAGGTAATTGGCCAAGGTACAAGTTGATAATCATAACCTGACTATGAGGGTTACTCAAGTTGAATAAACTACAAGGAAGACAAAAAATTACAACAAGAGTATAATGATTTGAATTAGCTTAATTAGAATACTTGACATGACATTTTTTCAATTTGAACATGATTGGATAACAATGGAATACAACAAAATGGAACAATTTAGTGCGGAGTAAGAAAAGACAATTATTGAATTGGAGCAAACTTGTTAAGGACAAAAGGAGCAACTTGTTCTAGCCAACATTGAATTGGAGAACCAAACTTATATTTTGCAAGCTCAAGTTCAAGATTGGAGGGGTAAATTTGAACTGTCAAAGGTACAACCAAACAAACTAACCCAAGCCTTACCTATTTGGATGCGTAACAAGTTGAAGGAGTTTGAAGAATTATTGCTAAACAATACTTTGCTCAAGGTTCAAAATCAAGCTTTGGGTGACAAGAATCCCAAGTGGAAGGAGTGGTGGCAAATGATACAAAAATTTATGGAAGAGCATGGAGCTACTTACGTTGATGAACATGTTTATCAATTAGAACTATAAGCTTATCAAACAACATTTCCAAATTTCAAGTACATATCACTAACCTTATACTTGTTGAAGCAAAGGCTAGCATGGAAGCAATAGGTGTGGCATCATCATTAACCTTGGAATTTAAAAGTCAAAGCGAACAACCTATCGTAACAACTAAATCAACTAGTCCAATAAAAGAAGAAGCTAGTTTAAAATTCATACCTTTTCTTTTATTCATGTTGATTATTGTTGAACCTATTTTAGTACTATTGAACTTGTCGTTACTCCAACACTAATGGTTAGTAATAGAATTGAGCCATTAGAATTACTATATGCTACTATACCATTAACACCACCTTAGATAGGTGTGGGCTCAAAGATTACTTTGATTTCTAGCACACCACATGCATCGGAAGTTTTTGCTACGTTAATAGCAACCTTCACCAACAAACTTGTTCAATTGGTGTTTACAACAAAAACCAACATTCAATTAGCAGGCATTGATAAGCATATGGAGGAAGTTATTACTAAATTAGTTGAAGAAACCAAATATCAACATGTTACAAAGATTAAGGTTGACATAGAAACTTATAGCTAGTCTTTCAAAGAGGAAATATTGTTTTAAGGTGGGCAATGTTTCCCAAATTTTGTGAATAGGTGACAACACCTAATAGGTCAATGGGTAGTGGGCTAAACAAGTAGATTGGTAGAACAAGTAGTCAACAAAACATGTAGTTGTGAGTAGGCACTCACTGTTTGAATTTTTTTACTATTTATCTTAGCATTGGCTAATTATTATTTCAATGGTTTAATTCAAACTATTGGAATTTGAGTTAGCAAGTATGTAAAGGAGGGATAGACAAGGGAAAAGGGAGAGGATTTTCCCATTATCATATTTGTTTTGTGATTTTGTAACTTGTGAATACATTTTCATTTAGAGTTATGATTTATGCATAACATTCTGAATTTTTCTTTTAAATATACATGTTATATAATTGAACCTATTTTTGAAAGTAGAAAATTGCACTAACTATAATGGGAATCAAGCAAAATCCCATTAACAATCTAACTAGTTGTTTAGATAGTGTGAACGAAGCAAAAATATTAACATGATAATTCCACATCTAAACCAATGGCATGGTGCACATGCGTGGGTGTTAAGTCAAATGATGATTAATGTTAGGTAGTTATTAAGAAGGGGAATTAACCCCCAAGGTTATCAAGGTGGTTCATAAGATTCATAACTATTATTCTCAGAAAAACCAAAAATGAAGTTTTTGTATATAATCACAATTGTCAAAATTAAAAAAAGATCAAAAAATTAGTGGTAAAACCATTGATTTTTTAAATTGGATATTTCATAAAATCATATATGCTTTAAAATTATTTAAAATAAATGGGATTAATAGCTAAAACTAATAGTTCTCTAATTTTAAAATGTTTAAAAAACCAAAAATTAATGGTCATTTCAAAATTCAAATAACCACAATACATTAATAATTGTCTTGTGTACAAGCAATCCATTTAACCCAATGACTTTGTGTATGGTGGGAATTATTACAAGCAAAAGACCTCACCAAACTAGCATCTTTTAATCATATATGTGAATGATACCAAACATGTTTTAAAGGAATCTTCCAATTTGAAACTTGTTAGAGATTTCAAAATGTAGTTGGAGGGCACCATCATGTAAAGAACTTATTCCATTATCTACCTTCCTAACACTAGAGGTCATAATATGTTTAGGTGGGTTTTTACATTTTCATAAGGACGTATTGATTTTTCTTCATGTGATGAATCAAAGTTGATAATCATTACACATAGTAAGTCCTTGAATGGGTGCATCGCCAAATCTAGTGTCACCCTTGGTTGTTGCCTTAGGCAAGTGCCTTATTTTGGTAACCCCTATAGTCATGAGTACTAACCTACGACTTACCCAACCTATAGAAGAATTCAAAATTTTTTTTGTTAAAATAATTAAATTTTGAATAGGATAGCCTCAACCATGATTCTATGCATTTTCTTCACCAAAAAGGCCAAAAATGTGTTTTTGGAAAGGTTTTTAGGCTACTTGTAGAGGAATGCTTGTAGTAACATTGAATTTTAATGAAATTGGGTAGTGAGAATTTGAAGATGACACGAGAGGACAAGGTCTTTGTGGCATCACATGTGTCCATTGTCAACATATATATAGGTGATATCTACATATTTATGGTGGGGAAGGATGTGTAAAACAAGCTAATGTTGATGGAGGTGTTCAATACCATCACATTTTCAATGAAAGATGTGTAGAAGGCGCCAAATGAATAATTCTTCTCGAAAAAGTACATGGTAAGTCCTGTTTTTACTTGGATGAAATTGTGTCCCAAGGATCTATGGTGCACATAAACAAATATAACATTATAATATAAATTAGGTTGAAACCTTTGGCTGAAGGATGAAACTTTGATTTGAAGCTTATCATTTAGACCTATAATTTGTAACTTTGGAATTGTCTATCAACCATTTCCTTCTTGGTCAAATTGTCAGACCTCACATTGAGAACTATATAGTTACATGGTAATTCAATCAAATATTTTGCCAATTAAAACCCTATACACATTGGTAAAAGTTTGCAAGAAATATTAAGATTTTGACCTCAACTAATTCTTTTATTCATGTTTGCAACAAAAGAATTTTTTTCATCAACTAATCCATTAAGTAGTAGCCATTGAACGACCAAATGTTTTTGTTGCATGTAACATGATATGTAATAAAAACTCAAAGTGTAGTTAAATTATTATCTTTTGCTTAATTTTTGGAGTAGATTATACTTAAATCTATACCCATTATTAATTAGGAGCTAATGGTAGCAATAATAGCTAGTCACTACCATTCATGATGCATATGATGGTTTGATATTTTGTGAATAAAATCAAAATTTTATCATTGCATCCATTATTTTTGTGTTTTTTTTGGGTTGGCCATAAATGACATAATTTGGAATGTATGTATTTTAAGCTAGCTCAATTTTGAAAAAAACAAGAGTCCACAAAAGTCCATTTTAGAATGTTAATTTTTTGATTTTTTTTGGTACCATGGGTTCAATGGTAATAAAATTTATGTACCAAAAGAAATAAATTCCATATTGATAGGAGCCCACCTTCATATTCCAAATATATACACTTCTAGGGGGAATAAAAAAACTATGTTAAGGACTTTTGAAAATATCATTCAATTTTGACCATTCAAAATCCCTAATTAAAATTTGATTATGATTTTTGAGGGACTAATTTCACATAAATTATTATTATTTGATATTACACCATATATTGAGTCATTATAGATAATTTTCAATGGAATTCAATATGAACCTTTTTATTTTAATGGGACCAAAAAGTTGACAACGAAGATATTTATACCTAGATCAATGTTATCTTGTAATAGAACTAGTTGCAAAAAAATGACATCATTATGTTCATGGGAATGTTGCAAAATTAAAATTTAGGCAAACATTTGCCACTCTTCCTATAGTTTATGAAGGAGATCTAGAAAGACAAAACATTTTAAGTTTAAACAATGTGGTAGCAAGTTTAATAAAATGTCCATACCATGATCTTCCTTGTTGATGGCATGGATGATTAAGTTGCAGGGAATCTATAACTAATAAATGTATGTGTAAATAATTTATGTGTCAACATTCTACAAGGATCATGTTTAGTTGTTTTCAAGCACCTGGTACTTCTCACATTTGAAACCCCTAGAAGCTAAGTTTGTTGAGTAGTGTCAAGACATGTATGAGATCAAGACTCTTCAAGCATATGGTTATGGAATAAACTTATTTAAATCTTTTATTGATTTGGATCCTTTTGTTGATTACAAGTAACTTAAATCCCTAAAAAGGAGGCTCAACATCCATCATGTGTATCATCTACATGGTTAAGGTACCTAGCAATTTTCATGGAAATTAGAATATATTTTATTTCATGGTGCCACCTTTCTTACACTATTATGTGATCTTTATTGAATAGTTTTTGTGGTGTTCTTTTTGCGCTCTCATACACACCTTTATTTGATATTGAATATAACATAGCAAGGGGACAAAACCAAGTACAAATTCTTAATATTCAATTGAACAAATGAAAGATTGTCAATGTGGTTGATATTACTAATTTTATTGTTCTTGTTTCAAGTTGTCCCCTTTCAATACTTTTCTTCTTCCTAGTTCTTTTATCCTTATTTGGAATTATTTATTTGATTTCAATAAAAAATAATTAAAAGCTTGTTCCTACCTTTCTTAAAAATGCAAAATACCCTCATATTAGTAAATTAATACACCTTGTTCTTTTGTTACACTTGAATCTTTATAATATAATTGCATGAATATTGATATGACATGTGCGATTGTACACATATTTGTAACATAGTTTTACAAAACATCGTTTTAAAACCATAAAATCCAATTTCTTAGAAGAAGGATTTTAATTTTTGTTAATTATATTTCCTAGAACAAATTTTTTTTTTAATTTAGTAGCCCCTATACCATAGGTTGGAAATTTATGAAACCTCTTCCATGCATCTTTAATGCGCATGTATTGATCAAAGGTTTTCCAACTATACCAATAACACACCCCCAATTTAAATAAAAAATTATTTATATTATTGGTGAATTTTTAGTGATGAAAATGTTTGTAATTCAATCATTCCTACATCACAAGTCTAAACTCTAAACGTTACAAAATCATTTTAGTGCACCCCTACTCATCAAGGACTTTTCAATAGTACCAATAATAGGACCAAGGGTAATGGTTTGAGGGATATCAACTTGACAACAAAACAAAACAAATTGAACAAGCTTACCTTGTTGTATAAAGGTTTTGCCTTGTATGCCAGCTTTGTAATTATTTTTGGAAGCTCCATTGGTATTGGACTATTGACCGAGACATGTTAATATTTACCCTCATAGGTGGAAAAACAAAGTTTTGTTTTTTTAACAAATTTCATTAATGTAATATAAAGTTTATGACATGGTATGGCAATTTGTATGGAAAGTAAATAGGGTTGTGGTTTGACTAATAGGCTTATGTTCACGTTTCGTGTTTAGTAACATTGTCCAAACATGATCAAGCTATGAACCATAAATTGTAGTGTTTTGTTAGAATCGAAGGATCATCTTGTATTTGACATGAATAGAATTGGATTTTGTGCATCTTTACTTTTGTCATCAAACATTCCCATTGAAATATCCTAGCATGATAATTGGAAAATTTGGTGGAAGAATGAACACAATTTCTTTTAATGTAATGAAAAAATGTCCCAATGATAATGTAGAAAGTTTGCATACAACAATAACATGGATTACATGTTGACTTTGAAACAACTTTTGCAAATTCCAAAACTTTAGATTCCTTGTGGCATTTATTTTCTAAATAAAAAAATTTGCACACACAACATCCACAAATTTTTTTTAAAATGTCTTTTCATCCTACATTGACATTTGCAAAATTTGTCATCATACACATGTGCATAAAAAAAGTAATTGCAAAAGTTGCAATTCTACCCAACCCACCCCTTTCTTTAATTTCCACATTCAACATTCACCTAAACATGTATATGCCATGTTTATTTTTGCTATGAAATTCAAAGGTCTACCCTATTTGATAAACAATAATGCCAATAAAACCATCTTCACAATCAACATCTTTGAATTCCACTTGTAGTTGAATGTTCACTTGTTGCTTCCAAGCATCCACATGTTGAAAAGGATTGTAAACATCAAATTAAGGGAAAAAACCCCTAACTTGGAAATTGTTCCAAAAAAATAATGCAACAAAAAAATCCCTTCATTGGACATCAATAGAGAAGAACATGACAAAATGTGCCATGGTGGTAATGTATTGTGTGTAGAGTGCACGACAAAATACCTTCAATATTCAAGGCATAATAAAAGGCCCTTTATAGCTAGTATTGAATCTTTTTTACAAGGTCTCCTTTTGACATGCCCTAATAAGATGATAATAAAATAGTCCATCAACCTAAATTTTGGAGATCTTAAAGTTCTAAACATGTTGTTAACATATCAAATTTAGTTTTAGAATTGCATAGGCCTCATACTTACAACACATCAACTCACCTTAGCATATGCTTCGATCTAATTAACAACACAACAAAAACCATTCACCAAAATTTATTATGTAAACCTAACAAAATTTGTTTTTGGTTTCATTGTTCAATGTTTTTGTATATATTCAGTTGAAATGTTTAATACAACATTGTGTATACTAAATGACCTATTTTTGAATTGGGCTTGAACCTATTGATTGCCATGTTGCAATTTGTGCATTGAAACCATGTTAATCAAGATCAATATCTCAATGCTAACATGTATGAAGCTAATGGTGATGTGAATAATTCCATGTAATCTTCTATTTATACAACTGTTAAATAATATATTTTTAAAACATAGGACCAAAAGTAACATCCAACAACCTAGGCTGATGGCGAGGGAGATTAAAACAAGCTTGAAATATGCGGAGGAAGTTTGTAAACCAATAAATTAAAAGAGATCACTATGAGAAATTGTGTCCATAGCGACTAGATTATCCTACAACTAAAGCTCCAAAACAACTAATATACAACTACATTACAATTGTCCCATGGAAATACAACAAATTAATAAATAAAATGCAACATCGGTAAATCAAGGAGTTGTATTGTAGTTGCAAATTAGTTGCAAGATGTATATTTATACAATATAATGTATGCATTATATATATGGTTGTAGTCAACCATGTTTGGCTTTGTTGACAAGTTGCATTTTAGTCGCATGTAACAACTACATCACAACTAGGATAAATTTTGTTACTAATCAATGTCTACTTTGTAACAAATGTATGGCCTTGAATAACACATATGATCGTGCCACATGTATACATTTCCACCACCCAATATATATGACATTTCAACTTGTTTGCAACTAGTATGCAATTGTATTTCAGCTTAAATTTTGAAATTTAATTATTTGAAATTTGGGTGGAAAACCTTTAAACAAGTGACACATGAGAGTATATTAATAGATCTGCCCCAATGCATTGACAACCTTCATGCACTTATGCTTATTGTCAAGAAATTCAAAATGTTTTTTAAAAAAAATATTTCTATATTCAAACATTTTGTGTATTTCCTAGTCTTTTGGTGATGCAATTTTCATATCATGTGTTAGAACTAAGATTATTTTTGTTTGTTTAGTTTAGAATTAAAACCAAAAGGTTGTTATAAGTTTTATTATTTATTTAAATAACTTGGAAATTGAAGGCTTTTATTTTTTTATTTTGTAAGTCAAAAGTTCTTATTTTTGTTCTTCAAGAAGTTGATGACTTTGGTTTTTTCTCTTGGAGTTTGAAGGTTATTATTCTTACTCATAGATAAGTTGAAGGTTTTTGTTTTTGCTCTTAGAGGTTGAAGGTTCTTGTTCTTGCTTTTAGAGAGGTTGAAGACTTTTGTTTTTTATCTTGAAGGTTAAGGTTCTTATTTTTGCTTTTAGAGAAGTTGAAGGTTTTTGTTATTGCTTTTGAATGTTGAAGGTTTTTGTTGTTTCTTTTGGATGCTAAATGTTTTTGCTATTTTTTTTGGATGCTAAAGGTTTTTGTTCATACTTTTGGATGTTGAAGGTTTTTATTTTTACTTTTTGATGTTTAAAGTTCTTACTTTTGGTTTTAGATGTTGAAAGTTTTTGCTCTTACTCTTGAATATTGAAGCTTTTTACTTTTGTTCTTAAATGTTGAAGGTTCTTGCTTTTATTTTTAGATGTTGAAGGTTTTTGCTTTTGGATGTCGAAGGTTCTTACTTTTATTCTTGGATGATGAAGGTTTGTGATTATTGGTCTTTTGTTTATTTGCATATATTAAAAAAATGATGTGAAAATATATTCCATTTTATTTAAAAGTTGATTGTAGAAGTTTAGTTTAACTTATAATGATGAAAGATTTATGAAAGGTGATTTTTAAAATGATGATCATGTTACATATGTTTTGTTTCGTGTTTAAACATTTGTGATGATTTTTATTGTTTAGGGCCGAACTTTCATTATGTTTCAATCCATCAACATCAAAATGATGTATACAAGGTAAAATTCTTTCAAAAGTACCTAAAATTGTAATTCAATTTACCTAATTGTAAGCACAATATTTGATTATATTTGCAAGTGTGCACATTATAGTTTAGTTTGTATGGATGTTCTATATACATTGCATTTTAGAGACAAATAAGCTGCATGTTAATGGCAATATAATTGTAAATTAATTTATTCAAGTTGAAGGGATTATTTAGATATTTTTAACATTACAATGTTATGATATGCTACTAATTTCATTTCACATGTGGAACTAAATATCATAACATGGCAAATTTCAAGCAGATAAGGTGGATTGAAGAAATTGCATGGATCAAATTCCATTTCAACAAAAATAGAAGAAAATAATCATTTATGAAATTTAGTGTTTTAGATGACGTGTAATTTTTTTCCTTTTCTATTTTTTTTTCACCCTTTTGTGTCTTTTTTTTTTTCTATTTTTGTAATCTCTACTATTGATGAAGCATATATGAAAAAATTATGTGGTGAAGGCTTTATAAGAAAAATTGTTTTTGAAATTTTGAAAGAGATCTTACCTTCATCTTCTTCTTTATCCAATGAATTCTTTGACCTACATCCTTATGGTTTCTATCTTACTACCCCTTTTATTACACCATCTTTGACTACTAATGTCTTTGATGAATTGTTGTGTTCCATTAATGGAGATGACATTTATGTACAGTGCATTGAACTTCGTTCATCTAATGTTACCTTTTCTATTGATAAACCTCCTACTAATTCCATTTAATTACATCTTAATACTAATAAGCCTCCTTTTCATTCTATTGTATTACATCTTGAAGCAACTAGTGATTTTTGTGGGCATTTTTGAAACCCTTACATTAGTTTACATTCAGTAGACAAGTTTGATTTCTTTCCTAATGCCTCCACATTTGCATTGGTTGTTGATCCTTGCAATGAGGTTTTTATTTATGTACCTTCTCCTATGCCTCCTCTTGTACTTGATCCAAGTTTCCATTTAAATTTTGATGTTGTTAATTTTGCATCTTTTCCTTTTATTCATGTTAATGTGCTATTAGGAATGAGGTTGTTGAGAGGATTAATTACGAGTTTCCTATTAGGGAGCCAATTTTGGAATCTCGATTTCTTGAAATTAGTGATAAGGATTTGGAAAATGTTAACAAGGGAAGTTGAAAAATGAGCAAGCACATGGAGCTTTGGGCAATGAATGTTTTCAATGAATGGAGATCGTTTTGTGGTTTTGACACAATGAAATTTGTTACTAATTTGCTTGAATATGAAGGTTCAATCAAGGACCTTGAGGATATTTTGTCATCTTTTATTTTATACGTTGTAGAAAAAAATGGCAGCTTACATCCTTGAACCAAGTACAATTTTTTACCATTTCTTGAAAGTTTTTAATAATTGGGTTTTTTTTTCATCATGTGTTTTTCTTCTTTCTATTTTGTCTATGCTTTTATAAGTTATGTGTGTTTT
>Ga0209611_10003329_pt1 | contig 27941 bp, 12 predicted proteins | sample S1TSphgellanicum_3_FD_187693 | JGI IMG/M metagenome (GOLD analysis project Ga0209611, IMG submission 187693) | Host-associated microbial communities from peat moss isolated from Minnesota, USA - S1T2_Fc - Sphagnum magellanicum MG (SPAdes) (version 2) | ecosystem: Host-associated > Plants > Peat...
TTCAATGCCTGCTGCCAAATCCAGGATTTGAGGAGCTGAGAGTGTAGCAACACTCCCAAATGAAATGAATAGGACAGATGATGGGACCTGAAGGTTGAGCCAAAGTATGCATGGGTGTTTCTCATGGATGGTTTCCTTGATTATGTGATCAACTGTTCTGTCATCACAAAACTGTGCCTCTGGGAGCAACGGACCTATTTCCAAGACAACTTTGGTCTGCAAAAATAGGTTCAAGGTGCTGTCATTCAAAGCCATTCAACACCAATTTAGTTTCCTTGAAGCTCTTCTTCATCCCACTATGATGGCAGAATTTCCTTTCCAAACTAGTTGAATGGTTTGTTACAATCCCAGATCTGCAATTTTGTCAAAGGCATGTGCACCTAGGTGGGACTGCAGCATGAGAGACTGGACATTGAAGACCATGGGCTGACAGATAAAAGCTCTACATTGTGTTTCACAACACCCCCCCTCCAAAAGACTCCAAACCTTAGAGCTCTGGATTCCTTGTGAAGTCAAAGTGTGCTTGGAGTTTTAAGGCTGAACACCTGGATACAGCACAAGCAGCACTTTTGTTCCTTTATAATAACAAGAACAGAGTTCATTAAACTGTGGAAGATGCTAAACCCCGAAAACAATGCTGAGAAAAAAGCTCTAGACTTTTGAATGAAAAACCTACCTCTTTCATGGTCTTGATTGACAGCAAGATCAACTAGACCTTGTATTGGAGAGAGGATTTATTATCGTGATGTGTAAGAAAGTTAACCTTGAAATCTTCTGTCCCGATAACCTGAGAGCGAATGCCATTCAGAACCCTCCATTCCAAGGCATGGAAAGTGTTCACCAGGATGACAGTGGCAACACGGAATAGACTATGGCCCCTCTCTGTCTGCTGGCACACAGTGGCATCCACCAAGGAAACGGGAAAATCGCGTGGGTGAATCGGTGGCAATCCAGCAATGTCAGTTAGAAGAATGTGTTCATTCTCTGGTGTCACAGGAGCACGACCCTCTTTTCGAAGCCGTGGTCCCTGCCATCACATTGACAATTTCACCATCAGGTCATAAGATTCTCCTGAAACCAGAAGAATCAGTCAAACGGCTCAAGCTTCCAGAGCTGCACTTTCTTTTGAAATCTTGTTGTTCCATGCCCTTGGTAAGTACTGCAGATGTAGATTACATTCTCTAAATGGGTAGCGAAAACTAGGGTTTAAAGTTGACAACAAATCTTTTCTGTGTCCCTCTGATCCGTTTAGACTTCCTACAGTGCATTTCAAGGACACAAAAAAAACTCCAGAATGAAGGAAGCGAAACCTGGAATACGATGGCGAGGCAACAGGCTGGGGAGACATACAGCATGTGTTTAGCAAGCTGAAGGTTGTCAGCAACGTCTTGGGCCCAAGTGGAGAACATGTCATGCAGAATGCAACAGGGAGGAGGTGCAGACGCAACAGACCGCGTCTTCTCGGTCTCTGGTGAACAAAGGTCGATCACCACTTCCTCCAACAGCTGAGTTAGCTTCGTTACCACTTCTTGGGTTCGCATGATTAGGTAAAATTCTCTTTCCGCTACATGACCCATTCCATCCCGCAAGTTCACGAACCGCAGAATCTGGGAGCTGCTGCTGCTTCTTCTCAGATGTACAAACTCCGGCCTGTTCAAGACCTGGGAGATGTGTCTGTCGGTGCTCACGTAGGTGACAATGATCCCCTCGTCTGCTATCCTTCTAGCAGCTTGAAGGAAAGGATTCTCGTGTCCTAAGCCAGGAGTAGGCACCATCACCAGGTGAGGAGGAGGAGAAGAAGGAGAACCAGCAATTATCTCCCTCCTCGACCCATTCAGAGTACTCATTTTTTTCCTTCAATCTCAAAAGAAACAAAAAGGATTCAACCACCTACTTGCCCCCAGGATTGATCAACCAGCTCCAAAACCCAATCCTCAAGATTGCAGCTGCCTACAATAGTTTCACTGTAGAAAAAATAGATCAAGCATGCACGCCTTCATGACCTTCCCAAGATCTCTAAAACTTACTGGCTTTGGTGAGAGATGGGGGAAAGATTTCGAGGTATGGATTTGTTAGCTCCACTTGTGTGTATCCAGTATGGCAAAAATCGGGTAGGATCTGGAAAAGGCCTTGGTGGAGTTTCTTGGTACCAAGAGACGTAAGAGTGTCAGCTCGACAAGCGCTTTAACTTTGTGCCAAACAGCATTGTAGCTCACCTTGGAGTGTTATAAATTTTTGGAAGAAAATTTCTTCTCTATATTTTTGTAATTTTTTTTAAAAGATTTTTTTGCTGGAAATAATAATTGAACTTTTGATAATTAGTTTATGAGAATTGCCTTTGGAAATCAATTAGTATGAAATGTGTAAGAATTGGCACTTTGAAAATTGGTTGAAATTTTTTTCTTAAAATTTTGAAACTTTGTTCAGTTATCTTAAAGCTGGGAAAAAAAAAACTTTTGAAGAATCAAGGCAGTTCTTACAAGTTTTTTTAAAAACCCGACCTAACAATTTTCAGAAAAAACTGAGAACCACCCAATCTGGGTACATACCAATGTTGTGAGAGTATTTGGTTTTCAGTGTTAAAACCAAAGGTTTAAGGTTAGGTTTCTGTGACCCGGGATCTGAGTTCACTTTCTTTTTTTTCGAAGTCAGTACAAGAACCGGACATTGGAACTAGTCTTTCGCTAGATTGGAACTCAACCTCAAAAGCATGAAAAAACATTCTTGAAAAAAAAGGCAGGTTGTCTAAGTAGACAAGTTGATTTTTTTTTTAAAAGTTGACAAATAGGGAGTTGAATATTATTTTTTATTAATCTTAAACTTTATATCCATATAAACCCTAATTTTAAGTTGATATAAAAATTTCTATCTATACAATATCTGCCAGCCTTCTGCTCACATCTTTGATCACATTTTGTTCCCTGCATGCATTTTGCAAGTAACAGCCTAAAATGAAAGCCATGTGAAATGAGCATCTTGCTGCCCACTAACAGACACTACAGACAAACATTATTAGCAACTTTCCATGCTGATGCCAGTGCCCTGCCAATGTCATTCATAGTTGATGCTGCTTGGTGTCTCAGCCCGCCAGCAACTTCTGCAAGCAAACTAAGTGAGTGATTTATTAGGTTTCAAAGAAGGACCAGGTTGTCGTTTCAGACTTGAGCGTATACTGTAAGGGCATCCCCAGCGTTTCACTGGAAAATGGCCTCCACGCCTCTTTTGGATGAAGCAATGCACAAGAGCAGTGTAAAAGTGGGTGTGGGTACACTAAATTTGTGCACAATACAAGGGTTTTGAGGAGACACGGGAAAACAAAAAACACTGCTGCTGGTTGGGTATTTACATTTACTGCTCACACACTTGCTGCTACTGATTGCCTGGTCGCACTAATTGGTTACAGTACCTGTGAGCGCTACATGATTCCTCAATGTTTAAATGTTTCGATGCTTTGATATTTACAGTTTGTATGTGGTGAGAAAAAAACTTTTAACACAAAATTAGGATGCGAAAATATTGAATGCAGGCCATTTTCCATTGAAACACTGGAGATGCTCTAAGGGAATGGATGAATGCACTCTATATTGTAACGTGTGAAAATTTGTATTTTTGAAATTTTGTATTAGAGCATCTCCACCAACACAATGCACCACATAGCATACTCTAATTGAAGGTCAGGAAATATTTGCGTGACAAGCTTAGTGAAATGGTTTTGGTATGTTGAGGTTGCTCAATATGTTGAGGTTGGCAAAAACAATAGTCGCACAATGTAATACCTACTCTTGATTGGTCCAAATGGTTTGATATTAGTAACTTTTGATTTTTATCACCCAAGTGGTATAATATTAATAGGTTTTGATTTTTGTGAGTTGAGTGGTTTGATATTACTAGGTTTTGACTTTTTATCTTTTATTGTTTAAAATTCATGTTTATCATTGGGTGTGGTTTGAGACTATGGAATACAAATGAGTACGAATTGAAATTATGTATTTTATTATATAATTATGAAAATTTATGTTCTTGTTTGCACAAATATTATGTCACAACCATCATTTTATCATGAATTATACACACTTACAAATTATATCGAAACTTTTAAAAACTAGATTTTCAATTCTGTTCAGAAGTCTATTCTAAAAAACTTTGCAATTTTATAACAAGTTGTTCTCATCAAATGAAGGTGTTTCCAAAGATTTCAAACATTCACTTATATACTAGCCAAAAAAATTTAAATAAATAAATTCTTAAAGTCTTACATTAAATCATGTGATTTAACATGCACATTAATTTCTAACATAATTTTTATATCGAGTTGTCATCTTTGAGTCATGCAATTTAATTTGTTCAAAAACTTATTTTATAAGTCACCATGTTTGAGTCATGCACATTAATTGAAACCATAACTAATTGGTGATGATTCACCAAATCATTACTAATTAAAAAATTTCACCACCTAATAAATTACCAAAGTTAACCTTTGAGTAATTGCATAAGTGTCAAACTATTAACATCAAGTTACAAGATCAATAAATAAATGATTTAAGGTGAGAAAAATATTTTTACATGGTTGAATGTTGAATATGGATGGAGAGTACAAGTAATGTTTATTAGTTTTTTTTTCAATTTCATGATGTAAAGGAGGTGATGATTATCCATAAATTGATTAAATCAAATTTGGGTATTAACAAAATATGAAAATAAAATAATTTAAACACCTTGTATATTTTTGGATATTTTCTTGAACCATATATAAAAATTTAGTAATCTTATCATCCACAAAAGGATGAAGCTTAATATAGTTAGAGGTCAACCAAGAAAGTAGATTTTCTTTTTAAATCCTCTTTTGTTTTAGTGATCTTCATGAACTTAGCATTTCAATGTGATGACTTCTCATTTTGTTTATCAAAATATGGCAACTTTTGCAAAAGAAAACCCTTTGTATGATTTGCATACGATTTATTGTCACCGAAAATTCACCAAAGAAAAAGAAAAGCATTGGTGCATAAAACAAAATGATTGATATTACAAAGTGTTTAAAATGATGGTTTTTAAAACATCAAATTTTCATGAAATCACCACATTCCACATTCTTGTGAATTTTTTAAAAAAAAATTAGTGTCTTTTTTGGGTTAGATTTTGAAAATTATTATTTTAAACAAGAAATCAGCACACATTTTGTTTCTTAGGTAGTCAAAAAGAAAGAAAGTAAGTATCTATTTTTTGCCATTTGTTTTTCCATCTTTTTCATCAATGACATTCAATTTTGGCTCCATCTGGTCAGGGTTGATCATAGATTGTGGCATAAAATTTGGGTTGATAAACCTTAATTGAATGGAATAATAGCATCAATCGTCGAAAGTTAGAAGGGTGATAAGAGTTTGACAATTGATGGTGAAAGTGGAAAAAGATAATGTAAACTTTGTGTTCTATTTCTTTCTTTGTTTTTTTCTTTTGGAAGTTATGGTCCACAATGTTTATTATTGTGAGTTGGGATTTCAACAACACTTGGCATTGATTTTTTGTTTGTTTGTTTTTTGTGTTTTTTTCAAAATGAATATGAATCATGGATGCATTGTTGTGTTGGTTTTGGAGGATGTGCATTATGGAGTTTAAAAACTAGTAGTATATCAAAGGTTAAAGAAAATATGGAACGCTAGTGAATTTAAGTGATTCTTTTCCTTTTGCATAAATAATGTTAACTACCTCGGTGATAAGGAGGACTAGTGGAGACTATAAAAGGAGGACAATGTGGGATGAATTCTTTACTGTGGTAGAAGTTTAACCTTTGGAGATATCACATTTTGTTAAATTATATGTTTCAAAGGAAAAGTTGCAGAAAAAGAAATAACATTTAGGCCAATCTAATTGAAGGACATTATTACAAATCATGGTTTTTTTTACTAGGGAAATTGGTCAAAAAGGACCCAAAAATGACATTGGTCAACTTGACTAAGGTGCCATTTTGGACAAGTCGATTTTGACACTGTCCATTTTAATTAATTATACCTTGTCATTTTGACTAGCAGAGCAACTAACAAAATGACTAGTAGATAGTGGACCATTTGATTAATAGATAGCAGACCATTTGATTGGGTCAATTTTATACCCAAATTAAAATTATTTTCTAAATTATTATTTAGAAAATTAATAAGTAGATAGGTAGTTAGGTCATAAATAGGTTTAGGTAGGTCAAAAAAAGGCTTTTAGATAGGTAGGTGCTAGCCTAACCTAGCCTAACCAACTTAACCTAACCTAACATAACCTAACATAACTTCACCAAGCTACTTTAATCTAACCTCTTTACTTTAACTTTCTAAACATGCACATAGGTTGTAAGTGTAAGGAATTGAACCCTAAACCTTTGCAATGATAAATCAAATCCTTACCAATGGATGACACCATGAAAGCTGTTTAACTTCTATCAACTTTTTTATTTCATATGTTTGTTTCACATAATTAAACACAATGGCAAAATGTAAATGACAATTAGTGACTAAGCCTAACGTTTAAACTTAATGACTTAAAATAATGATTAAACTTAATGGTTAAATTTAGTGACTTAAAGTAATGGTTAAACCTAGTGGTTAAACATAGTGATTTAAAATAATGATTAAATTTAATGACTTAAAATAATGGTTAGACCTAGTGATCTTGGGTAAACCTAGTGACTTAAATTAATGGCAAAACTTAATCACTTAAAGTTAATGGCTAAACATAATGGCTAAATTTAATCACTTAAAGTTAATGGCTAAACATAATGGTTAAATTTAATCACTTAAAGTTAATGGCTAAACATAATAGTTAAACCTAATGACTCAAAATAATGGTTAAACATAATAGCTAAACCTAGTGATTTAAAATAATGGTTTAACATAATGATTAAACCTAATGATTTAGAATAATGGTTAAACCTAATGTTTAAATTCAAGGACTTAAAATAATGGCCAAACTTAATGTTTTTAACGATTTAAAGTAATGACTAAACATAATGGCTATACCTAATGATTTAACGTTAATGACTAAACATAACAGCTAAACATAATGGTTAAACCTAATGATTTAAAATGATGGCTATACATAATGGTTAAACGTAATTATTTAAAATACTGGCTAAACCTAATGATTAAACCTAATGACTAAACATAATGACTTAAAGTAATGGCTAAACTTAATGACTTAAAATAATGCCTAAACTTGCTTAAACTTAATGACTTAAAGTAATGGCTAAATTTAATGGCTAAACTTAATGACTTAAAATAATGGCTAAATTTAATGGCTAAACTTAATGACTTAAAATAATGGTTAAAGTTAATGACTTAAAATAATTAATGGCTAAATTTAATGGCTAAACTTAATGACTTAAAATAATGGTTAAAGTTAATGACTTAAAATAATTAATGGCTAAACTTAATGACTTAAAATAATGGTTAAAGTTAATGACTTAAAATAATTAATGGCTAAATTTAATGGTTAAACTTAATGACTTAAAATAATTATTGGTTAAACTTAATGGCTAAACTTAATGATTTAAAGTAATTATTGGCTAAATTTAATGGCTAAATTTAGTGATTTAAAATAATTATTGGTTAAACTTAATGGCTAAATCTAATGGCTAAACTTAATGATTTAAAAAGTAATGGTTAAACTTAATGGTTAAATTTAATGGGTAAATTTAATAACTTAAAATAATGGCTAAACATAATGCTTAAACCTAATTGTTAAATTTAGTGACTTAAAGTAATGATTAAACATAATGGTTAAACTTTAGTTAAATTTAGTGATGAAATCTAATGGCTAAACACAATGGTTAACCTAGGTTATACATAATGGGTATACTTAAGTTATATCTCATGGCCAAATTTAATGGTTCAACTTAGGTTAAACCTAATGCCAAATCTAATGGTTAAGCATAATGGCTAAACTTAATGGCTAAATTTAAATTAAATGTAATGGTAGAAATTTGACAAAATTTTGGGTAAATCTATTAGTGAAATCTAATGGCTAAACATAATGGCTAAACCTAATGGTTACACATAATGGTTAAAATTAGGTAGATAAATGACTAGATAAATAGGTAAATAATATGTAAGTAGGTGGGTAGTTATGTAAGTAAGTATGTAGGTAGGTAAATGAGAAGGTATAAATAGATAGGTAGGTAAGTAAATAATTAACTAAATAAATAGGTGGATGCGTAAGTAAGAAATAGATATATAGGGTAATAAACCATGTCATATTTGACTAAAGATCACTAGTTATTTTGATTAAATGTTTAACTTGACTAAAAATCATTAGCCATGTTGATTAATTAATCAACTAACTAAAGACCAATAGCCATTTTGATTAAAGTTATACAACTTGACTATGTGTGTCTATTCAAATAATCTGTTATAGTCAAATTGATCGGTCAATAAATACATGTGTCGTTTGAACCCTTGGCCTTTAATCAAATGCACATGTCCATTAGTCAAAAATGATAAGGTTAGTCAATTTGAACCTCTTAAAAAACCATAATTTGTAGTAATGGGAATTAATGAAACATTCTAAATTTTTTGAAAACAATCCAAAGCAATTCAACTTGTGATGGGTTTGGGTTGTCTTGGGAACTTGTTGGGAAATGTGTTTATTTTATGATACATGGAGAAAAAGTATACACTATCATGGGAGTTTCAAAAGGAAAATTAGCTTCAAAAACCTTTGTTGTTATGGGAATTTTCTAATGATACATCTAGATAGAAAATTCTACCTTGTTAATTACCACAATCTCAAATCATGTAGGTTTTGTTGCAAATTATCTTGTTGGGGACAAATTTGATGGTTGTTGGAATGTGGTTGGGTTTATGATGTTATTTTTTAGCTTTCTCACTTGAGGTGTTACTTATGAAGGACATTGGTTTTGTCTAGTGTTGGAAAGTCAAATTAATGATTGTCATGGGTGGATGTCTATGGACTGTTGAATTGCCTAAACCAAAACTAGTGGGCTCATTAAAAGTAAAGTCGAAACATGCTAATTCCTCAAGACCCTTACTTTAGATGTAATTAAGAAGGTAATAAAAAGTTTAAGAATATGTTCCTTTGATCCTATAGAGCTTTATCACTCAAGTGTTGTCACATTCAAAGGATATCTAATTAAAATTTTCTATTCCTTTTAATTTATAAAACATCCAATTCTCCAAATAAAGGCCTCTGCATGTTAGGACTCCCCCCCATTGATAAAAACTTATTGAAATGTTTTTGTGTATTCAAACGTGTTCTACACCAAAATTTGACTTTTGAGAAATCATACAAAATTCTATTTCATGGAGGCATTATTTGTTTTCCCACCAAAATTTTCCATGTTTTTTCAAATTTTGATAATACTATGTGTGGAATAAAGCCCTTAGTCGAGGGCATCACAAGAAAAAGGTGTTAAGTGAAATGGTAATTGGGTGCAAACCTATGTCTAATCCTTACCCTACACATTGGCTAATATTTGATTTATAATAGGAAAAGAATCATGAATTAGACATTTATAAACCATGAGGCTATGATGATATGCAAATCAAAAGGACTTAGGATACCCTTATCAAGTGCAAAAACACTCACCTTCACCTTTTACATGTGGGGCAAAGATCAGTTTTTTAATTTAAAACATCACTTGATGCTGATTTTTTAAAAAATAATTAAAATCAAATAATCATGGAGGTTCTTTAAAGTCTACTTTTTTTCTATCCCAAATACCTATTTATTAAATGGTTCGAATTGATATCATTGTAATCAAATATTTTTAATTGATTTTTTATTAAGGTCACAAATTAAATAAATTGAAAGTTTTTAAACTATTTATTGTTTACAAAACCTAACTTTCACCTTAAACTCTAATCCTAACCTAGACCCTAACTTGATAACTATGGGTTCTAAAATATAGTGGGACACTTAAAGAAGTTTTAGGTTTTCTCAACTAACAAATGTGGATTGTGGTCATTAATATAACAACTTAACACATTAAATGGGAAAATATCACACATTTTTAAACAAAAAATCCTTTACAAGATACCCAACTTTGGTTGATGACAAGGCGAATAAGATCCAACAAAACTGAGTCACAAAAAACTTTCAAATTATGTTGACCCTCCTCCAAAACCTTTTTTAAGCACCTCCTTGGCCTAAATTCTGCACTTCACTTTCTAAAATTTGGAAGGCCTAACATAACCTATCAATTGGGCCTTTTAGATTTTGGAAGGTATAGTTTTAGTTTTCATCTTTTTTAATTTTTTAATTTTTTAATCTTTTATTTTTAATCTTTTTTTAATCTTTGATCCTTTTTCCTTTTTGTCTTTATCATTCTTCTTTTTTTAATTTTCTTTTTTTAATATTATCTTTTTATTCTAATTTTTTTAGTTCTTTAATTTTATGTCACACAACTTACAAGCTTTGCCTTAAATTTTTTAAATTATAGTTTTATGTCACACCATTTATACAATCAAAGTTTATTATTTACCATAAATATTGAACCAACCATGAATCTTCCATGGGCCAACAATTGTAACAAAGACATAAAAAATGAATCAATTGCAAATCTACACATGTATCAACCATGAATTTGCAAATTTAATGTATGATGAGTTCAAGTGAAAGTTCAAAATAATCAAAACAAAATCATATTATTTTGTCGATTGCATTTGATGTCAAACTAGAAATGGATTTTGGATCAACAATAAAGTTAATTATTATTGGGCAATCTTGACAACATGACTAAAAACTTGTTTGGACATGTTACATTGAGAACCTTTAGTGACTATTGACCATGGATGGATTTAACTATGGTTTGTTTTTAGGAAATCTGAAATCAAACATTTAATTAAAGAAGTTATCATCAACATCAACAATGGATTCACTTGAATTTTAAGCTTGCACTATAGTCTTCTTTTGAACAACATCATCATAGTAAAAACTTTCAACCATGAGGTAAGATTAACAATAATATAAACTTTTGATTTCAAAGCCATAATACTAACAACAAATAGTAGTTCATGGACTTTCATTAACAACAACAATGGAATTGAAAGGTGCCATATTAGTTTGATTTTCAACAAGAGCTTCTTACAAAAACAAAACACTAACTAAAAATAAATGTAAAGAAAAAAATATTCATTCCCACATGAACAAAAACAATGGATCAACAACACTATCTAATTTCCTTATTATCCTTTTTATTCTAATGTAAATTTATTGAAAGTTTCATCAACAATTTATTTAAAAGACTCACTATAAGGCTTTTTGGAAGTTGGTTCATCATTATGGAACATTGAATTTTTTTTTAAAAACAAGGAGAAAAAGAGAAACTTATAGTGTATATCAAAAGAAAAAATAAAAACAATTTTGTAAATTGAAAAAACACATGATGTTCAAGATGAAAAAAACACAAAGCAACAAAAAACTATTGAAAGACACCTACACATAAAGGAAAAAAGGTAAAACATTGCTACAAATAACAAACTTTTGCAAAAAAGAAACATGAAAAAATGAAAAATGGCACAAAGAAAAGATAACAACGAATTGGGATTGAATAAGAAAACTGTGTTTTGATGATGGCACAAATGGAGAAAAAGAAAATCTTTATGATTTTTAAGCAACACGTAAAACAAATAATAGCCTTCACACATTAGAGCAAAAGGCACTTCAACAACATCCAACAAAATAGAAAACTTGGAAGTGTTTAATATTGGCGTACGTGAAGAAGAAATTTGAACATGTCAATATAAATCATTGTGATCTTATAGTCACAAACTAAAGAAAATTCATTTGAGTGTTGTAAAAACAAACTAACAAAGCTCTAAAATTAAAGAACACATTTAAACTTTAAAGCAAAGTTGTGACCATGAGACAATGAAAGAATGAGAATTCCAAAATAATGAGAAATGAAACAAAATGTGAGAAAATGAAACATGCAAGGAAAGAATGGAGCTCTAAAGGAATGAAAGGTGAAACAAAAATAGAGATGATGGAAAAAAATCAAACATAAAGTAAACTGCAAAAGCTAAAAGAAAAAAATGACCTCATGAAATATGCTTTAGGGCATCTATTTTAAGGCAAATGTTACAACAAAAGACATTAGAAATAAAAAGGTAAAAGTCAAACTTTTTTTACAAATGTGAAAGGTCTATTATTCAAACCTTTTCCCCATATTTAAGAAATCAAAATTGTGTTGCAAGTTGAAAAGATGAATAAAGAGACTAAGGAACATAAAAAATTCCCATTTAGGTAGCAAGATGAAAGTGTAGACAGCCTACACATTTAAACAAATTCAAATTAGGATAATTTGCCAAAAGAACAATGTCAAGTAGGTGTTGAGGATGTTGCACTCATGATTTGGTCTCCAAGGAAATTAAGAGGAAGTAAAATGATAGTAGAAAGCCTTGGAAAAAAATGTGACACCATTTGCAAATGAAAAAATGATTATTGAAGTCAACTTAAGGAACAATCACAAGATAATTTTTTTATAAAACTCACAAAACACTTGTAGAATTCATGTCGTTTACAATTAGTCATTTTGTAACTACATGCAACTACATGTCATTCACAACTAAATTGGTTGTGCTTGTAACTACAAAATTAATATTATTTAATCTTTGGGTCATATGATTGTTCATTCAACTAACATGTAACTAATAATGTACAGAATGGACACATGTCATAAAATCATGGCTCAAGTTAATACATACCCACATTAGTACATTCAATATATTTATTTAAGCTATGTATAGTAGTCTTATACCTTTAGTACTAATGTAGTCATCAAATAATTATTCTTAATAGTTAAAACAAAACCTAGTAAGACAATGATTTCTATTCTCAAGGACACAAACAAAGTTGTTGTAACTAAAAAAGAACATTTGGAAAAGATTTGTTGTAGCTTTTATAGTAAGTTATACAAAGTTGGGAAGTTATCCCTTAAACAAGAAAAACTAAGGGTTAATGCACCTAAATCCATCGCAAGGAATTATTTGCAATGTGATGAATTCATGTTTAGCAAACCAATTTCATTAAAAGAGGTTCATCTAGTTTTTAGATCCATGGCCAAAGGCAAGTCCCTAAGCTTGAACAAGTTTGTGATTAAATTTTACACATTTGTTTGGGTATAATTGAGGAAGAAATTTTCAAAATGAGAGAGGTAGCAATCAAAGAAGGATGTTTGCCCAATAGAGTGAATAAAAATTTAAAAACCCTTTCATTTAAATCAAGTGAGAAGGAGAACTTAAGTAGTTGGTGTTGGATTATTTTTAAATGTCTTTTACAAAAGTTTTGTTAAAGCCTTATGATTGACATTGCAACTAATTTTCATGGAAGTGATTGATGCAAATCAATTTGTTTTTTTCCCCCTAAATATATTGTGGACAATGTCATTTTACCTTACAAAACTATTGACATGAGGTTTAACTAATCATTGGTTTTTCTCAAGTTGGATTTTGCCAAGGCTTATGACAAAGTAAGATGGGCATGGCAAGAAACTTTCATTGGTATGGTGAGATTGTTACTCCAAAATGCTAAGTGTTAATTTGCTTGAATCACAATATAACAAAGGCTTTGGAAATTGAGAGAGGAATTAGGCAAGGGTGCCCATTAGCCCCTTAACTATTTATCATTGTAGAGAGGTTTAAACTACATGATGAAAGAAGTTCAAAGATTGTGGGAAATCAAAGTCATCACTCTGCTAGTAGGAGTAAAACAACAAACCTTGTCGCAATATGCACATGACAGAACAATTTTAGTCATAAGGGATGAAGACAACTTGTGGAATGTGTACAATTTGTTAAAATTGTTCTTATCCATTGGTGGATTAGAGATTTTAACTAGGAGGAGTTGATAGCATTTTGAAAATACAAAATGTTAGAGCAGACCAAATTGGATTGAAAATTTCAATTGGAGATGGGCAAGTGATGAGGATTTATTTAAATTAGGAGTCCTACTTATATGAAATAGGTCGATGAGTTTCTTCTAGAAAAAATTAGAAAGAAGCTAAAATATTGACGTGTAGTGCATCTATTGCTAGCAAGATGAGAGGGGTGAGTATTAATTGAATACTAATTTCCTTTCTATTGTTTTTATTAAATTTATGGGGGGGGTGGGGGGGGTGTTGTCCAAGAAGGTAGTGAACAAATGCAAAACACTTATATGAAACTTTTTATGGTTAAGAAATGAACATCATACTTAGATTAGAATGAACGAGAATGAATTGATTTGATTGCTATAAGCATTAAAAAAATTGGTAGATTGGGTTTGATCAATCTTGGGGAGGCACTTTTTGCTTTACTTTGTAAGTGGGTATTGTTTGCACTTGAACCAAGTGACTCAAAGCTCTATCAAGGTTCAAATTGGCGTGTTGTAAGACCTCACAAAATATTAGGGGGGAGTTGGATCTAAATTGGGCGTTGGTCAATCAAACATTTCTTTTCACCTAGGCCTGAAGTTTGGATTATGATCATGAAGGCTTGAAAACAAATGGGAGCTGATATCCAATTTTCCCCTTAGTCAGGTAGAATCTATCCAACAAGTAGGTGCGTGGTGTGGGGTAACACATTTGTAGGTGGAGAATTTGGGGATTTCCATCTTATGAGCCCAATAATTGCATCAAGCAGGATTATTATTAAGTGGGGGAATTGTGTAACAGAAAAACTTAGTAGATTCTACCAATGGACAGAGGCAAGGGAAAAATTCAAGCTCAAGGATGGTAAAAAGTGAACCCAAAACCCTCACTTAGAGCATACCTAGAAAATGGCAATAAGTGCTCCCCCCAACATCCAGTTAAAATGGAAGGATATATGGGTAAAGAAAAGAGCTAGAAAAGACTTCGATTTTATTTGCCCACTGTGACACCAAGTCCTTGCCATCAACACATGGAGAGCTAAAGCTAATCGTAGTATTCAAATTGAGTGTCCCTCTTGTGACTTTGCATAACCCAAATCTACTTCCCAAAGGTTTTGGCATTGTCCAAGAGCAAGGAAAGCTAGCAATGACCTTTCTGTACCAGCCCAGGTTGCACCTGGAAGGCTCTTAGCATAGAACAATGCTGCTTTAACAAGTGGCTACCTAGCAATCTTAGGAAATTCAATTCCTTGTGGACTCTACTCTGAGGAATTACTTTATGGGCTATATGGATTGAGAGGAAGAATCTGGTTTTCAATAGCACCAATTGGCATGATGCCAAATTGGGAAAGCTTGTATGGGATGGCCTCTTAGAGTACGAGACGCTTCAGTGGCAACATACAGTGAAGCTTATTAAGAGACATCCAGAGGACAAAGACAGACTCCATTAAGCATTTGTGGTGTCCTCACCAGGCTATTTGCATGTGTGCATTGAAGGTGCATTGGTGCTAACCCCCCCCACCTGCAGCAGATTTGTTTGGTAACTGGTTTCTATGGGCGGCCTGGGTCGGGAGTAGCCTTGTCTGAACTTTCTCTGTATACTGGCTCCTCTCTGCAATGGATTTGTCCAGTTGTTCCACCAAAATAAAATTGTGGAGTGTAGTCAGACTGCCAATGGGTTTAGGGGGAAAAAATGATATCTTGGATCTTGGGTTTAGGCCAAGATGTTGCTTTCCATTTTAAAGTATTCATTTAGGTGGCTATGTAAACAACTCCCTTTTTATTTCTGTGTGTATTTTTAGGGATCTCCCCCAGTAGAAGAATGCAAGGCATTATGTTGGGCAATCTCCCCACAATTTTATATGTTCTCGTGTGCCCATGGAAATATTTCATTTCTACGAAATGAGAAAGAAGGGAGGAAACAAAAGGTGAGAGTTGATAACATAAGGGGAGGTTCCTGTATTTGTGCCTTCTCCTGAGTTTTGGGAACACCCTTGGGCTCATGCCCTTGAGTGCCCTTCCCTAAGGAGAATGCACTCGAATGGGAACCTCCCCTATAACTTAAATCCAGTGGAGGTTTATCAAATGGCAACCCTTGGTGTTTTGTAAAGTATCCAAGTAGTTATGAAAGTCAAAGGCATGTACTGGGAATGTCAAATTAAATGCAACTAGAAAGGAATTTCAATCAAGAAAATCACAGTCAACATGACACTGACTCAGTTCAAATCATGCAGATCCAAGTTTGTAGCAGCTATAATTCCATGCCATGCATTCATCCAAAACACAAAACAATTTATTTGTAGTTGATGCAGGTGAGAAGTGGGCATTGCATTACATTTATACACCCCTTTTTCATAGTATCTTCCTTAAAGGGCATTCAGAAGTTTCTAAACTGCAAAGGTTACCCAAAGAAAAAAGAGAAAGGAAAGTCTTTGAGAATTTATTTATGGGTTGTTCTCTGGATGCCTATTTATCAAAATTGTGTTGAGAGCTTGATATCAAGGTTTTTTTTTCCAATTTTGTGAGGTAAGTGAACTGGCTTATTGTCCACAAGAGGACTTACCTGAACTTAATGGTGTGGCCATTGGAGGTGGCGATACAAGACATGTGATTGCTACATCATGTGAATAAGTGTAAATACATATATACCCATTGTGTAAAATCAGATAAATGTAAAAACTTATCTGATGTGTAAATAAGTGTTTTTACAATTACTTAGGTAAGTGTAAAAATAAAACAATTTACACTTATACAACCTTGTCTAAATGTTTTTGGGACTTATAAATGATATATCCTTAGTGATTATGTGTATTTGCAATCTGCATTACTTAGTTATGAATGAATCTCAAAGCTCAACGTTTAATATCTTGCAATGGGTTACTTTGATAGGCCCTTCACAAAAATTCTAATATTTTTAATGATCTCCAAATAGAAGCTTTATTTGCAACATGTTATAGTGGAAAGGGCTCTTTTTGCTCACCTATATATAATACAAGCCCTCACATTTGGGCAAAGGATATGGGACAAATTGTGACACTATTGTGGGAATATTTTTTATCCACACTCTTGAGTGCATCTTGGGTACATGTTGACCCAGCTCATTGTTTGAGTAGAGTTTTCATTTGTAACTTTATTTATCATCATTTTTTACCTAGGCATTTCCAAGAGCCAAGGTACTTCTTTGTGATTCATATTAATTAGTTTGATTAGTTGTGATGCATCCCAAAGCTTGTTTCTTTTTGCAATGGCTCATTTTGATTAGCCCATCAACAAAAAGGAATTTGAAACTTTGAGCAGCCCCCCTCCCCCTAAAATAGAAGTTACACATTTTTACACAATCAATTAAAACTATTGAATTGTATTTATTTTACATTTACACGTCTTGTGTTATACATTTACATGGATTGGAAATAAATTCCATAATACCATATACACACACAACATTAGTTTGAACTTTGGACTTGGTTTGAGAAAATTTTTAAAATAAAATTGAGCAATCATCATGGGGTTTTGTAAAAACTGAAAATGAAACTGAAAATTTGGGTCTTGTATGTACTTTTACTGTGTTTAAATATTTCAGTACATCGAATTTCTGCTGTTCAAAGGTCTAAGACAAATTTGAAATACCTTGTTTTTGGCAACCTTCATTACAGCACAATATGGTTTTTCATATGGCATTAGGACTTGGCTCAGAATACATGTGCATGTAAACTTTGTGGTTTCCTCCTGTGTCATGTGGTTCTTTGAATTTTTAAGGAACTGCCAGTTCCAGTTCTTTGATTATTCTAGAATCAAAGAACCACCAGTTTCATTTATTCAAAAACCTTAAAGAACTGCTGGTTTTTTGGTCGGTTCCTTGACTTTTCCTTTTTTTGAGAACCAAAATTGAGTCTCTGAGAATTTTGAGAACTAGTGAGCAGGTGGGTATATACCCAGGTTAAGTAGAAGTATCTAATTCTAAGAACCACCCCATCTACTGGTTTCCGCCATCTGGTTTTCATTGTGGCACATCTTACATAGTGTGAAAGGTCAAAAGGTGAAACTACAATGTTAGTGTAATATGTGCCACAATAAAGATCACATATTTTACATTATAATGGATGAAAGCACAAAGTTTTTACTGTAGTTTGACATATTACACTAATGTTAAACTGTAGTATTAATGACTAGAGATGTTCTCACAATAGCTTACATTGTAAAGGCTTGAATCGAGAGTTTTTCTCACACGTGTCATGAGTCCCAGCTTGCTACTGTGAGGAAAAGAAAACCAAATTCTGTTGTAGGGCTTGCAGTGCATTGACCAGGGTTATTTTTTAAACATGTGATATTGAAATTTTTTCAAACTTTTAAAAGAAAAGAAAAAATAGTCAAATTTACACATCAAATGTTTTTTGCACAATTTCACACATTTATTTGTAAAAATTTCTGGCGCTGGTGAAAGAAAAAAGAATTAGAGTTTATAAAATATGAGTACATAGAGAAGGCAAATGCAAAAGAGTTGAGAACATAGCTCTGAGACTAGGTATTTTGTCAAATTTTTGCCAATAACATGTCACGACTTTTACTCAAACTTTTGCCATCCTTAAACTACACTTAGTAGAGTTTCAACTTTGAATAGCAACTTCTATCAGTTTAAGCTACAATCAAGGGAAACTGAAATATGTTGAAAAGCTCCTAGATCTTCCAACCTCTACTGAGCTCCAAAGGATTTGGTCAGGCCTTGTGCATGCACTTTTCTCTCCAGGTGAACTAGATAATTACTGAGAAAATCAGAAATTGACAGATGTGGTTCTGCTTGCACAAGTCTGGCTTGACATTGAGAGTTCAGACTCAATGATTTGGTGCGAAAAATAAAAATAAAAAGGGAATATTCTATCACAATATTCTCATTTTTTAATGAAAATAATCAACAAATTTCGAGATTTTTTTTTTGAATTGGTTTTTGCCATATTTGGACTGTGCTTGTATCTTGGTAGCAGTTTTTTAATTTTTGCGAAAACCTGTCACCATTTAATGCTAAATCCCCCTTGTGCTAGCCAATGACACAACATCTGAAATTTGAATAAAAAAATCAATGATCAGAAGCAAGACACAACAAAAACAGTAAAAAGCATCAGATTTCTATACTTGGTTTTCATTGTTAGTTTTCACTGTGTAGCCAAAAAGTAAAAGGATGATTACAAGTTTGCATTTCATATCTGGTTTATGGCCAGATTTGGCTAAATCTTGCTATGCAAATGTCACCTTTTTTCTTTTACATCTTCTATGGATCATAATCACTTTGGCTACAAACTAAAATTCCTAAAGAAAACACTGGCTCGACTCACAGAAGTAAGAGATGGACTGGGTCATCTAGTCAGGGGATCTCAAACCTCTATTTATTTCAGTATGTGCAGCCATAAAGGCGGAGTACAATAATTCCTTCACCAAACATTTTTAAAGAAATGTACAAATGTTGTAGAGCTTAACATGAAACAGCCACCCTATATGGCTGTGAAATTGTTCTCATAGCCATAAAAGTAGGGGCTGTTTTTCTCTTAGTCTTAGAGGAAGGCATCTTACATCAATGAATCAAGCCTCTCTAGGTGCCATTCGCACCTAGAGCATAGGCGTATGGTGCATCTCCCACCTTATGCCTACCTGTACGCAAGTAGGCTTGTAGGCATCTCCACACCTAAAGCATAGGTGTAATCTTCACCCACACATAGAGGGGTGATACCTCATGATGTATACACATCCTTAGTCGCCTTGTAATCTATGAATGTGTCACAAATTCATGATTTGTCTCATGCTTTACGTTGAGTAATTTTGCCTGGCCTCAGCCTTTTATTTCAAGAATGCCCTGACCTTGGGCTGTCCCCCCACACATACAATACAACTGATTTGAAATAGCAAGAAATTTCTTACTGTTTTTCAGTGTTGGGTATTGGGACTACCATGTCTGCCCAATGTATGTTATTTGACTGAAATGATTAACTATGTCTTTTTTGACTAACTATACAAAGATCCCCAGTGAGGATGGACATATGAGTGGAAAACTCATATGCACAGGATTAGGTATTAACAAAGTGACAGTTTTGCCTAATTTGGCCTTCATTTCCTGTCAACACCCCCCTGGATGTCATCTTCACAAAAGCAGTAGTGAAGGTGTCAAAGAAGGCTTGTTGATCATTGGCAAAAGTTTGCTGAATATCTGCAGTTCTAGAATCCAAAACAAGCTCTGCATCGATAGTGAAAAGGCCACGCCCATTTCTTGCATCAATGTAGTACTGATTGTCAAACACAAAGTTGGTAAGGTCGTTGGGGAGAGCTACCAGATCTGTTAGCTCAGTTGCAGCACATGCTGCCTCCAACTCCGCACCAAATGCCAATCCCGGACTTGGATCGGATTCCTGAAGCCGGCTCTCAAAACTCCTACAGTGTCCTACTCCCAGCGTATGACCCCCTGCAGGCACACAAAATCCACAACCCGCAGACCATCTCATAAATTATATAACTACCCATCAACTAATCCTGTGTGGATTCTTTCTCCCAATCAGCTCAACTTAGAAAGTCTAGTTGATCAATGCGAAGTTGATCACAACAGCTTTCCATTATTATTTTATCCGCCTAGCTACCTGTGCTCACACTCACCGCACAGCTCTATTGATCAAGCATCAATCAAATGCATGAATTGTGACCAAATGTCGGAGCTGTGAGTCGAACTGTGACTCACCACAAAGTGAGATCTGTCATTCTTTTTTCCTCGTGGAAACATGTTTCCATAGTTTTCTAACATTGATTGACTGCACATTTTCAACATAGTTGCAACTCTCTAATGGAAAAGCGAGCGTCCGTCCATCATTCAGCCAGAAAGCAAGGCCCTCCAGATGTTGTAAAGAATTGATGAGTAAAATGTACTAACCCATGATGGCAACACTCTCAGGAAGACTCATGCCGTAAGTAGCAAACAGGTTCATGAATTGGTCCATGCTGATATTCGGTTGCGGGAGACTTGCGGATGCTTCCGAGGTGCTCGCGAAAGTTGAATCCCTCCTCCCTAAAGGAATGGTGATTCGGGGACCACCAGCATAAGCCACTGCTTCACGGCCGGCCATGGCGATGATGTCGGCACAGGATACTGTGTTCGGGCAAGCTTCCTCGAGCGTTGCTTTCACCCCATCAATGATGTCCAGCCTCCTGATACTGAAACTGGAACTCGCATCCAACTCCGTTGTGATACCGTTGGCAGAATCCAGCATTATGGACGCGTCGCATCCCTGCGCAGAAGAGTACCCAGGATTCAAGATTTCCATCGTTGATGACCAGCATGAGTCTTGTGGCAAAATTTGGGCTGCAACGGAGAGAAATCAAAATTTGCGCATGCATGCTTGATACGCAATATTAGAACCACATATAGCTTGCTGCGGGACGTCCGAGACTGGAGTACTACAAATCCTAACAGGAAGAAGATTGGGTCCACAAGCTAATCCTCGAGCGAAAAAAAAAGCCATGACCAGGTGAGTCGAAGGGAACAGTTCAACGCAGGCAGTAGCTAAATGACATGACTGCATACTTATTTTCTTCACACAGGAATCGATGGAGAAAGGTGAGGAGTGGCAATACCTGCACTTGACAGTCGTGAAAGGAAAGACGAAGAATGGAGGCAGAAGAGGTGGGATCAGTGGTGAAATAGAGTTGTAAGACTTGTCTAGCCGTCTCTTCCACATTAGGGCACGTGGCATCGTAGAATCCATACTCCAGCTGACCTGATGTCTTGCCGACAGTAGTGAAGAAGAAGAAGAGCATTAAGTACATCGCCGACAAGAAGAAGACATTGCTCCAGCACCATCCTGCTAATTCCAAATTCCGCGTCCTCGCCATTTATAACTCCGGTCCCAACTAACTCAATTATCAGGGAGCTCCTGGGACACACCCAAGTCTTTGTCACTCTCCCCAGCTTTCAGCTACCTACAAACTGCAATTACCACTATTTCTTCTGCTGGAACTCACTAGACTGCAAGTCTTTGTCACTCTCCCCAGCTTTCAGCTACCTACAAACTGCAAGTACCACTATTTCTTCTGCTGGAACTCACTAGACTGCAAGTCTTTGTAACCCTCCCCAGCTTTCAGCTACCTACAAACTGCAGGTACTACCACTTCTTCTGGTGGACCCACTAGACTGTGCAAGTCTTACAAGAGACAACAATTCTGCAACTGCAACCTAATTATCACGTCTTGAGCAAGTTCTCAACTCACACAGAGACTAATTTATTGATCAGCTCAGAGCAATGCAGCTCGAGCTAGATCAAAGTCGTGGACACAACGTAGTAATACTAAACAAGTGCACTAATTAGACTATCCAAACAGAAAAACTCAATTGAGACAATGAAGTGCAATATTTGATGGATACTCAGCTCGATGCTCTCAAGCTCTATATCTCTCTCAAGCTTCTCATCAGCTGGCTCCCGCCTGGTGAATTATTGTTTGTTGTGAAGGAGATTGTATGTACAGCTAGCTAGTAGTACTGCTCAGCTGCAGCTGGTTGAAATGAGCTGCAGCAGCAGAGATTTATGTGATATTTGAGAGAGTCACTACTGTGGAAGAGCTCCACACTCTAGAGTGGAGGCGGCCAGCCAGCCGGCCCCAGCTCCTTGTCTCAAGCAACATTTGTCGTATTTAATTTGTTGCTCTTGTTTAGTGTTTGCCCAACGAATGCATTAAATGAGCATCTCAATCAGGATGACATTATGGAGACTTGAAGCAAAGAGATTGAAGACTAGTTGTTGTTGTTGTTGTAACTTGCTATGTTTATTTTTATTTTTTAAAAATTTAATTATGCATAAATTTATTTTCATGTAGTATCAGGATTTTCTTTTTCCAGATTTGATTTGGGTCATTTTCTCAACCAAAAATTGGGGAAAAATCATCAATTTTTTTATATCAGACAAAATTGGCCCTAAAAAAAGGGGATAAGTAAACCCTGAGTACGTGTCAACTGATGCAATTATCATTCATAAGACAATTTGAATCTGGCTATATATATATGTGAAAGTCTTAAAAAATTTGAGCATCCTTCTAGATTGTGGGCTACCTGATGTAGAATCTGGAGTTTTTTTTAATAAAAAAATTCAATAATTTGGCAGTGAAAATCAATCCCTCAACAAACACTCCTTTATAACCTTTTTGAAAAACATTCACCAGTTGGTGAATCTGGTACTGAATTTAATTAATTTGGCAAGGGAAAAAAAAAACCTTGTGGTTGTTGCAAGCCTTACCCACCAACAAGTGTCTGATAGTGATTGCATCTTTCAACCTTCACAAAGGATTTTGTAATGAAAAAGGTGACCCAAATTTGCCAGATTTCAACCCAGAAAAAAAAAAGAAGCAAGCAATGAGTACGTTCCAGAATGTCTCTGCCCCAGTGTGTGTATGTATGTGTTTTTTTGTACAATTGAACACAACTTGATTTTGCAAGAGAAGTTGCTCCATATGAGAAACTTGCCATTCCTTCCAAATCCACGAGTTACAACACTTGAAATAGGAAATGTTCGTGACAATATGGGAGCATTAAACTTGCCTTATTTCTTTGAGGGGAGACTCAATCTGTCAATACACACATATAATGTAAAATTGTCTGATTTTTACAATAGGTTTCAGTAGGTAACCAACCCCTTTAGATGCAGAGTCAATATGTGACTACATATAGATAAATAGTCAGATTTTCATAAATACGTTTCAGTAGGTAACCAACCGTATAGTAGAATGCTTAAATTATTTGATTTTTAATATTGTGTTTATAGCCAAATTTTGCTATATCTTATCACAGATGATCTTCACTTCAGTTATGTCACAAAATGTTTTGTTTTAGAGAATGCTGCTGTCCAAATGCTGCAAAAGGATTTTGGGTTTGTGGGGTTGAGGGTCTTAAACATATATATTTTGGGAGCTTCAGTTAAATAGTGTTATTTCAGGTACTCCGGAAATTGCTTTAGTCTTTGAGCTAATTTTTTTCAGTGTAATTGCAGGGCACCTTACCTAGTGTAAATTTTCCTTGGCTGTTTGTGGGGCCTTTTTTTGGGTGTCACGAGAAAAAAAAACAGGAAATTTTTTTGCATGGGTCTTTACACTTGGTAAAGCCATCAACCATGGGCTTTGCCATAATCAGACCCACCTCAGCTCTGCCTTGTGCAGGCCTATATTCTGTTAAATCCCTCAGCCTTGGGCCTTAACCTACACCTGATCAAGGTGGTGGAACTACCTTCTTCATATGACCATCATAGAAGATGCAACCTTCTTGGAACATATTAATTGTACATTATCTTGTGCGTCTAGTGTTTTATTCTAAGGAAAAATTATCAAGATTTTGAGTTGAATATCAAGGTGGTGAATTATTAATGTGACCTACCCCAAATCACAAAAAGATCATTAAACCATCATTTAGCATCACCACAATGACGACAATGGGATGACACATGTTGCCTCCTAGTTGTCACCAAGGGAACACCATCATGTCACAAATGATGCACGCACTTTTAATATGGATCACTAGCTTGCAGCTCTCTTGACTATCCATTCTAGAACCCTAACCCCTTCCCATGTTCTCACAAGTTCATCCTCTCCATTAAATTGGTTTTCACTAGTTGATGTGTGCACCATGCATTTTGTGCACTGGCTCCTAATTTTGGTTTTGAAGCAATTTGTTACAATTCACCAAGCACATGTGTCATGGGCTGTACAATTTGTTAAATGGTCAACTTGCAAGTTTTTTCATGTGCATTGTGCACTTTGTAGCAATTTGTGCATGCTCCTTAATTTTTTTTGCTTAGTCTAACCATTGAATTTTAGAGTCATTGCTTTCAAGGGTTTAGGAAGTTCTTAAACCTTTGTTCATTTCTTGGTCATTATAGGTGCTTGAAACTTGTGTGAAATGTGCATTGTGCATTATCATTCTATGTTTTTGGTAAGTTGTAAGTTTGTGTGGTATAATCATCATTGTTCATATTGCTCATGTTTGCTTTTTGAATGTGACTTGTAATTTCCTATGATTCAAAAAACTTTACCATGAGCATTCAAGTCAATTGTAATGAAGTTAAGGGGCCATTTGCTAAATGGACATTGTCCAACACAATAATTGCACACTGTCAAAAGTTTTAAACTCAAACCAAAACCTAAATTCTAATTAAATGAAAATTTTATTCAAATTATTCAAATACATATTAATCATTTATCACAACTTGTTATGATTATTCATGATTTTAATACAATATAAATATATTTATAAATGTTTGCATTTTCACCAGGATTTGACATGATTTTGACCTTTTTTACCATGATTGCACCCGAAAGGAAAACTCATAATGATACATGATTCATGGAACCAAAATGGGGACTACAAAAAATGAAATTAGTTAAATGTTCAACTATGCACTACAATTATCTTCCAACAACTTCGTGTTGGTTAATAGTGGAAAACATTTAACCTATTTTGAGCTTCCTAAGGAAATTTTTTGAAAAACTTTAACCTTTGTTTGAGTTCTTGAAACATTTATCTATCTGCAAAAAAACATTGATCTAATGAAGTTGAAATGGTAGAAGGGTACCATTTATTAATTAATGAGCTAGTGCATGTGTAACCATCATTTAGGTTTACATCATTAAAATCATGTGTAATTCCAAGTTTAATGAATGTTGAATAAACTTATATAACAATTTAATTGTGTGCAATTAGTGCCAAATATTGTTGCCATTGAATATGTGCAACATGTGTAATCTAGATTTCAAGCTAATGATTTAACTTTGTTGATTATGAAATTTTTTTGGTGATAGAAGAGGTTGGAATGAAGAGCACATTCCTTAAAGGTTATTTGTTGTAAACACAATAAAGTGGACACAAAAATTACATTGTCAAGTCTAAATAAAAGAAAATGTAAAATAACAACAAAACCCACCAAAAACTTATTGTATATTGAATTTTTTAATTGAATGATGTAAAATTCACTATTGTGCATTTATTTTCAAATTCAAAATTATTAACCTTTAAGAATACAATGATCTTTATACTCTAACTTTATATGTACATATATAATTGAATATTTTGTGTTGAAGTAATTGCACTGTGTATCAGATCTAATACACCTGGTCATTTTGCTACAGGTTGATCCATCAATGAAATCCAGTTTGAAGTTGATGCGAGTCTGTTTGAAGATGTGATTGTGGGTATGATTTGGATGTGATTATCTTTGTATAGGGTTCAAACTAGGTGGCAGGTGTGTTTCCTGCAGATTAGCGTGGTGAATATAACTAACTTAAGCACATTGTGATCTGAACACAATGTGCTTAAGTTATATGCATACATATTATAAATGTAAGCCCATTGCCATGCCAAAAATCTGAACACAGCTCTCAGGCACAATAGCTTCATTATTTAGTGCAATGTTGAATTGTAAATTATTATTATTATTATTATTATTATTGCTCAACATAATTAACAAAAAAAAATTAATTGTTAGGCACAAGTTTGCTGTTGAACTACCCAAGGTACTATGGTAGTGTTAAGAGAGAATCTTTATAATGTTTAGAAAGGGTCAGGGTGAACCGGCACTTATTACACTTGAACCTACACCTTCTTCAGTAAGGCCCCTTTGAGGTAAGAATTAACAGAGGAAATGTTTAAATTTGAAAGCAGAAACCCTGATTTTAGTCTACAAATGTGATATGTATAATGTCTGAAGCAATCCAACAAAATTGTGGTTTTTAGTTTTTACCATGGTACCAATCTAGGTGCTGGTTAATTCACCCAAGGCTTTAGAAATAACCAAGTTCTTTTGGAGGGTTTTACCATGGTACTGATCTAGGTGCTGGTTCACCCAAGGCCAATGGGGCAATCAAATTTGGAAACCCTGGCATATTATTCATAACAATATTTCAATTCAGCAGTTTCATTTTGAAAACCAGCACATCCATAATACTCAAAGGAAAAGGTTTAAACATTTCCACAACCTTATTGACAAACAAATTATTGTAAACCCCCATCCATAATATCCTTTTATTAAAGCATTTTAAAAAAAATGTTATGTTGATATCTGAGGATGAAGTCTTGAATGGTTCTTTCCTAGTTCCTTGACTTCCTTGTTCTAACAAAGTCCTGAAAACTGGTGGTTCTTTGATTTTGAATGCTTTTCAAACACCTAAAACCAACTGGTTCTTTGAAAAATCAAAGAACCACCCAACACCTAGGCATAACCTTTGGTTTTAGGTTTTTGAACATTTGCAGAATCAAAGAACATTCCGTTTTAGGTTTTTAGGAAATTTCACAACTGAAATAACCTTAGGTTTCTCAAAATTGTCAAAGAACCAACAGGTTTTGCGAAACAAACATGGATGGATTCAAGGTAGGTCCTTTGATTGATTCTTTGGTTTTTGAGGACTTCAGTAACTGTGGGTTAAAGCCAATTCTTTGATGGTTTAAGAATATCATACTATGGTGGCAGATTCTGCACATACACAAAGAAACTATTATTGTGTATTTTTTATTCTTTTAAGTTTACCTTAACTACACTTCATAATTTCTCAAAGTGTTGAATTATTATTTTCATAATTAATTACTGACAAATCTGCTAGCACACTGCCTAGCTAGTTCAAGGTCCATTTACCCAATCCATACCTGAAATTCATAAAAAAAAATAACCCAAGGGGGAAAAAATGTGATCCATACACATATTTAATGGAGCCCACATTATTTCTTCAGGTTGCATCAGCCTTTTTTATTGGAAAATTTTCATCGAAAAGATTACAAATAAATTCAAAATTCAAAATTTAATTCATTTTGGAGCAAGTTTTTTTTTTTTCAAATTCCTCAAGTAGGTCCATTAGCATGAATCCCTAACATTAATTAGCAGTAAATGACAACTCTCCTTCTTGGGTTGTAGCATTTTTACAAAATTGCTACTATAAGTCGTGACCTTGGAAGTGCCTAAGTCTAGCTGTAGCTACTTTAATTATTTTACATTTAAAAATTGAAAAAAATCCCAAAAAATAACATTTTTTTCACTTTCTAGAAAAACATTCACCAAGTTGCAAAATTTTGTCACAAATTTCTTTGTTAAGCTTTTTCAATC
>Ga0209611_10003330_pt1 | contig 27935 bp, 30 predicted proteins | sample S1TSphgellanicum_3_FD_187693 | JGI IMG/M metagenome (GOLD analysis project Ga0209611, IMG submission 187693) | Host-associated microbial communities from peat moss isolated from Minnesota, USA - S1T2_Fc - Sphagnum magellanicum MG (SPAdes) (version 2) | ecosystem: Host-associated > Plants > Peat...
CGCCGGCGACGGCGCGGTCCACCGAAGGGGTACGGCGCCTACTTGGCGCTCGATCTCTCAGGTCTTAAGGACAGAGGGGCGCAGCACGAAAGTGCTCGTAGCTCTGTATTCTTTCGCAGCGAGGTTGCGATGGGCCTTGAGACTCCACTGCATGACAGCCACGTCCGGCTGGGTGCAAAAATGGTCGATTTCGGCGGCTGGGATATGCCGTTGCACTATGGTTCGCAGCTCGAGGAGCACCACGCGGTGCGACGCGATGCGGGCATGTTCGACGTATCGCACATGGGCGTCGTCGATCTGACCGGCGGCCGGGTCCGCGAATTCCTGCAACGGCTCCTGGCCAACGACGTCGGACGCCTGAAGATCCCGGGCAAGGCGCTGTATTCGTGCATGCTGCTGCCGGATGGCGGCGTGATCGATGACTTGATCGTCTATTACCTGTCGCAAACCTCGTATCGGTTGGTCGTCAACGCCGGGACGCGCGACAAGGATCTCGCCTGGATTCGCCGCCACGCGGCCGATTTCGACGTCGACGTGCGCGAGCGCCGCGATGCGGCGATGATCGCGATTCAGGGGCCGAATGCGCGTGCGCTCACCGCATCGCTGTTGGATCCCGCACGCCGTTCCTCGGCCCTCGAATTGCCGCCATTCCGCGGGCTCGAGTTGGATTCGTGGTTCATCGCGCGGACCGGCTATACCGGTGAAGACGGCTTCGAAATCGTGCTGCCGGCCGAGGCCGCCGTCGCTACATGGAACGCGTTGCATGCCGCGGGCGTGCGGCCCGCGGGCTTGGGCGCGAGAGATACGCTGCGGCTGGAGGCCGGCATGAACCTGTACGGCAACGACATGGACGAAAAACATCATCCGCTGGAGTCGGGTTTGGGCTGGACGGTGGCGTTCGATCCGCAGGAACGCGATTTCATCGGCCGCGAGGCACTCGAATCCGCGCGGCGCGCGGGATGCCTCGAATTCGTCGGCCTCCTGCTCGAGGACCGCGGCGTTTTGCGCAGTCATCAAAAGGTAGTCACGGCCGGCGGCCTCGGCGAGGTGACCAGCGGCAGCTTTTCACCGACGTTGAATCGCTCCATCGCCCTGGCGCGTATTCCGCCACCCGTGAGTTTGGACGTGCAGGTCGACATTCGCGGCAAGCTGCACCGCGCGAGCGTCGTCAAGCCGCCCTTCGTGCGCCAGGGCAAAGCGTTGATTTCAGTTTAACCCTCGAGGATTCTCACATGAGCAACATTCCCAGCGATCTGCGGTATACCAAGAGCCATGAATGGGTGCGCCAGGCGCCGAACGGAACGCTCGAGGTCGGCATCAGCGATCACGCGCAGGGCGCGCTCGGCGACTTGGTATTTGCCGAGGTACCGGAAGCGGGACGCAAGCTCGACGCGGGCGAGGCCTGCGCCGTGGTCGAGTCCGTCAAGGCGGCGTCCGATGTCTACAGTCCGGTGAGCGGTACGGTGATCGCCGGCAACACGGCGCTCGCCGATCGACCCGAGTTGCTCAATCAAGAGCCCTATGGCTCGGGCTGGCTATTTCGAGTTGCACCGCATTCCCCGGACGCGGTCGCGGCTCTGATGAGCGCGGCCGACTATGAGCGATATCTGGCCGACGAAACCAAGTAAGGAACCCGCAATGGCATTCATTCCGCACACAGGCGACGACATTGCCGCGATGCTCGACGTGATCGGCGTGCGCGAGATCGGCGATCTATTCGACGAGATTCCCGTGGAGCTTCGCGCCGGCGCGCTCGCCCTGCCGCCGGCGATGGGGGAGATGGAGGTTGGGCGCCTGTTGACGGAGCGCGCCGCAATCGACGGGCGGCCGTTGAATTTCATCGGCGCCGGCGCCTACGAGCACCATATACCCGCGCCCGTGTGGGCCCTGGCGACGCGCGGCGAGTTCTACTCGGCGTATACGCCGTACCAGGCGGAGGCGAGTCAGGGGACCTTGCAGCTGATCTACGAATATCAGTCGATGATGTGCGCGTTGACGGGCATGGAGGTGTCGAACGCCTCGCTGTATGACGGCGCTTCCGCCCTGGCCGAAGCGTGTCTGATGGCGGTACGCGCCAATCGTGCCTCGAACTCGCGGCGTATCCTATTGCCGCGCGCGGTCAATCCCACCTACGGCCAAGTGGCCCGCACCATCGCCGGCAATCAGGATGTGATCTTCGACACCGTGGATTTCGACCGGGCGTCGGGGCGCACGCTGCTCGAATCGCTCGAGTCCCGCGGTGGTGAGGACATCACCGCCTTGGTGGTGCAGCAGCCTAATTTCTTCGGCTGTTTGGAAGAGGTCGATGAACTGACCGACTGGGCCCACCGGCGCAAAATCTTGCTCATCGCGGTGGTGAATCCCGTCTCACTCGCGCTGCTCACGCCGCCGGGGCAGTGGGGTGGCGCAGTCGACGGCACGCGGGGAGCCGATATCGTGTGCGGTGAGGGGCAGCCGCTCGGCGTACCTCTGTCGGCGGGCGGACCTTACTTCGGCTTCATGGCGACACGCATGCAATATGTGCGACAGATGCCGGGCCGGATCGTCGGACGCACGGTGGACACCGAGGGCCGGCCGGGCTTCAGCCTGACCTTGCAAGCCCGCGAGCAACATATCAGGCGCAGCAAAGCGACGTCCAACATCTGCACCAATCAGGGGCTGATGGTGACGGCGGCGACGATTTACATGTCGTTGCTGGGGGCGGAGGGCCTCGCGCGAGTGGCGCAGTCGAGCCTGCAGCGCACGGCGGATCTGGTGGCGGCGCTCAGTCGGATAGCGGGAGTGAAAGCGGCCTTCAGCGCGCCGCGCTTTCACGAAGCGGTACTGCTCTTGGACCGGCCGGTGGCACCGGTGCTGGCGGCGCTCGCGCGGCGCGGGATCTTGGGCGGACTCGATCTCGCCGACCTGTATCCCGAACTGGGAAACGCACTCTTGGTGTGCGCCACTGAAACCAAGCTCGGCGCCGACATCGATGCATACGCGGGCGCGCTGGCCGAGATCATGAATGCCGCGCGCGCCGCGGCTTGAGGGGGCACAATCATGACCGAACTTACCGCAAGAGAACCGCTGATATTCGAGCTCAGCAAGCCTGGCAGAAAGGCCGGTACGCAGTTTCCGCCGGCAATCGCCGGCAATGCGGAGATTCCCGCGCATCTGCGCCGCGCCGCGCCGCCCGCGCTGCCCGCGGTATCGGAGTTGCAGGCGGTGCGTCATTACACGCGCCTATCGCAGATGAATTTCTCGATCGACACGCATTTCTATCCGCTCGGCTCGTGCACGATGAAGTACAACCCCAAGGCATGCAACACGTACGCGATGCTGCCGGAGTTTCTGGGACTGCACCCGCTCGGCCCCGAACCGCAAGGGTTTATGGCTTGCATGTATGAATTGCAGGACATGCTGCGCGAGATCACCGGCATGCAGGGCGTCAGCTTGACGCCGATGGCGGGCGCGCAGGGCGAATTCGCCGGGGTCGCCATGATTCGCGCCTATCATCGGGCGCGCAACGACTTGCAACGCACGGAAATCATCGTGCCGCAGGCCGCGCACGGCACCAATCCGGCGACCGCGGCCATGTGCGGCTGCAGCGTCAAGGAAATTCCCTGCGACGCGAATGGCGACGTCGACATCGATGCATTGAAGAGCGCCGTCGGCCCGTGCACGGCGGCCATCATGCTCACCAATCCATCGACGCTCGGAGTGTTCGAACACAAGATCGCGGAGGTCGCGCGCATCGTGCACGAGGCCGGCGGACTTCTCTACTACGACGGCGCCAATTTGAATGCCATTCTCGGCAAGGTGCGGCCCGGCGACATGGGCTTCGATGTCATTCACATGAACTTGCACAAGACTTTTTCGACGCCGCACGGCGGCGGCGGTCCCGGTTCCGGAGCGGTCGGCGTGGGCGCGCGCCTCTTGCCGTTCCTGCCCATTCCCATCGTCGGCAGGGACGGATCGCGCTATCGCTGGCTGACCGAGCGCGACCTGCCGCAGTCCATCGGCCGGTTATCCGGGTTCATGGGCAATGCGGGCGTCAACTTGCGCGCCTATATCTATATGCGACTGCTGGGGCGCGAGGGCATGGTGCGGGTCGCGGAGTTTGCGGCGCTCAATGCGAATTACTTGTTGAAGCGGCTGCAAGCGGCCGGCTACGAGGCGGCGTATCCCAAGCGCCGCGCGAGCCATGAATTCATCATCACCTTGAAGCGCGAGAACCGGGAGACCCACGTCACGGCCATGGACGTGGCCAAGCGCCTGCTCGATTACGGTTTTCACGCGCCCACCACGTATTTTCCGCTGTTGGTGCCCGAATGCCTGTTGATCGAACCCACCGAAACGGAAGCCAAGGAAGATCTCGATCGATTCTGTGACGCAATGATCATGATTCGGCGGGAAATGACGGAAGACCCCGAGAAACTCGCTTCGGCTCCGCATACAATGCCGGTCCGGCGACTCGATGACGTACGCGCAGCGAAGCAGCTCGATTTGGCATGGAAACCTGCCGCTTGAACGATGGATAGGAATAAACCGACGGGGATCACGCGGCTGTTGCGTGCCTTCGGCTATTCTTTTCAGGGTTTTCGTCACGCATGGCGCGAGGAGGCGGCATTTCGGCAGGAAGCGGCGTTGGCTTTGCTAGTCATTCCCGGGGGCATGTATCTGGGACGGACGGGAGTCGAACGCGCCCTGCTCGTAAGTCCGATGTTGCTGATTTTGGTAGTTGAAATCCTCAATAGCGCGATCGAGGCGGTGGTGGACCGGTCAGGGCCTGAGCGCCATCCGCTCTCCGGCATGGCCAAGGACATGGGGTCGGCCGCCGTATTGCTGAGTTTCGTGTTGCTCGGAACCGTCTGGCTGCTGATCTTGTCCGACCACGGGCATTGAACCCTAACCATCCCCCATACCCAGGATCGGCATGTCCCGCAATTCATTGATTCTTTCGTTGTTGGCACTCTCATTGAGCCGTGTCGTCGCCGCCGATGCGCCGGCGCAAACGCAGGCGCCGGCTGCGGTGCCCGCCGTACCCATCGCCGTTGCGGCGCCCGGAATTCCGGGTTCGCCGGCGAATTGGGCCCAAACACTCGAGCGGATCGCCACCGGCGTGGTAACGATTCAAATCGACAGCACCCGGGCATTCGACACCGAGTGGAACACGACCGCGCAGGCCACCGGCTTCGTGATCGACGCCAAGCGCGGACTCATCTTGACGAATCGGCACGTCGTCACGCCGGGGCCGGTAACCGCACAAGCCATATTCCTGAATCGCGAGGAAGTTCAGCTGTATCCCGTGTACCGCGACCCAGTGCATGACTTCGGCATCTATCGTTACGATCCCGCGAAACTGAAGTTCATCCAACCGGCGGAATTGCCGCTGTACCCCGCGGGAGCGGTCATCGGCCGCGAGATTCGCGTGGTCGGCAACGATGCGGGCGAACAGCTCTCGATATTGGCGGGCACCTTGGCGCGCTTGGATCGCCAGGCGCCGGAATACGGCTACGGCAAATACAACGACTTCAATACATTTTACTTTCAGGCCGCTTCCAGCACCTCGGGCGGCTCGTCCGGTTCTCCGGTCATCGACATCGAAGGCCGCGTCGTCGCGTTGAACGCGGGCGGGGCGACAGGCGCCGCCTCGAGCTTCTATTTGCCGTTGACGGCGGTGACCCGGGCGCTCAAATTCATCGAGGCGGGCAAGCCCGTGCCGCGCGGAACGCTCGAAACGGTGTTCAAGTACACGCCCTACGATGAACTCCGGCGCTTGGGTTTGAATGCTGAAACCGAGTCGCGAATCCGCGGCGAGTACCCGAAATTGACCGGCATGCTGGTCGTCGACGGCGTGCAGCCCGGCTCGCCGGCGGACAAGGTTCTCGCGCCCGGCGATATTCTCGTCGCGATCAACGGCAAGCCGGTCCCCGAATTCTTCGCGCTCGAGGATGTGCTCGACACTCATGTGGGTGAGCAGATCAATGTCGAGGTGCAGCGCGGCACGTCGAGCCTGCGGCATTCGATCGGCGTGCAATCCTTGAGTGAGATCACGCCCGATGAGTACCTCGAATTCGGCGAGGCGGTGGTGCATACGCTCTCCTACCAGCAGGCGCGCCACTTCAATGTCGCAATCAAGGGAGTCTATGTCGCAAACCCCGGCTATGTGTTCGGCAGCGCCGGCATTCCGCGCGCGGCCCTGATCAGCTCCTTCAACGGCAAGAAAATCGACAACCTCGAGGATTTCGAAGCCGCGCTCGGGGATCTCGCCGACGGCGCGCGAGCCCCGGTGCGCTACGTGACCCTGGAGGATCCCCGCGCCGAGCAACTCAAGGTCATCCGGATGGACAGGCGCTGGTTCCCGGCGCGCAAATGCAAACGCGACGACACCCTCGGAACCTGGCCGTGCACCGGCATAGCTCCGGGCCCGCAACCATCCAGTATCGCCCCCGAGTCCACGCGGTTCGCCAAGACCGGCGACGTGCGCATCGACCGGTTGGCGCCGTCCCTCGTGATGGTGAATTTCGATATGCCCTATTCCGTGTCGGGAGTCACCGAGAAGAATTATCACGGCACCGGAGTCATCGTCGACACGCAGCGCGGGCTGGTCGTCATCGACCGCAATACGGTACCGATCGCAATGGGAGACGTGCGGCTCACGTTCGCCGGCACGGTCGAAGTTCCCGGCAAAGTCGTGTTCATCCATCCGCTGCACAATCTCGCGGTGGTCTCCTACGATCCAAAGTCGATCGGCGATACGCCGGTGCGCGCGGCGACGTTGCTCACCAAACCGCTCGCCGCCGGCGACGATGTCTGGGTCGTCGGGCAGCGCGCGGACACCAAGATGATGTCCCAGAAAACCCAGGTTTCGAGCGTCGATGTGGTCTCTTTCCCGCTGTCGCGTACGCTGCGCTTTCGGGACAGCAATCTCGAGGTCGTGAACCTCGTCAATCCGCCGAGCGATTTCGATGGCGTGCTGGCGGACGAAAAAGGCGATGTACTCGCGCTGTGGTCGAGTTTCGCCTTCGAGTCGCAGCGCGACCTCGAACAAATCAATCGCGGGATGCCCGCGGATCTGGTGGCGGAGATGATCGGGGTGGTTGCCGACGGCCGGCCGCTGTATTCCTTCGAGGCCGAATTCAACGTGCAATCCCTGGCGGGGGCACGCGAACTCGGCCTGCCGGACGACTGGGTGCGGCGCTTCGAGGAGCACAACCCGCAGCGCAGGCAGGTGCTCGGCATCGATCGTCTGGTGGCCGGCTCTCCGGCCGCCGCATTGCTGCAGCCCGGTGATTTGCTGCTGGCGATCGACGGCAAGGTGGTGAACCGATTCCGTGAAGTCGAGCGCGCCGTCCAGAATCCCGAGGTCAAGGTGAGCGTGTGGCGCGACGGCGCCGAGAAAACCCTGCAGATGAAGACCGTGGCGCTCGATGGGCGCGACGTCGATCGAATAGTGATTTGGGCGGGCGCCACGGTGCAGGCGCCTCACCGCGCCATGGCGGCGCAGCGCGGCATCGCGCCATACGGCGTCTTCGTGTCGTTTTTCTTCTACGGCTCGCCGGCGACGCATTACGGCCTGTACGCGGGCCGCCGGATCACGGAGGTCGACGGCCAGCCCATCGCCGATCTCGACGCGTTCATCAAGGCGGTGAGCGGAAAATCCGATCGGTCGTCGTTGCGCCTGCAGACCGTGAGTTGGAACGGCCTGCCGGATGTCATCACGCTCAAGCTCGACAAGCATTATTGGCCGGCGTACGAACTCGTCCGGCAAAAGGACGGCAGCTGGTTGCGCACGGCACTTGATCCGCCCGATCCACCCCCCGCAGCCGCAGGAGCAGCCGCGGCGCCGGCCGCACATTGACCGTGGGAAGCGGCGCGACCATTGCACTCGGACTCCGCGACGCGGCCCGCGATGATCTTGCCGGGGTCCTCGCGATCTATAACGAGGTCATTCGCAATTCGACCGCCGTCTTCTCGGAGGAGGAGTTCACGCCCGCGCGCGGCGCAGCCTGGTTCGCCGCCAAGACGGAGCACGGCTTGCCGATCATCGTGGCGCACGATGCAACGGGAATCACCGGCTTCGGCACGTTCGGCGAGTTTCGTGCATGGCCCGGCTACCGGAACAGCGTCGAGCACAGTGTTCACGTGCGCGCGGACCGTCGCGGTCAAGGGATCGGCCGGGCCCTCGTGTCGCAGCTCCTGGAGCGGGCCGCCGCGGCGGGCAAGCACGTCATGATCGCCGGTATCGACGCGGATAATGCCGCGTCGCTCGGTTTGCATCGAAGTCTCGGGTTCATCGAGGTCGGCCATTTCCGTGAAGTCGGATGCAAGTTCGGCCGCTGGTTGGACCTCAAGTTCATGCAATGCATCCTGCGGCAGTCTTGATATCATGAGTCGTGGTTAGAGCCAGACAAACCGAGATCGAAGAGGCAGTCGAAGCACTGCGTGCCGGTGAACTCGTGGTCTTTCCGACCGAGACGGTTTACGGGCTGGGAGCGAATGCGGCCAATCCGGCCGCCGTGCGCAAGATTTTCGAGGTCAAGGGCCGTCCCGCCGACCATCCCGTGATCGTCCACCTGGACGATCCGCGCTATTTGCATCGCTGGGTGTCATCCGTGCCGCCCGTGGCCGAACAATTGGCCGCGGCATTCTGGCCGGGCCCGATGACGCTCATCTTGCCGAAGGCGGACAACGTCAACGACATCGTCACCGGCGGCCAGGACAGCATCGGCATCCGGGTGCCCTCGCATCCGATGGCCCAGCAATTGTTGAACGCCTTCGGCGGCGGCATCGCGGCGCCCTCCGCCAATCGCTTCGGCCGTTTGAGTCCGACCAAGCCTGAGCATGTGCGCGATGAATTGGGTGACGCGGTCGGCGTCATGCTGGACGGCGGCGAATCGCCGATCGGCCTGGAGTCGACCATCGTGTCCTGTCTCGACGATCAGGTGCGCTTGTTGCGGCCGGGTTTCATCACCCGTTCACAGATCGAGCAAGTGGTCGGCGACCTCGCGATCGGCGGGACCGCGCCCCGGACACCGGGCGACCGCGCGCTGCATTATGCGCCGTCCACTCCCCTGGAGATCGTGCCGTCGGACGATCTGGAAGTGAGGGCCGGCGAGATCTCGTCGCGCCAGGAAAAAGTGGCGGTGCTCGCGATGCGGCCGCCGTTGCAGACGCAACGCCACATGACCTGGATCAATGCAGGCAAACGGCCGGATGTTTTCGCCCACAACCTGTACAACCATTTGCGCACGCTGGATCGTGCCGGCTGCGTGATCATTTTCGTGCAAGAACTGCCGGAGGATGAGCGCTGGGCTGCGATTCTCGACCGCCTGCAGCGCGCCAGCGGCTTGGGCGGCGAATCCCTCGATGGCGTGAGCTAGGAAGGGCCTATGCTGGCCACGACCCATCCGGGACCGCGTACCGGAGCCGACGCATCCTTGGAACTCGATCCACATCAGGATCCTTTCGCCCGGGAAGCGATCGAGCGTCTGGTGTCGCGCTACGGCTCGCCACTATTCGTGATCGACGCCGAACGGGTGCGCCGGCAATATCGTCGGCTCGCCGCGGCGCTGCCCGGCGTCGATCTGCACTACGCCTTGAAGCCGCTGCCGCATTCGTCGGTGGTGAGCACGCTGTTCGCGGAGGGTGCCTGCTTCGATCTGGCGAGCAACGGCGAAGTGGAATTGGTGCGGCGCTTGAAGGTGCCTCCCGAGCGCTGTATTCATACGCACCCCATCAAGCGCGATTCGGATATTCGAACCGCGCTCGACTACGGCGTGAATCGCTTCGTCATCGATAATCCCGATGAATTGCGCAAGTTCGTGAAATTCCGCAATCGGAGTTCGCTGTTGATCCGCGTCTCCTTCCGCAGTCCCGATGCGCGCTGCGATTTGTCGCGCAAATTCGGCTGCGACCCCGCGGCGGTGCCGGAGATCGTGCGGCTGGCCGCCGATTTGCGCATCAAGATCGACGGATTCTCCTTTCATATCGGCTCTCAAGCCGCGGGTCCGGCGATGTTCGTCGAGGCCATCGCAAGATGCGGCGAACTCGGTTCCGAGGCCGCGAGCCTGGGCCACGCTCCCGTGATGCTCGATATCGGCGGCGGCTTTCCGGTCGACTATCTCGACGCCGGCATGCCCATCGAGGAATTCTGCGCACCGATTCGACGCGCCTTGGATGAACTGCCGTCCGCGATGCGCATCATCGCGGAACCGGGGCGCTACATCGCCGCACCGGCGGCGATCTGCGTGACCTCGGTGATGGGCCGCGCACTGCGGGATGGCCGCTGGTGGTATTACCTGGATGATGGTTTGTACGGCAGCTACAGCGGGCAAATGTTCGATCATGCAGCGTATCCATTGGAGGCGCCGGCCCGTGGCGGCGACACCTACCCATCGGTGCTTGCGGGCCCGACATGCGACAGCATCGACGTCATACGCGAGAACTTGGATCTGCCGAAACTCGAGATCGGCGACGTCGTCGTCGGCCGGGTCATGGGAGCCTACACCTGGGCCTCGGCGTCGGAATTCAACTTCTTCCCGCGCGCCACGGTGCTGGCGCTCGATCGCGGCCGCTTGCTGACCGAGGGCAACGGGTCATGAGCTGGAGCCGCCGCCGCTTGCTGCGAGCCGGCGGCCTGCTTGCCGGCGTGTCGGCCGCCGCGTTGCTGACGGAGAGGGGACGCGCCGCGGAGGCGGTTAGCGGCAGGCGTGTCGCACTGTACAATCTCCATACCGCGGAGCGCCTCGAGGTCGAGTACTCGCGCCATGGTGTATACGTGCCGACGGCGCTGGCGGCGATCGATAAGATCCTGCGGGATTTTCGCACCGGCGAGCGGCACGCCATCGATCCCGGCCTGCTCGATTACTTGACCGACGTCGCGGATAGTCTCGGCGTCGAGCCATCATTCAGTGTGATCTCGGGCTACCGATCCGCGCAAACCAACGCGCGCCTGCGCGAGCGCGGTGCGGGCGTCGCGAAGCACAGTCTGCACATGGAGGGACGAGCCATCGACGTGCGCATCGCGGGCGTCGACAGCGCGGCTCTATCGGCGCATGCGCTCGACTTGCAGCGCGGCGGCGTCGGGTATTACAGGGCGTCGGATTTCGTGCACCTCGATACTGGGGCGTTTCGGACGTGGAAGGGGTAATACGGCGTCGCAGCGGTGCAAGCGACTTATCGCCAGGGCCTGCGGGGTTCAGGTAGCCCGGCGACAACGGGCGGAACAGTTGTCGCCGGGCTACCTCAACCCCACGTGCCCTGGCCTTACGCCGTTTGACGGTTCGCGCGGTAACTACTCGATCCGTCAGACGGTCTAAGCCTTAGGCCGTTTGGCGGTTCGGGCGGCCGATACTCTATCCGTCAGACGGCCCAGGCCTCACGACTGACGGGATACGCAGCCTGAAAGCAACTGCTCCCCCCGTTGCTTTCAGGCTGCGTATCCTGCCAGGCGTGAGACCCTGGGATGCTGACTGGCCGCGCGCGCGCCGCGCTTCGAGCGCCTTTTCTAGCCGTTCGTCGTGGCGGTAGATGTCGTCGAAGAACAGGATGTTGCCTTGCTCGGTGGCGACGGCGGTACCGTAGACGATGAACACCCGGATGCGATTCTTGAGCGTGACCGTGACGGGGTTGTTGCCGTTCATGGCGGCTTGAATCTTCTCGCGCGTCCACTCCGGGGAGTCGCGCAGCACGTACTGCGCGAGGCCCACCGGGTCGCTGACGCGCACGCAGCCGTGGCTGAAGTCGCGGCGCGATTCGGCGAACAGGGATTGCGCGGGAGTCGAGTGCAGGTACACGTTATACGGGTTGGGCAACATGAACTTCACCAGCCCGAGTGAGTTGTCGGCGCCCGGCTGCTGCCGCAGGCGCAATGTTCCATGCGCCACCAATTCGACGTTCTCCGCCGTGTTCGGCATGAGCGTCGCGGTATCGCCGGTGCCGCTCACGATTTGCATGCGCCGGCGCTCGATGACGGCGGGGTCCGTGCGCGCCGCCGGCACTATTTCCTTGAGCGCGATGTCATAGGGCACTTCCCAATACGGCCTGAAGATCAGATAGGTCATGTCGGCGGCGAACACCGGTGTCTGGGTCGAATTGAATGCCTTGCCGACGATCACGTCCATCTGCCGGATGCGCGCTTCCGAGTCGGCGGTCGATTCGAAGGCAAACAGCCGGTACTGCGGGATGTTGACGATGATGGGGGCGGTCACGAGTTCCGCGGGCATCCACCGCCAGCGTTCCATGGTGAGTTCGATTTGCCGCACTCGCTCCGCGAGCGGCCGGGTCAACTCCGCGAACGTCGCCGCGCCGAGCACGCCGTCGGGATTCTCCCCATGCCGGCTCTGAAAGTGCTCGAGCGCGGTGACGATCGCGGGGGAGAGAGTCTGCGGTGCGGGCGCGTCTGGCGGCGGCGGCGCGGCATCGCCGAGGGCCACCAGCAGGCGTTGCAGCTGTGCCGCGCCCGCGTAGCCGTCGCCGGCCTTGAGTGACTTGGCGGGCAGCGCGGGTAGGGTGTTGAGGCCGTCCTCCAGTGCCAGCGCACGATAGTGCGACAGCTGTTGCTTCAGGAGCCGATAGTGACTGAACTGGGGTTCCAGCGCGTCGACGGCCACGGCGACATCGACGGCGGTCGAGAGCCGTGCCAGCGTCGCCGGTATATCGAGCGGGATGCGCGCGATGCTGAGATTGTGTCCGACCGACGCCGGATCGATTCGGCCGAAATGCAAATCCGACAGAAACCGCAAGCCGGCGAGCGACAATCCGGCGTCGAACATGGCCCATTGCTCGATGCCGGGATGCGGCGAATCGATGATATCGGTCAACAGGTAGCTCAATCGATTGCCGGGATAGTCCGCGGGATCGAGGCCACGCTCGCCCGCGAGGCGCAATTCCTGCAACAGAGAAATCGCCGCCGCCGTGGGTTTCGCGCCGTCGCTCCACAAGAGGCGATAGCCGTTGGCGTCGTAGAGTTTGGCTATGAGGTCGCGGTCGGCGGGAGGAGGAGTCCAATCGAGGTAGGCCGGGTTGCCTTCCTCCATGATGCGCTTCAGTGCGTCCGCCGCAGGCGCGTCCGCAAGAGCCACAGCGGCGAGAGCCCAAAGGAGCCCGGCGAGCGCAGCCGTACCGAGGCGCGCAATCGAGCCGGTGTGCGTCGTCGAGCGGTGGTACGTCCTCCAGTGGGCTCGAAGCATTCGTGGTGTGTCCGTCAGCCATAACATCCGGGTACTCCTTGCAACCTTTTGTTAGCATTTAACACATGATTCGTAGGGACGTATTGTCAATGATGGCGCTGGCCGGCGCGCTCGCCGCCTGCTCCGGGCCCACGCCGGGCGCACCGCCGGCAGCCGGCGCGGGACTCGCGGCAACGGCCGCCGGCGCGGCGCACTCCGCTGCCGACGTGGGCGAGCGCATCTATGGCGGCAACTGCGTGCCCTGCCATCAGCCGACGGGTATGGGGATTCCGGGCGTGTATCCGAGCTTGGCGGGATCGCCCGTGGTGCTCGGAGATCCGGCTGAGTTGGCGCGGTGGGTGATGAAGGGACAGCGACCCGCATCGATGCCGGTGGGTCGTTATGCGACGCAAATGATGCAGTTCGGCTGGTTGAAACCTGCGGATGCCGCTGCGCTGTTCTCCTATCTGCGCTCGAACTTCGGCAATTCGGCGCCGCCGGTCGATGCGGCAACGGTGGCGCAAGCACTCGGCCAATGACTCCGCCGACCGCCATACACGCCATGGTCGAGCGTTGTCGCGCCGGGGATCAGCCGACGTCGGTCGCACGCTTGCGCTCCGGATGGGTGATCATGGGGGATCGTCAGGTGTTGGCCGGCTATTGCTTGCTGCTACCGGACCCTGTCGTGCCGCACCTGAATGCCCTCAGCGCCGATGCGCGCGCGGTATTTCTCGCCGACATGGGACGGGTCGGTGATGCGCTGCTCGCCGTCACCGGGGCGCTGCGCGTCAATTACGCGATCTTCGGCAATGTCGAGCCGGCGCTGCATGCACATATTTTTCCGCGCCGCGCCGAGGAGCCGGAGATCACACGTACCGCGCAGCCTTGGGCGCTCAACTGGGATGACGCTCCCCGGTACTCGGACGCCGCGCATGGCGAACTCAAGATGCGCATCGCGGCGGAACTTCGGGCGCCGTGATCCCAAGAGCCGTTCGCCGTGATACCGTCTATCATTGAATCGGCGACGACCCTTGAATCCGAATTGCCACATATCCGCATCGAGGAACGCAAATAGTGACCGATAAACCTGCGCTGTCCATGAATCGGCGCTCTCTGTTCAAGTTGATCGGCACCGTTGCCGGCAGCGCGATCATGTATCAAGCGATGTCCGAACTCGGACATGCGGGCGAGTCCGGCTATAGCGGACCGATTGAGCTCAAGGGTGCTCCGCGGGGCACTTCCGTGCTGATCCTGGGTGCGGGGTTGGCGGGTATGTGCGCCGCGTACGAGATGCGCAACGCCGGCTACGACGTGCAAGTCCTCGAATACAACGACCGTCCCGGAGGCCGAAACTGGTCGCTCTACGGCGGCGATACGTATACCGAGATGGGCGGCGCGACGCAAAAGGTGCAGTTTGCGGAGGGTCTGTACCTCAATCCCGGTCCGTGGCGCATGCCCTATCATCATCGAGCGCTGCTCGATTATTGCAAACGCCTAAAGGTGAGGCTCGAGCCTTTCACGCAGGTGAATTATGCCGCGTACCTGCATTCGTCCATGGCGTTCGGCGGCAAGCCGCAAACGTATCGGGCCGTGCACGCGGATTTCAACGGTCATGTGGCGGAACTGCTCGCGAAGGCGGCGAATCAGAATCATCTCGATCAGGCGGTCAGCCGGGAGGATAGGGAAATCCTGGTCGAAGCGATGCGCGGATGGGGTGCTCTCGACAAGAATTACGAATACAAGAAGGGTCTGCTGACGAGTGAGCGGCGCGGCTATGTCGCGGATCCGGGCGGCGGCCTCACTTCCGAGCCCACCCTCTCGGATCCGCTGTCGCTGCACGATTTGATGCAGTCGCGGCTGTGGAGATCGATCGCCGCGGGACATATCTACGAATTCCAGAATACGATCTTTCAACCGGTCGGCGGCATGGGAATGATCGGCCGCGCATTCGGACGCGAGTTGGGCGAGCTCATCCACTACAACGCCAAGGTGACTGAGATCAAACAGGACGAGACCGGCGTCACTGTGGCCTACCAGGACACCAAGACGGGCGGACCCGCCAAGACGGCGCGGGCGGCGTGGTGCATCTGCACGATCCCGGCCTCGATCTTGAGCCAGATCCCGATCACGGTGGGCGCACCCATGAAGAGCGCGATCGATGCGCTCTACTACGATTCGGCGATCAAAGTCGGGTTGCAATTCAAGCGCCGCTTCTGGGAACAGGACGAGTCGATCTACGGCGGGATGAGCTTCACCGACCTGCCGAACGCCATGATCGGCTATCCGAACAGCGGCTATTTCGACGAGGGTCCGGGTGTGCTGCTCGGGGCTTACACGTTCGGCGCGAACTCATTCCTCTACGCCGCCATGCCGCCCGAGGAAAGGGTCAGGAAAACGGTGGAATACGGCAGCCAGATCCACCCCCAGTATACGGCGGAATTTCAACATGGAGTCGCCGTCGCCTGGCATCGGGTGCCATGGACTTTGGGCTGCGCGGGACATTGGACCGAGGAGCTGCGCGCCCGGCATTTCGACAATCTGTGCGCGATCGACGGCCGGATCGTACTCGCCGGCGAACATGCGTCGCGGCTGCCCGCCTGGCAGGAGGGCGCGCTGTTGTCGTCGCTGGACGCGGTTCGGCGTTTGCATGAACGGGTGGTGGCATCATGAAGCCCCGTATCGACATACTGTGCGCGCTGACCGTGGTCATCGGACTGTTGGCGGTGCTCGCCCGCGCGCCGCACGCCCAGGAAATCTACGCCGGGGGCTACACCCAACAAACCGGCGAGGAGATCTACAAGGGCATTTGCCAGGGATGCCACATGCCCGATGCCAAGGGCGCGATCGGTGCGGGCGCCTACCCCGCGCTGGCCGCCGATTCCCGGCTAGCGGCGGCGATCTACCCAGTGACCGTGGTACTCAACGGCCAGCGAGCCATGCCACCGTTTGGCCCGTCGCTGTCCGACGAGCAAGTCGCGAACGTCATCAACTACGTGCGCACGCATTTCGGCAACCACTACAAGGACGCGGTGACGATCGCCGCGGTGAAGGCGGCGCGGCGCTGATCCGCGCGGCCTAAGGTCAGCCAATGACCGGCGCTCCGTCCGATGTCGTCAAATTGCCCGCCCTGCGCCTGAAGCGCAATGAAGATCGCCGACTGCATGCGGGACATCTCTGGATCTTCAGCAACGAGGTGGATACCGGGCAAACACCGTTGTCCAAATTCACGGCCGGCGAGGTGGTCCGTGTGCTGGCGCACAACGACCGGGCGCTCGGGTTGGCCTATGTCAATCCGCAGTCGCTCATCAGTGCGCGGCTGCTACAGACTTGGACGATACCGGACGTCGCCTGGCTGGCGGGGCGGATTCGAACAGCGCTCGCTTTGCGCCAACGCTTGTATCCGAAGCCGTATTATCGCCTGGTGTACGGCGAGTCCGACGGTTTACCGGGATTGGTGATCGATCGCTATGGCTCGGCCTGTGTCATCCAGATTGGGACCGCCGGCATGGAGAGGCTCAAGCGCGAGATTCAAGCGGCATTGGCAGAGGTGGTGCAATGCGAGACTGTGCTGTTCAAGAACGACAGCGCCGCGCGCGCCCTCGAGGGACTGCCCGATTACGTCGAGTCCGCGAAGGGTGATGGCGGGGAGTTGGGGCGGGTCTGGGAGGATGGGCTCGAGTTTCGCGCGCCCATGGCCTCGGGGCAAAAGACGGGATGGTTTTTCGATCAGGCGAGCAACCGCGGGGCATTCTCGAAGTACGTCCGGCAAGGAGCACGAGTGCTCGACGTGTTCAGTTACGTCGGCGCCTGGGGGGTGCGCGCGGCCCACGCCGGCGCGAGCGAAGTGCTGTGCATCGACAGTTCGGCGGCGGCGCTCGAATTGGCGGAGGCGAATGCCGCCCGCAACGGCCTGCGGCTCGCGACCACGAAAGGCGATGCCTTCGATGTCCTCGATGAGCTCAAGAAAACGGCTTCTCGGTTCGATGTCGTGATCATCGATCCGCCGGCGTTCGCCAAGCGGCGCAAGGATTTGCCGAAGGCGCTCGCCGCGTACAAGCGGTTGAATCAATTGGCCATGACGGTACTCAAAGAGGATGGAATTCTGATTTCGTGTTCCTGTTCTTCGCATGTGAGCAGCGAGGATTTCGAGGATTCCATCGCCAAGGCGGCGCGGGGGGCCGATAAACATCTGCAGATCCTGGAGATCGGCGGCCAGTCGCCGGACCACCCCGTGCATCCGGCAATACCGGAGACTCGATACCTCAAAGCCTATTTCTGCCGGGTGAATGACGGTTTAAAGTAACGCGCATGCTGACCTACCCGAACATAAACCCCATCGCCATTTCATTGGGGCCGATCCGCGTCCACTGGTACGGCATCATGTATTTGGTCGGGTTCACCGCCGCCTGGTCGCTGGCGCGGTTTCGCGCCCGGCAACCGGACTCGACCTGGACGGGGCTCGATATCGACGACCTCATTTTCTACTGTGCCATCGGGGTCATCCTCGGGGGACGAATCGGTTGGTGCCTCATTTACGGCCACGATGTCATTGCCGAACATTGGCTGAACGCGTTTCACATTTGGGACGGAGGCATGTCATTTCACGGCGGCCTCACCGGCGTGATCGTGGCGGCGGTGGTTTTCGCCCGACTCAAGCGCAAGGCCGTGGGGGACGTGTTCGATTTTCTGGCGCCGCTGCCGGGCATCGGCATCATGGCCGTCCGCATCGGCAATTTCATCAACGGTGAACTCTGGGGGAAGCCGACCACTCTCCCCTGGGGATTCGGTGTGCCGAATGCCGCCGGTGAATTGATATCGCGCCACGCGTCTCAGCTCTATGAGGCCACGCTCGAGGGATTGGTCACCTTCGTCCTCGTGTGGTGGTATACGAGCAAGCCGCGTCCGCGCTTGGCGCCCACCGGGTTGTTCTTGTTCCTGTACGGCTGTGGACGCTTCGCGGTCGAATGGGTGCGACTGCCCGACGCGAATATCGGCTACTTGGCCGGCGATTGGCTGACCATGGGCATGCTCTTGACGACGCCGATGATTTTCATCGGCGCGGCAACGATGATATATGCCTACAGGCGCAACCAAGCGACGGGAAATCTCGCTGCGGTGAAGGCATAAGGTGCGGCAGTATCTCGATTTTCTGCGCCATATCAGGCAACACGGTTTCGCCAAAGAGGATCGCACGGGCACGGGAACCTTGAGCGTATTCGGCTACCAGATGCGCTTCGATCTTACGGCGGGGTTTCCGCTCGTCACCACCAAGAAGCTGCACCTGCGCTCGATCATCTACGAATTACTGTGGTTTCTGACCGGCGACACCAACGTCAAATACCTGCGCGACCATGGCGTCAGTATCTGGGATGAGTGGGCCGACCCCAACGGCGACCTCGGGCCCGTATACGGCAAGCAGTGGCGCAGCTGGGCGACCGCCGATGGACGCTGCATCGACCAACTCGCGCGAGTGGTCGAGCAATTGACGAGCAATCCGAATTCGCGCCGCATCCTCGTCAGTGCGTGGAACGTCGGCGAATTGGATCAGATGGCGCTTTTGCCGTGCCACGCCTTGTTCCAGTTCTACGTCGCGGACCGTCGACTGTCCTGCCAGATGTACCAGCGCAGCGCCGATGCGCTGCTCGGAGTGCCGTTCAACATCGCTTCCTATGCGATGTTGACCCACATGCTGGCCCAGCAGTGCGACCTTGAAGTCGGCGAATTCGTGTGGACGGGCGGCGATTGCCACCTCTACCTCAATCACCTCGAGCAGGCCGACCTGCAGCTCACGCGCGCACCCTTCCCCTTGCCGAAATTGACGATCAGGCGAAGGCCGCCGAGTCTGTTCGAATACGCCTTCGAGGATTTCGAGATCGAGGGCTACCGATATCACCCCGCCATCAAAGCACCCATCGCAGTATGAAAAAGCCCTCGAGCCGCCGCGCGCCCTTGTTCGAAGTGCGACATTCGCCCATTCACGGCTACGGGGTATTCGCGGCGCGCAAGATTCGCAAGGGCACGACGGTCGTCGAGTATCTCGGCGAACGCGTGAGCCACGCCCGGGCGGATGCGCGCTACGAGGACAAGGATCCGAACGATAACCATACGTTCCTGTTCACGGTCGACTCGAGGACGGTGATCGACGGCGGCGTGAACGGCAATGAGGCGCGATACATCAATCACGGCTGCGCCCCGAATTGCGAAAGTACCACATTGAACAAGCGCATCTTCATCGAAGCCATACGCACCATACAGCCTGGGGAGGAGCTGTCCTACGATTATCAGATCCAACGCGACCCGGACGACGCCCCCAATGTCGATGAAATCTTCGCCTGCCGCTGCGGAGCGAAGGAGTGCCGCGGCAGCATGTTGGAAGCGGCCCAACCGAAGCGCAAAGCGGCGAAACGCAAGAAGACGAGATCCAAAAAGACGATACCCGAAAAAGCGAAGCGGGCGGCGGCGCCACGGGCGGGCGGGCATCGCCAGGTCAAACGGGCGCATCCCCGCGGGCGCGCTCCGCGTTGACCGAAGGGCTCGTCGCCGAGGACGTCGTCATCCGGGATCGGTTTCTGACGCCCTCGCAGGTTCGCGCGTTGGTGCAATGTGCGGGAACGCGCCGCGCACGTGGTCAGTTCGCACCGGCGCGGATCGGCAGCGATCGTACGTTGCAGCGCCGCGAGGATATCCGCGGCGATTCCACCTGCTGGATGATTGCACCGTTGTTCGCGGCCGAGGAAATGCTGATGAACGAACTCGAACAGGTGCGGCTCGAGCTGAATCGCGAAGCGCTGCTCGGTTTGTTCGATCTCGAGCTGCATTACGCCTGGTATCCGCCGGGCACCGGATATGAGCGTCACGTCGATCAGCCGTGGGGGCGCACGCAACGAATAGTCTCGCTGGTGCTCTATTTGAACGAGACTTGGAAGTCCGGCGACGGCGGCGTGCTGCGGCTCTTCGAGGACAACGATCGTCATCGCGATGTCGAACCGGTCGCCGGCCGGCTGGTCTATTTTCTCACGGCCGGCCGCGAACACGAGGTACTGCCGACGCGGCGCCCTCGACTGAGCATCAGCGGCTGGTTTCGCACGCGCGCATGCAATACTCGGACGGGTTCTTCGGGCGAATCGGAGGTCGATGCATGAAAAAGTTGAAACACGAAGCGGAGTTGTTCAAGGCGGCGCTGCTCGCCGGTGTTCAATATGCTGAGGGTCGCGGTGCGGTCGAATTCGAGGCGACCGATTCGGCGAGTGACAAGGCGCTTTACGTCTACCGCTTGCTGGTGCACGACAAGGTCATCGCGCCCATGCCGGAAGAACAGGTCGCGGAGAAGACGGTGAGGCACCGGCTCGCGACCTGGTATGCGCATCAACTGCCGAAGGGGCACCCGCTCACCGAATGAGAGGACCGTAACCGCCGCGCATTGACTCGATGGCGCTGCCGCCGCGCAGCAATCAATCGGTCATGAGCAGAAATCAATCCGTCATAATCGCTGCGCCACTATCGTGCGACTATGCACGCGTATCGCTCGCGAAAACGGCCATCGGAGTGCTTATGTCAGGTGACGGCCCGCAATTCAAGCCTTTTCATCATCTGGCACGAATGTTGCTTGAATCATTTGGTGTATCATGAGGGAGTATGCCGTGAGTGCCTCGAATGGTAATCACGCCTTACACTCAAAGTATCGGTTGTTCCTATGCGCTTGCCGTCCCTGAAGTTTCTGAAGACCTTTCAGGTCGCGGCCAGGCTGCAAAGCTTCAAAGCCGCGGCCGAAGAATTATTTGTCACTCCCTCGGCCGTGAGCCACCAGATCAAGGCGCTGGAGGAACAGCTGGGCGTCGCCTTGTTCGAGCGCGGCGTTCGCACGCTGACATTGACCGATGCGGGCGCCCACTATCTCGAGCACATCAACGATATTTTCTCAAAGCTGGAATCCGTCACGGAGCAGCTCCAAGTGCGCTACGGACGTACGATCATTCGGCTGAATGTTCCGCCCTATTTTGCGAATGAATTGCTGCTGCCGCGCCTGGCATCCTTTTCGCAGGCCCGCGAAGAGACCGATATCCGCATCGAGACGACATTCTCGGCGCCCAAGACTCATCCGCCGGAGGCGGATCTTTCCATCGTCGTCGGCTCCGGGCCCTGGGATGGACTGACCGTGCACGAGTTGTTTGCGCAGAGTTTCATCGCCGCCTGTTCGCCGGCGTATCTGCTGGAGAACCGGATCGATACCTACGCGGATTTGAACGGCAAGACGCTGCTGGTGCACGAGGAACGCCGCGAAGCGTGGGAGCGTTGGGCGATGGGCCTAGGGATTGAACCCATCAAGCCCAATCGACTGGTCCGGCTCGACACCATGTCGGCGGTAGTGTTGGCCGCGGAGCAAGGCGTGGGCGTGGCGTTGGTACCGTCGCGCTTGAGCGCCGATCGATTCGTCGCCGGCGGGTTGGTCAAGTTATTCGATGCGGAACTCACGACGAACGAGAGCTATGTGCTGCTGCACCGGCCCGAGGACCGCAAGCGCGAGGATTTGCAGGAACTGACTCAATGGATCTTGAGCAAATGCCGGGTTGCGTGAGTCACGCATGAGAAAAATCGCGAGATAGGGAAAATTTTCTCGTTTGTCCGCACAGTGAGTGCTGACTATGGTGTTCGTGGGGCGTTGGCATCTTCTGCCACCAAGGAATACCGCCATGAACTTTCGCAAAATCCCTCTCGCGCTTGCCGCCATCGCCGCACTGTCGCCCGCCATCTCGAATGCATCCCCTGAGAAGACCGCGCTGACCGCGTGCGCGCAAGCGTTCGCATCGAGTTTGGCGTCGCCCGGCGGTTCCGTGCCCACGTTCAAGATCGCATACCGTGGCGGCGACGTTCCTGGATCGATGGTTCAGTTCTACAGCAGGGAATTCACCTTCGAACTGCAGGCTCACGATCCGAAGACCGGCTTGACCATCGCACGCGCGAGTTGCTCCACGGATGTCCACGGTAACGTCCTCGCGCTGTCATCGGTCCCGTCGGATACCATTCGGGCGACGTTGGCGTCCCGCTAGTCGCGAGCGTCCGTCGCGCGGTGTTCTCCTGGCCGGCGGCCGGCCGTTGCCGGCCGCTGGTGAGTCCATCACGGCCGGCGTATAACGTCGGCGATGGATATAGAACTCGTGGTCGCTGCGGCGGAGAACGATGTCATCGGCCGCCGCAACGGATTGCCGTGGCATCTGCCGGCGGATTTGCGGCACTTCAAAGTTCTCACTCTCGGCAAGCCTATATTGATGGGACGCAAGACCTATGAATCCATAGGCAAGCCGCTGCCGGGCCGAACCAACATCGTGCTGAGCCGCAGGACGCAGTTCGCCGCGAGCGGCTGCATCGCCGTGCATACTCTCGAGGAGGCGCGAGCCGCGGCGGGCACGCAATCGCCGCTGATGGTGATCGGAGGAGCGGACATCTATCGGCAATGTCTGCCGCTCGCGAACCGCATCCATCTCACTCTGGTGCATGCCCGGATCACCGACGGCGACACGCTGTTCAGCGGCTGGCGAGAGCCTGAGTGGACGGAGTCCTCCCACGAGCGCCACGAGGCGGATGACGAGAACGCCCACGCCTACAGCTTCATTACGCTCGAGCGTAGAGGGCGGCTACCGGACGGGCTATAGCGGCGAGAGCCTCGCGTCGATTTCGATTTGCGCGCGCTCGAAGTCCACATCGGCGAGGCTCGAAGCCGTTCCGGACGTCAACTCCGCCAATAGCCCGGCCTGAATGATGCCGCGACTTCGGGCCATCGCATAGGGAATCTCATGGTGGAACATCACCATCGAGTAGCGCGGAATGTATCGCCGGGGATGGCGCCTCTCGAGTTCAAAAGACAATGCTTGCTGCAGCTGAAACTTGGGATGGGCCACGAGTTCGCGCATCTCCAGATAATTGTCGAGAGACATGGCGGCAATCGCATCGGTGTTCGGTTTGCGGAGGGCGAAGAACTCCTGGAATACGCTCTCCCATGAGGAGTACCGATCCATGCAGGCATCGAATTGCACGCAATCCTCAAAACAGCAATTCATGCCCTGGCCGTGAAACGGCACGATGGCGTGCGCCGAGTCGCCGATCAGCGCCGTCATTCCGCGGTGGTGCCACGGCTTTGCGGACACCGAGCCCAAGAACCCGACGGGATGCCGTTCAAATTCGGTAATGGCATCGGGCATGAGGCGGCGGGCATCGGGAAAATGCTCGGACAGAAAGCGGTCGATTGCGGCCGCGCCGGTCAGCTTCTCGAAGCTGAGTTCGCCGCGTTTGGGCAGAAACAGCGTCGCCGTGAAACTACCATCCTCGTTCGGCAGCGCAATCAACATGAAATTGCCGCGCGGCCAGATGTGCAGCGCTTCCGGGTCCATTCCAAAGCGACCCGCCGAATCCGCGGGTATCGACAATTCCTTGTAGCCGTGTTCGAGATCGGTTTCGTGCGCTTCGATCAAATTCAACGAGTTCATGCGCCGCCGCATCGCCGATCCCGCGCCATCGGTGGCCAGCAGCGGCTCCATGGGAATCGTGAGGAGGCGATCGCCGCGCAGGTCGCGAATGAGGGCCGTTCCTGCATCGAATTCAGCAGCCTCGAATCGATGTTCGAAATGAGCGGTCACCCCCGGCAGCCGCAGCGCGACCTCGAGCAGCGCTTGGTTGAGACGATGCCGCGAAACCGAGTAGATCACTTCGTTGGAGCGCTGGCCGTAGGGTTGCAGCGACGTGCGCCCTTGCGAGTCGTGAATGAGCCGTCCGCGCATCGGCAGCAGGGCGTGCGCGACGTCGTCGAATACGCCGACCAACCGCAAGGCGTGTATGCCGCGATCCGCCAATGCCAGATTGATGGACCGGCCCGAGTCGGCCCGATGACCCCTGGGGTCGGCTCTGCTCTCGTACAGTTCCACGGGGTGGCCGCGCCGCTGCATGAGGATCGCGAGCAGTGCGCCGGTGGGACCTGCACCGATGATGCGCACGACGGGGCGTCGATTGCTCACGCAAGTACGGCTCGCGACAAGGCATTCACCGCCGCGAATACGTCATGGTAGGAGTTGTAGAGGGGCGTGGGCGCGAGCCTGAGAACGTCGGGGTCGCGCCAATCGCCGATCACACCGGCGGCGCGCAGCAAGTCGTGGCAGCGTCTGGCGTCCGCCGCCGGCCGGGCGATCCGCAAACTCAATTGACAACCGCGCGCCTCGGGCGCCGGCGGCGTGATGATCTCCACCAAGCCCGGTAACAGCCCCTCGATGAGCTGCTGCAAAAATCCGGTGAGCGCAATCGATTTCTCGCGCAGACGGCGGATGCCGGCGCGCTCAAAAATCGCCAATGAAGCAAGCAACGGGGCCGTGGACAACACGGGTGGATTGCTCACCTGCCAACCCGGCGCGCCGGCCATCGGGCTGAAATCCGGTCCCATGCGAAATCGCGTGGCGGCATCGTGTCCCCACCAGCCGGCGAATCGCGGCAGATGGGCGCTATTGGCATGCCGCTCATGCACGAAGCACCCGCCGACCGCGCCCGGGCCGGCGTTGAGATATTTATAGCTGCACCACACCGCGAAATCCGCGTTCCAATCGTGCAGTTGCAACAGCGTATTGCCGATGGCGTGAGCAAGGTCCAGTCCCACCGCCGCGCCCACTCGCCGCGCCGCGGCGATCAGCGGCGCGAGGTCCAAGGATTGGCCCGTGAGATATTGCACGCCGGGAAGCAGGACCAGCGCGAGCCCGGCGCCTTCGCGGGCGATCCGATCGATCACATCCGCGGTGCGCAGCGCCCGCTCGCCCTCGCGCGGTTCGATCTCCACGAGATGGTCGCGGGGATTCAAGCCGTGAAACGCCAGCTGCGACACGATGGCATATCGATCCGATGGAAACGCAGATTTTTCGATCAGCACGCGATTGCGCCCGGCCTGCGGACGAAAGAAGCTCACCATCATCAAATGCAGATTGACGGTCAGCGAATTCATGGCGACGACCTCGAGTTCCCGCGCGCCCACCAGGGCGGCGAGCGGCGCGGCAGCCTGTTCGTGGTAGTCGATCCAAGGGCGCGAGCCCTCATGGTGGCCGAGGACGCCCAAGCGTTGCCAGTCCTCAAGTTCCTGTTCGACGTGGGCGGCCGTCGACTTCGATTGCAGGCCGAGCGAATGGCCGCAGAGATAGACGAGTTTTCGGCCCGTTGAATCGAAAGGATGGTGGAACTCCGCGGCGAAGTCCGCGAGCGGATCCTCCGCATCCCGAGCAATCGCCTCGGCCGCGCCGGGGGTCATTTGTGCGGGGCCTCAATCACGGTCCCGCAGACATTGCAGGTGCGATACGCGGCGCTGGCATAGAAGCGGGCAAAGATTTCCGGCAATTGGGTTTCTATGTTGCTCACGGCCACGCGTTCCAGATACAGGCAATGGCCGCAGTTCTCGCAATACCATGAAAAACCATCCAGCTCATCCGGACGGCGGCGCCGTTCCACCACGATCCCGACGCTGCCGGCGGGACGTTGCGGGGAGTGCGGTACCTCCGCCGGCAACAAAAACACGTCGCCGGCGCGGATCACGATGTCGGTCAAGCGGCCGGCCTCAACGGTCTTCAGAACCATGTCGCCTTCCAATTGATAGAAGAATTCCTCGCTCGGATCGTGATGATAATCCTTGCGCGAATTCGGTCCGCCGACGGCCATGACGATGAACTCGCTGTCAGCAAACAGCAGTTTGTTGCCGACCGGGGGCTTGAGAAGATCGCGGTTCTGTTCGATCCAGCGGGGCAGATTGAAGGGTGGGGAGAGTGGCATGGGTGCAGTATACCCGCCCCGTGAATTTGACCCATCGCTCGAGACGGGGTCGAGTCACGGGTCGAGCAAAACTTAGAGTGTCTTGCGCGCGCAGCCGATTTGGATGGGCTCGGCGTCGGGTACGTCCAAGCGCAAGGCGGTGAGCTTATCGCCCCAGACGCAACCGGTATCGAGGCCGGTGACGTCGGCGTTGCTAAAGAAGCCGAGGGTCGACCAGTGGCCAAAGATGATCCGCGAGCCGCGCCACCGCGCGCCGTGCGCTTCGAACCAGGGGATGAGCGATCGGGCCTGCGATTTCTTCGGCGAGCCCTTGGCGCGCAGCACCAATCGGCCGTCCGCATCGACATAGCGCAAGCGGGTGAAACAATTGGCGATGAAGCGCAGGCGTTCATCGCCTGCGAGAGCATCGTTCCACAAATCCGGCTGATCGCCATAGAGCCGCTCGAACAGTTTCCGCGGATCATCGCGCAAGGCCCGCTCGAACTCGCGGGCGCACTGCCGCGCCGTCCCCAAGTCCCACTGCGGTGGGAGTCCCGCATGCAGCATGCAAAGATTTAGCGCTGGGTCTTCGTGAAACAAGGGACGTTGAGTGAGCCATTCGAGCAACACGTCGCGATCGGAAGCGGCCAGCAACTCATCGAGAGTGTCGTCGCTGCGTACCCGGGCGCTTCCCAAGGCGACGGCGAGCAGGTGCAGGTCGTGATTGCCGAGGGTCACGGTGGCCGCATCGCCGAGTGCGCGGATTCTGCGCAGCACCTTGAGCGAGTCGGGTCCGCGATTGACGAGATCGCCGACGATCCACACCCGATCGCGATCCGGGGAGAAGCGCAGCGCGCCGAGCAGGGCGCCTAGTTCGTCGTCGCAGCCCTGCACGTCGCCGATCGCGTACAGCGCCATTAGGGTACCGGCAGCCTAATGAAGCACTCCGGGCATCGCGAGGCGGAACGGCGCGATCGGTGCGTCGAATTGCTGCCCGTCGTCGGCGACCATCTGATAGCTGCCCTGCATGGTGCCGACGGGAGTCTCGATCACCGCGCCGCTGGAGTAGCGAAATCCCTGGCCAGGCTTCAAGTAGGGTTGTTCGCCGACCACCCCGTCGCCGCGCGTCTCCTTCACATTGCCGTTCGCATCCGTGATGATCCAGTGGCGCGTGAGCAGGCGCGCCGGCACCTCGCCTTCATTGCGGATCGTGATGGTGTAGGAGAAGACGAAGCGCTTGTCGCGTGGATCGGATTGTTCCTCGATATACGCGGTCTCGACTTCGACACGAATTCTGGGGTTCGCCGGTTCGGATGTCATGCTTCGCATCGCATTACTTCAAGCGGACCGCCAGCACATCGCAGTGCGCAGCGTGCAGGACGGTATCCTCGGTAAAATTCACCAGAATCGCGAGACCGTGGCGCTCGCGGCTGCCGAGCACGATCAAATCCGCGCCTTCCTCGGCCGCCACCCGCAGGGCTTCCGTCTTCGTGTTGCCGGACTCTACCCGCCAGGCGGCGCGCGGGATTTTCAGCCGGACGAGGAGTTCGCCGATTTTCTCTTGCGATCGTTCGATCAGGTCCTGTTCGATTTGCACGGTCGGCAGCAACGACTCACCCATGGGTTCGGCCGGGACGAACTCGACGACATGCAGGGCGACGATAGCCGCGTCGGAGCACGCAGCCAGGTCGCGCGCAGCGACGGCTACCTGCTCGCTGTCTTTCGACAGGTCCAACAGCAGCAAGAGTTTCTTGTATCCGGCCATTACGAGCCTGTCTGAGTATTCCGCGTGAGCCGCGTTGGCTCCAGCTCAAGTATAGCCGACCCGTCGCGCGTAATGGGCGGCCAGCAGACCGAATTGCGACGGCGCGAGCGTTTCCGGACGCAATTGCGGATCGATGCCGCAGGATTCGATGTCCGCGGGCTCGAGCAGGCCCTTCAACCCATTACGTAAAGTCTTGCGCCGATGTGAAAACGCCGCCGTCACCAATGTGCGCAGCACCCGGTCGCTGC